>Ga0256405_10007762_pt1 | contig 15829 bp, 13 predicted proteins | sample RumenRJG_02DNA_FD_189096 | JGI IMG/M metagenome (GOLD analysis project Ga0256405, IMG submission 189096) | Bovine rumen microbial communities from Lethbridge, Alberta, Canada - RJG_02 | ecosystem: Host-associated > Mammals > Digestive system > Stomach > Rumen | place: Canada: Alberta... | reverse complement strand
CCGTATATTGCTTATACGTTTTGATTCTTAATCTAGAAACTTCAACTTTTAATAATCTAATAACGTGAAACATATCAGCGATGTGAATAGCGTCCCTAAAAAACTCTTCCTTTATAGAAGCATATCCTTCATATAAATCAGATATAAAATATTTAACCCTTTGTCTTTCTTTATAAGAATAACTATAAAAATAAACTCTTAAATATTCCTTTTGCCTATTTCTTATAACATCAGTAATTCTTCTTTTATCATGATCATAAATAATCGCGGCATAACTACCATCTTCAGTTTTAAAACCTATCTCATCTATACATAAAGCAATAGGTATAGGTCCTCTTTCGACATGAGGAAATGCCTTATCAAATAGTTTTATTGCTTCTGATTTAGTTAATCGGTATTCTTCGCCTATACATGAGTACGATCCTTGCTTATAGAATCTTCTAACCATTAACGTTTCTACTTGCTTGCTTATTCGAGAATATCTTTCTATCCCTAATATCTTTGGAGTGAATGTTTTTCCACATGTCTTACATTTAAATCTAACTTTCTTAATCCTAATTAATACTGGTTTACCCTCATTAGTGGTGAAGTTAGTTTCTGTCCAATAGTAATTATTAATTTCGGCATCATTGCATCCACATTCTGGGCATATTCTTTTATCAGCTCTTTGCCTGAGATTATAGATGATTGTTCCGTTTTCTGATTCAATTGGTTCAACTAGTTCGTTGATAAAATTGTCTGGGTCTAAACCAAACGTATATAAAAATGTGTTAAAATGCATAATGTCCTCCTTATGTTGGTTTCTAACACATCAATTATAACGGGGACTTTTTTAATGAGAAAACCTGGGTAAGCTGTAAACAAAAAAGTGGACAACTAAATTCTTGTCCACCTTTTATTCAACAGAACCTTAAAACAAAACATTTTTTGTATTGATAAGTCCTAATAAAAATTATTATTTACTTTGAAAATTTTGATAATTGTTATATCATTAAGTGCTCACTAAAGTGACACAGTTTATTATGAAAATGAATAAAAAAACAATTGAAATAGCGTCTTTATTTACTGTCTTTGCTTTAGGCGTTGGTTTAATCGCTAACGCTAATAAGCCACATACTGAAGTTGACGCAAGTAACTATTCAGTTAGGTCTGTTCCAACAACTATTGATTTAAATGATGCTAGTGAATCAACCATTAGGAGTTATTATGCTTCTTTAAATAATCTTTCAGAAAACGAGAGAAAAGGCACTAATTTATTAAAGAATTTAAAACCTATTCTCAAGAATGGTCAAAAGTATCTTTCATATGGAAGCAGTGCTACAACAGCTGTGTGGAAAGCATATGAAATTGTTGATAGGGATTGGAATAAATCTCCTGCCTCCGCCATAAGTGGATATAATGCTCAAACAAACATAATTACTGGTTATGTTTATGGATCAAGCAATAGCAATGTTGGTTCTAATCCATATATTCATGCTTTGTATGTAAATCGAAATGTCGATAATCAACAAAGAGCATGGGGAAACCACAATCAAGTTCAATGGGGAATTAATCAAGAACACCTTTGGGCTAAATCATGCGGCTTCCAAGATGAGTCTCCAGCAGCGGGTGCTAGAGGTGATTTAATGCACCTTTGGGCAGGAAACGGCAGAGTTAACGGCGATACTCATAGCAATTACTACTATGGATATGTTGATACAACAAAAACATATGATGATGCTGGAGATTACGCTTCAACCTTATCAGGAAACTTACGTGGCAAATCTAAAACACTTGGTGGTTCAGCAACAGTGTTTGAGCCACAAGATTCTGATAAAGGTGATATCGCTAGAGCTATTTTCTATATGGCCGCTAGATATAACTACTTATCCGGTAGTGATTCAGATGGAATTGATGCTGGTAACCCAAACCTTGAAATCGTTAACGATGTAACTTCTTGGCAAAATAGTGGTTACCAATCAACAACAACTAGAACTGGTAAAATGGGTATCCTTCAAGATTTACTTAAATGGAATGAGGATGACCCACCAGATGAATTTGAGATTCATAGAAACAATCTTTGCTATAACAATTTCACAAATAATAGAAATCCATTTATTGATTTCCCAAGTTGGGCTAACGCCATTTGGGGAACTGTGGATGCAAATGGTAATTACAATTCAACACCTACTACCTATGCAACACCAGCAACTGACACAATTGGTACATCAACAATTACTCCTGTGTTTGGTATTTCCAATACACAATTGAATTTAGAAGTTGGCGAAACCGCTACCATATCTGCTAGAAACGCGGATGGTAATATTACTTGGTCTGTAGCAAATGGTGCTATTGCAAGTTTAGACAAAACAACTACAGCAAATAACGTGAATGTTACCGTCACTGCTTTAAGCGTTGGCTCTACAACAATCACAGCCACTAATGGTGGTGATAGTGCAACATGTCAAATCACAGTCACTGAAGCTGGCGGTTCAACAACAGGAGAATGTGTCAAAGTTGCTTCATACAATTTTAGTTCTGGAACTACGAGTAATAATGAATATGGTAGCGCAGGTGCTCTTCTCGAACGCTTTAGAGATTCTGTTGTAAGTGGAACAGGACTATCAGACATCGTTACTGGCATTAGTGCCACGACAAAAGTGTACGATGGTTACCCTGGATATCTCAGTTATGGTCTTAAATTAGGCAGTAGCGGCTCAGACGGCAGTTTCACAACTACATTAAATAAACAAGTTTCTAAAGTTGTGGTTAAAGCTGCTGGTTGGGGCACATCAGATAGTATTTCTGTTGGTGGTGCCACTGCGCAAACACCAGGCGTTTCCTATCAAGGCTCAAACCCAGTCAAAATATTGACGTTTGAAATAGCGGCTTCATCAAGTGTTTCGTTTTCATTTTCAAGAAGAGGCTTTATACAATCCATTGATTTCTATGCAATTGAAGAACCAAGTGATAATCCTAGAAACCATCTAAATAATACTTTGCAAGTATCATATCTCACTGCTAATGAAGAACCGTCTGGAACAAGTTCTACAATGGACTATATTATTTTCTCCATTCAAGGACTATCCAATGCTGTTCAATACACGGAACCATTCGAAATAGCGGATGGTATAACAATCCGTTTCGCTGGTGGCGCTAACGATGGCAAGTATTACAATACTGGTAATGCAATGAGAACTTATGGTGGTGGCTCAATTGTTATTGAAAGTGAATCAACAATTACTCAAATTAGATATACTTGGGACACTTCCGAAGCTGATCACACTCCTGATGGCGATTATTCGAATACCGGCACATACAATACATCTACAAGCACTTGGACTGGTTCAGCAACTAATGTTACGTTAACAAGACCATCTGGCACAGGTCACTGGAGATTAAAAGCCGTTGAAGTAACATACGATGTTCCAGTGGTTTCAGTAAATAATGTCAAAATGAGATTTGGTGCAGCCATTCCAGTTCAAGACTGGTATGACATCGAAGCATCATGGGACATTGATTACTATGGTGTTATGTTCCTTAAATATGACACACTCCATACCACATACGGCTACTCATCTATTGAAGATGCCTATGAAGATGGCATTAGACCAAGAGCGGACGTTCATACAGAAGAAGGCGATATGCCACTTCCTCTTGATGGCTTATTAATATTCACCGCTAGAATTAATATGACCAGCGAACTTAACTATGGTGTTGTCTATGTTGCAGCCCCATATCTAGTTATTGATGGTACACATTATTTCTTAGAAGAGATGGAATACTCTGTTAATTCAATGGCGCAAGAGTATTTAGATAATGACTTAGATAGTACCTTATCTAATGCCGCTCTTACAAAGCTAGCAACACCAATACCACAAGGAGACTAATGACAATGGAAGAAAAAAGATTTATAAAACCAGAAGCTGAAGTCATTGAGTTTAATGATTCAGATATCATTGTCACAAGTGATATTGGTGGCGTTGATGATACTTACATCGAATAATAAAGGTGGAGTTTTTCCACTTTTTTAAAAATATTTTGGACAAAAATAAAAAACTCTCCCTATTACATTTATAGAAGGAGTTTTTTGTTTGAATTTATTTGTTAAGGGATTTAAACAAAGTTTATGTTATGATTAAATCTAGAAAAATGAAGACATATTATCTAAAAATAAGAGAAAAATTTATTGAATCTTTGAGAACTGGCGTTAAGAAACACGAGTATCGTTTAGCATCGCCAGAAAGACGTATGGTTAAAATTGGCGACAATCTTGTTTTAATCTCAAATCAAAACAAAAAGAATTACGTTAGAACCATCGTGACTGGAATATCTTTTTATAAAACATGGCAAGAAGCGCTAGAAAAATATTGGGAAGAAGACTTTGCAGGTCTTTTTAACACACTTGATGGTGCTATTAATGAATGTCATAGATTTTATAAAAAAGAGGAAGTTGATAAATATGGAATTGTTGTGTTTGAGGTTACACCGACAAAGGTAGATTACGAAAAAGCTTCAATCTTGTTGGATACAAATGTTGTTATTAGAAGAGAAAGCGCTAACAACACATCCTCAGAAATAGGTGAGTTGTTTAAATATTTTGGAAAAAAGAAAATTAGAACTTTTGTTCATAAGAACAGCAAAAACGAATTAGAAAAATACGCCAATCCCAAGTTAAAAAAATCAATTATAGATAAGTTAAATGCATACGAAACATTTCCGAATTATGTTGTTCACATAGATGAAGCGTTTAACAACGTTATTTCACAATTTTCGAAAGATGATAATGGTGAAGTAGATAATGCTCTCCTAGCAGAAGTGTATTGCGGTAATGTACCACTTTTGTTGACCGATGATCGTTTCATGCTTTTAAAGGCTGAGCAACTCTATATAAGAGACAAGGTCTTATCTTCTATCGAATTGCTTGAAAGATACAAAGAGTTAGACCCTAAAAACGTAAAATATGACATTCTCAATGTTACACTTAAACCTTTTGCTGAAGTTGATTTAGATAATCCGTTTTTTGACACATTAAAAGAAGATTACAAAACATTCATACCTTGGTATCAAGGAAAAGCAGAAAGCAACGAAGAAGCATATGTCTTCTACGATGGCGAAACCATAAAAGGGTTCTTGTATTTAAAACTTGAAGACGGTGATACGTACGAAGATATTACGCCAGAAATGCCTAAGAGAAGAAGACTTAAAGTAGGAACTTTTAAAATTAATAGCACTGGTTTTAGACTCGGCGAGCGTTTCTTTAAAATAATTTTTGACAATGCGCTTCTTCTAAAAGTCGATGAAATATATGTGACTCTCTTTGAGCACAAACGCAAAGAAGTTGCAAAACTTAAATCTGATTTTGAAAAGTGGGGTTTTACCAAATTTGGATATAAAACTAATGGGGAAGCTGTACTAGTAAAAGAAATGGCAAATCCAATCATTGGGGATAATCCGCAACTATATTTTCCTGCTATTAAACCTACAGCTAAAAAAATGTTTTTGCCGATTTTACCTGAATATCATACAGATCTATTCCCAGACAGCCATCTAAAGAATGAAAACTTAAGTTTTTTGAAAAGCAATAAAGCTCATCAGTACGCTTTAGAAAAGATATATTTGACAGGAGCAAATACTGATGGAATAGAAGCAGGCGATATTGTACTCATTTATCGTATTGGTGAAGATATGTTTAAAAGGTATTCTTCCACCCTCACCGGAGTTGCAATCATTCAAGAGATCATCAAAACCAAGGATGTCGATGAATGCATAAAGATATGCAGTAACCGCTCTATCTTTAATGAAAAAGAAATTAGAGCATTTCACGATAAATATCCAACTGTTGTTAAACTTTTGTATAGGAATTCTTTTGATCACAAAATTCTTTTAGATTATCTATGGCAAAAGGGTATTATTGAACAAAAATCTGGACCAAGATCATTTCAATCTTTAAGCAACGACTATTTCAGTTTATTATATAAAAAAGGAACTGGAGAAGAATGAGATGAAACGAAAAATATTAATTTCCGTTAATCCTGAGCATGTCGAGAATATCATTTCTGGAGTAAAGAAATATGAGTATCGCCGCCATGTGGCTAAAAAGGATATTTCATCCATCATCATCTATGAAACAACACCAATTAAGCGTGTTGTCGCAGAAGCCGAAATAGAAGCCATCCTTTCATATACACCAAATGAACTTTGGGAATTAACAAAGAATGAATCAGGCATCACTAGAGAATTCTTTGATAAATATTTCAAAGGAAAAGATATTGCACACGCCTATCGCATTGGTAAAGTTAAAGTCTTCAAGGAAAAGAAATATCTTCAAGACTATGGTGTTAGATATGCACCTCAATCATTCGTCTATATTAACTATTAATAAAATATAAAGTAACAACGGTGGAGTTTTACTCCACTTTTTATATATAATATGGGCATGATTAACTTTAAAATCGAAATCGCTGATATTGTTGTAGAGATTAATGCTTTTAATGAATCTACTTTAAAGTACTGTAGTGATTTTCTATCTAATAAAAAATCTAACTATGTTATTACTATGACTAAGGAAGATTTAGAAAATGAAAAGCATATTAATGAAGACGGCAAAGTATACGCGAATGAAGAGATATCAGCCTTATATCGTAAGATTGCGGATATATTCGTAGAGGAAGATACTTTAGTGATGCATGGCTCCTCTTTTAAAGTGGATACCTCCGCTTTTATTGTGACCGCTCGCTCAGGAGTGGGTAAATCCACCCATGTTAATTTATTAAAAGAGTATCTTAAAGATAGATTTACTTATATTAATGACGATAAACCTTTATTAAAGATTAAAGGTGATAAGTTAACTCTCTATTCTTCTCCATGGAACGGAAAAGAAAGAAGAGGTAATAATATAAACGCACCTTTAAGAAGTATTATCTTCCTTAATAGGGGTATCACTAATACATATAAGAAACTTGATAATAAAGAAGTCTATTTTAGATTATTAAGTCAAATCTATTTACCTTTAGATAAAGTTAAAAGAGAAAAAGCCTTAAAGTTAATTGATATATTATTAAAGAGTGTTTCCTTCTATGAAATAAATGTTAATACTGATATATCAAGCGCAGAGATGACTAGTGAAAGGATTATTAATTATGAAATTAAATGAGAACTTTTTAATCCATCAATCTGATAATGGTGAAATCCTTATCCCAGTAGGGGATGAGACTAAAAGATTCCATGGAGTTGTTAAACTTAATGATACTGGTAGTGAAATAGTACATTTATTAGAAAATAATGACTTATCACTAGAAGATGTTCTTAATCACTTTTATCAAGAATGCCCTAATGATGATAAAGAAGTAATTAAAAAGGGAGTAAGTGAGTTTATTAATAAGCTCGTAGAGATCAATGCCATCATCTTATAAATTTGAAGATGTATTAAATAAAGACGGGGAACTAATATTCACTAATGTTGGTTACTCTATGTATCCTCTGATAAGACAAAGAGAGGATGTTTTAAGAATAGTTAAAAGCGATAACTATAAGAAAGGTGATATTGTCTTATATAAATCTGAAATAGACCATTATGTCTTACATAGAATTCTTAAAATTAAGAAAGATAAAGTCATACTCGCGGGAGATTATAACTACTTTAAAGATAAACCTATATCAAAAGACATGATTTTAGGCGTTTTAAGGACTATTACTAAGAAGGACGGTAAAATAATCGACCTATCTAAAGATAAAAGGGCTAGAAGGTTCTTTTACACTAATTTCTTTTATATCAAAGCATTCTTCCAAATAATTGGTAAGGTTCTTCACCTAAGAAAGATAAAATAACGCCAGGTGTTAGTTGCTATGTGGCTAAATATGGTATATAATTTAGTCACAGGAAAAATAAAATGCAAATAGTACCAATGCGAGATCTTAAGGATACAGTCAAGATTGAGAACCTATGCGCGGAAACAAAAGGGCCGGTTTTTGTTACGAAGAATGGATATGGGAAATTGGTTGTCATGGATATGGAATGTTTTGAAAAACTATTGAGACAAGCTTATGAGGCAAAACTCGTAAATGAGGCTCTTGATAGTTGTGACAAAGGCAAGACAACTGATGGTAACGATGTTCTTGAGGAACTTAAACTAAAATATGGCCTCTAAAAAATTCGTTTTTACTAAAGAAGTAGAAATAGATATCGATCAAGCTATCTACTATATCGTAAACGAACTTGGTGATAAGAGCGGTGCCAAGCGATTGTACGATAAACTTTTTAATACAATTCAAAGAATATGTGAATTCCCATATAGTAGTGAGCGTGCAGAAAATAAGTTTATAAAAAGCAAAAACGTGCGCAGAGCATTGATAGATAATTATCTTCTCTTCTATCTATTTGATGAAGATAAGCATCTAATTGTGTTGTTACGTTTTATATATGGCAAACGTTCAATTACTGAGCTTATAAAAGAAATATCGCTATAAAAGCACAGATTCTTTGTTTGGAAATATGATATATTTATTAACAGTCATATGAGAAATAAAGAAACACTAAAGTTTATTACTAATAATATTAAAGGCAGTAAGAAGAAAGTCCTTATTCTTTCAATCGTCCAAACCTTACTAGGTGTTTTAACAGTGGCCTTCTCATTTATGCTTAAGCCTGTGATAACCGCTCTTGAAGATAAGAACAATGATTTATTAATTAGAAATGTCATTATTCTTGCTTCTATCGCTGTTGTTCTTATCGTCTTACAAATCTTCTATCGCTTATACTATGAAGTTAGTTATATCGATATTGAAAATAGACTTAAAAATAACTTATTTAAAACAATCTTAAATAAAGATTATCAAGATATTAAAAAGACCCATGATGAAGAGTGGATTCATCGTTTAACTAGCGATACCGCAGTAGTGGCTAATTCTATCCTATCTATCTTACCTTCATTATGTAGAATGGTTGTGCAACTAGTTTTAGCTTTAGTGGCTATCATCGTTTTATTCCCAGTCTTTGGTTTGTCTCTATTACCATTTATTGTTTTAGTGATATTAATTACTTACTTTATGAGGAAACGCTTAAAAGCGTATCATCATTTAGCGCAAGAAAAAGATGGTAGGGCTAAAGTGTTCTTATCTGAATCTCTTCAAGGTTTAGCGATTGTCCATTCATTTGTAAAAGAAGATGTCTTTACTAAGAAGAATGAACAAAACTTAGAAGAATATAAGAAAGCTAGATTAAAAAGAAATACATTTAATGTCCTTTGTTCTGTGGGCTTTATTGTTGTTTATTATACTTTCTATATTCTCGCGATTATTTTCTGCGGTCAAAAGATCATTAACGGTGATATGACTATTGGTTTCTTATCCGCAATAGTGGCCTTATTATCTCAATTAACTGGTCCATTAGGTAATATCACTTCTATTATTCCTAAGTACTACTCTTTAATCGCTTCAGGTGAACGTTTAAGAATGGAAAATAATCAAGACGTCACTTATTTAAGTAAGGATGAAATAGATAACTTCTATAATAATGAATTTAAATCATTATCCATTAATAACGTATCTTATTCATATCTCGATAAATATGGTAATAAGGTAGAAGCCTTAAAGAACTTTAATTTAAAGATTAATAAAAATGAGAAGATCTTAATCAAAGGTCATTCTGGTGGTGGTAAGTCCACTTTATTTAAGCTAATACTTTCTTTATTATCTCCTGAAAGTGGTGAACTATTAATTAATGAACAACCACTTAATAAAAGCTATGAGAAACTATTTGCTTACGTTCCTCAAGATAACTTATTAATGGAAGGGACAATTAAAGAAGCTATTACTTTATTTGAAGATAATCCTAATGATGAATTATTCAATAAAGCCTTAGATATTAGTGAATCATCAACATTCGTTAATGCTTTAGCGAATAAAGGTGATACATATCTTAATGAAAAAGGCAGTGGTCTCTCCTTAGGGGAAATGGAAAGAATCGCAATTGCTAGAGCCATCTATAGTGATTCTCCAATACTTCTTTTAGATGAATGCAGTGCTTCTTTAGACTCTAATACTGAAGCTAAAGTGATGTCTAATATCTTAAATATGCAAAATAAGACAATTATCTTAATCTCCCATCATAAATATGATGAGAAACTATTTGATAAAGTGATAGACCTTGGTGAATAAATGGATAAAGAAACATATATCAAATATCTAAAAGACTATCTACATCTAATCTCCCTTTATCTAAATAAAAAGGAAGAACCTTCTTTTAAGATCGATGAAAGTAACTTTAATATTTTTCTTAATCTATCTAAGAAGCATTCATTGACCGCTTTATTTTATAAGGTGGTTAAGGACACTAAGGTGGACATTAAAGAAGAATATCTAAAAGTATTAGAACAACATTATTTTTCTAATGTTCAGAAACATGTCTTATTTGATAAAGAAAGAAAAGAACTGTTTGAATATTGTAATAAAAACAATATCATCCATCTTCCACTTAAAGGCATTATTTTAAAACATTATTATCCTGATCCATATACTAGAGAATTCGCGGATAACGATATTTGGTTTGCAAAAGACAAAGATGAATTAATTAAAAAGTTCTTTGTTGAACGCGGCTATGAAGTAGAGCTATATAGGAAAAGTAACCATGACGTGTATTTAAAAAAGCCATGTTTAAACTTTGAAATGCATCGAGCCTTATTTGGGGAAACTGGTGATAATGAAAAGGTTGTTAAATACTTTAAACATCCAAACATTAAATTAGTTAACCCATTAGCGGTGGAAGCCTATTTACCACTAGATGATTTCTATGTCTATTTCACCGCTCATTCTTATAAACATTTCCATATCGCAGGATGTGGGCTTAGAACTCTCGTTGACTATTATGTTTTCTTAAAGAAAAACAAAGAAGATGAGTTACTAGATTTTAAATATATCAATAAGCAACTAGAAAAGATGGATCTAGTGGATTTCTCTAATCAAATATCCACTTTATCTCTTAAAGTCTTTGATGAAAAAGAACTATCTAATGAAGAAATGGAAACACTCCTATTTATCGCTAGCAGTGGGACATATGGCACATTAGAAAATAGAGTGAATAAAGGTGTTAAAGAAAAAGGTAAAATTAGATATTTCTTTTCTAGAATATTCCCTCCATATAGATTCTATAAATCCGCTTATCCATGGGCATATAAAGTACCTATATTAATACCTATTGCCTGGTTATGTAGATTATTTAGAATCTTATTTAAAAATCCAAAAAGAGCGACATCTGAATTAAAGATGATTAGTAAGAGCAAAGAGGAGAAAAAAGACTAAATTTTCCCTCTTTTTAGTTGCTTTTAATAAGATTGATTCAAAAAATTATCTTTTCTTTTAACATGTTTTTTTGCGCGTAGTATGATTAGTGCTATGAGTGCATACGTGCGTCTATATACGCACTCATTAATAGAAAGGAAATCATCATGAAGAAATCTTTAAAAGCATTACTTCTTGCTGGATTAACGATCTCTATGGCGGTAGCCTGTGACTTCGGTGGTACTAGCAAGACTTCTAGCAGTAATGCATCTTCAACGAGCTCTATTGAAAGCTCACAATCATCCCTTACATCATCAGACTCTACAACAAGTTCTTCAAGTAACTCATCTAGTAGTACTTCAAGTAATACTTCCGTTAGTAGTAGTTCATCCTCAAGTTCAAGCTCTGTAGCTAGTAGCTCCTCAAGCAGTAGTTCTAGTTCAGTTGCCCCAACCTTAACCGGTATTGAATTAAATACTAATAATGTTAAGAAAGTCTATAACTATGGTGAAACATTAGATCTTACCGGTTTAGTGGTCACCGCGAAGTATAGCAATAAAAAAACCGAAGTAGTCACTGACTATACCGCTAGACCAGCGAATGGCACAAAGTTAGAACAAGTTGGTAAGACAACAGTTAACATTATTTATCAAAACTTCAATGAATCTTTTGAAGTTGAAGTTAACAAAGTTTTTACACGTATTTCTCTTAATACTGAAAACGTTAAGAAAACATATAGTTATGGTGAAACCTTAGACTTAACTGGCTTAGTGGTTACCGCTAATTACAACGATGGTTCACAAGCTAACGTTACCGAATATAGTGTGAATATCGCTAATGGAACAGTCTTAGAGACCATTGGTACAACCACAGTTGAAGTCACTTATTTAGAAAGCAAAGCTTCATTTGATATTGAAGTAAGCGCTCTTAAGGAAACAGGTACTCTTGTGACTTTAGATTTAAGTGTTGCTTTAACATTTGAAAATAATGTTGCTTATAAGGAAGGTAATGGCACTGTTGAAGGTGGCGATTACGCTCCTAGATTTAAATTAACAAAGGTTAGTACCGCTGAAGGCGCTATGACCACTATTAATAACAGAACCAGATTAATGGCAGGAGATACCATTGAAAACGTTGCCTCTTTAGGTGGTGTCACCAAGATTAGAGTCAATGGTGGTAATGGTAACTTCAAACTCTATGCTGGTTATACACAAACTGAAATGTATGAATTCTTAACTGCAGAATCTGAAAGTGGTGACCGTATTTTTGAAAACATTCCAAATTTGAATTACTTCAAGTTTGTTGGTAAATACGATAACTATCCAGCGGATATCTCCTCTATTGAATTCACATATACAAGAAATGAAAACCACGAATTAGTGGATGGTATTGAAACACCTATCAATACATTAACCGTTAATGAAGGTGAATATATTAAAGGTGATAAGACCTTAGTGGTTACCGGTAGAACCGTTACTCTTAATGATAATACATATACATATACTGGCATTTTCTATGATGGTGCATTGTTATACACAAACGACAATGGTTGTTTATTAGTGAAATACACCAGTAACACCGCTGTGGTTGTTAGAGACACTAACGATGCTTATTCATCATTATCTGGTGAATACACCAAAGTCATCGGTGCTACTGAAATTAAGATATATGTTAATGGTGAAGAAGTAAGCGCTAATACAAAAGATACAAGAGCCACTATGGAAGTTGGTGATACATTCACATTCTCTGCTACATGTAACGCTGTTCCAAGTGAAACACCAGTTATCAAATATACTGATGAGACTTATACTGAAGAATACAATCCATTTTCAGGAACATATCATTTTGATGGTCCAATGTCAGTGTATGATGCTATCTCAGGAGAAGAATACAATCTTTCTTTATTAAGAACAGAAGTCTCATACGATTCTGAATCTCTTTCTTACACCTTACAATTTCAAAGTGAATCAAACTCAATTATGCCTGCTATTCCTTGGGCAGAAGTTCAAACAACCACTGCGACAGAAGATGCCACAAAACTAGTCTTCCAAGTTACCGAAGAATTAACAGTCACTATTGATTCAGAAACAGAAACACTTTCAATTGGCTATTATGATTTAGAAAACTATGAATTCTGGATTGAAGGCTCTATAAAATATCAACTTAAGTCAAGTATTCAAAGAACCGCTACCTATTCAAATGGTACAGTAACAGCTTTATTAGACGGTGACTTCTATTTAACTGCAACTGCTAGTAATGGTTTAGAAGCTAAATATTATGTAAAAGTTAATAAATATTATAGTGCCATAATCACTAGCCCTGCATTTGATACTGAAGTTACTTTAAAAGAAGGCGATACATATCAAATCAACGCTGCTCTTGATCCAAATGCTACTCGTAAATGGCTAACATATGAATCAAGTAATACAAATGTCCTTACTGTTAGTGAAACAGGCTTAGTGACTGCGATTAAAGAAGGTAGTGCTAATGTCATTATTAGAAGTGCTGATGATAGCATCAGAATGAAATTCACCATTGAAAAAGGCACACCAAAGATTACAGTTACTACTTATTCATTTGATGATGATAATGGTGATACCCACACCTTAGTGGTCAAAGAAGGTATCTCCGCTTCTATTGATGATGCCTATAAATTCACATATAGTAACGGCCTTTATATCTATGATGCTGATGAAAACGTCATGTTTGAAGTTAGAGTATCCGGTAGTCAAGCCTATCTAGAATACATCGATGAAGAAATGGTGTTATTTGGCTATGATAATGTAATCACTGTCTTCAGCGACTCCATCTATTTAACATTTGTTTCTAGTGAACAAGTTGAACAAGGCGAAGAACAAGGCCAAAGTGGAGAACAAGGTCAAGGTCAAGGTCAAGGTTGGGAACAACAACAAGACGTTGTTAAAAACTACACCTTTATGGATGATGATGCTACTGAACACACTTTAGTGGTCACCGAAGGTAAAGAAGCCACTCTTGATGACACATACCATTTCACATACACAAATGGTCATTATTACTATGATAATGACGATACATGCTACTTCGATATTAGACATTCTGGTGCTGACTTATTAGATTACTATGGCGCAAATATGGCCTTCTTTATGGATGGACTTGCGTCATTCTATACTGATGAAGGCACAGTTGACTTAGTCGAAGCCTAATAATTACAACAAATAGAAAGAAAGAAATACAATGAAAAAACATTTCGCAATATTGACTGCGACATTGTTAGCAGTATCTCTCAGTGCTTGTAACGGAACAAGTTCAAGCACTGGGGGTAATACCTCTGCTTCTGATATAACAACTTCTTCGAGTGTTATTGAAAGTAGCAGCAGTGATGAAGTAACAAGCAGTTCTTCTATTAACAGTGTTAGTAGTTCCTCTTCATCTAGTAGTAGTTCATCCACAAGTAGTGTGGAAACACCAAAAGAAGTGAAGGTTGGTGAAGTATATACATCAAATTATTGGGACTTAACCATTAAGAATATGACCAAGATTGTTCTTGGTGACTTATGGGAAAAGGTTCCTGAATTCACCGCGACTAGATATGAAGCGGTGATGGGTTATGCTGAGCAAAATGCTCCCTTAACTATTCAAATTAAATGTTATGGCGCGAACGCGAGTAGTGCGGTACGCCTTTATAAAGAAAGAATGGAAGCCCTTGGCTATTATTTCTCAGCGGAAAATAACTATGGCTACCAAATGGTGGATTATTATAGTGATCTATTCCTTGCCTATTCTTTAGTGACTGAAAATACCGAAGTACCATATTTCGTTATTCAATCTAACGTGCAACAAACTAGAGAAGTAGCGTGGAACAGTGTCATCATTGATTTATATACCGATATCACTGGTGTTCCTGCTTGTCCTGCGGAAAGTTATTCCACTAGCTATGATAATAGCAAAGATACATTAACTGTCTTTGCCTTATTCGTTGATAAGAATACAGTGATGAGCAAATATATCAACGAACTATATAAAGTGGGTTTTACTGTTAAGAGTACTGACCAATATGGAGTGACCACACTTATTGATGAAAGCGGTTATCTCACTGTGCAGTTATATCTCACTTATGGTGATTATGACTGTGATGCCTTATATATCAATTTTGTGAATATTTGGCCAAGTGTGCCAATTGCTTCATTCACTAACTTAGCCCAATTCCCAAGATTAACAAGTGACACCGCTTTATACGATGGTTATACATATATTGATCCAGTTGGTAATAACAACGAAAAAGATTTCACATTATGTATCTACTATAAGAGTGCATCCACGACTGATTATGAAAACTATGTTAGTAGTGTCATTAATTTAGGATTCACTAAAGGAGAAGTAGAAACAACTGAGACGGGTATCATTTCTACATATTTAACCGCTCACGTTCCTTTTAGTGAAACTGAAGTCCTTAATGTCACTGTTAGAGTTTTATATCAATTATCTTCAAATATGATTTGCATTGTCTTTTATCAAGCAAATGCAATGTAATAGGAGTTTCAACATCTATGAAAAAACAATTATTTTTAAGCGCGATATTGTTCGCTCTTGT
>Ga0256405_10007760_pt1 | contig 15831 bp, 12 predicted proteins | sample RumenRJG_02DNA_FD_189096 | JGI IMG/M metagenome (GOLD analysis project Ga0256405, IMG submission 189096) | Bovine rumen microbial communities from Lethbridge, Alberta, Canada - RJG_02 | ecosystem: Host-associated > Mammals > Digestive system > Stomach > Rumen | place: Canada: Alberta... | reverse complement strand
CTGGCTAAGACCTGGAAGTAAACATCGTTGTTGTTGAATGCCACTTTCACAGGGAATGCAACATCTTCCTCGGAGTAAGTATCGGTACCAGTGAAGTAGAACTCTTCTGCCTCAAGACCTTCAGGAAGCTCGACTGTGTAGTTAGAGTAGTCTGCATAGAGGATGTCAATCTTCTGGATACGGCACTGGTTACCGCTTACTGCGGGAACGGTGAAAGTTACAGTGCTTGCAAGACCTTCCCAAGTTCCGATAGTTCCGTTTGCTGAGTATTCTCCGTCTGAATTATCAGCGAGTTCAAGTTGCATCTGCTTTTCGGAACCTGTGAGTGTGAACACAATCTTACCCATTTCCTTCTCAGAGGTAATAGTGAATGTGTTGCCCTGATACAGACGAAGAGCCTCACCGTTATCGTAGTACTTAGGTGTGGTGGTACCGTTGGCCTTGTCTGCAGTTGCTGTGATGTCTTCGGCGATATTGAATGTAGTCACTTCTGTTGAATTTGACCATCCAGCTTCTGCTGCAATCCAAGTTACATCGCTGCTGATACCGATAACTACGTTAGCAAGAAGATAGTAGTAGTTGATCTGGTCTTTCTTGCCGCTTGCGTAGATAACATTCTGAAGGGTGTATACATTCTTCTTAGAGTCGTATTCGAAAACGATATCAGAAATATTGCTGGTGACATCACCATCTTCGTCCTCAACTTCCTCGTCACCTACAGCGTAGACTGAACCGTATTGACCAGCGCCTACATACTGTCCGTATGGGAAGATGACAGCGGTCTTGTCTTCGTTGAACGAACCCTTGATCCATCCTTCTGGCAGGTCTGGGAAGAGTCCCTGAACATATACGTCGTTGCCGTCGATACCTAAGTTTACAGTGCTTGTAAAATCCTCGCTGTTGCCATCATAGTAAGTAGCAGAGAATGGAAGTGTCACTGTGGTCAGAGTAGCAGGAACAACTACAGGTTCAGGACGTACACCGATGTAAAGGGCTGTGTAGATAGCATCAAGGGTGTTCTCCAGTTCAGAGGAACTTGCCATTAAGTAGCCTTCTACCTCCATAGCACCTGTTGACTGGTCGTAGCTGAGGTAGATAGGAGTAGGACCGTTGCTGGAGTAACCCATGGCGTATACAGTGCTGCCGCTGGCTGTTCCGAGATATGTGACAGGAACGACCACTTCGTTAGCTTCCTCGTCGTATTCACCCATTACCCATGCTTCAGGCATTACCTGTACAAGACCCTGGATGTAGAATGTGTTGCCGTCCTTTGCAACCTTGACAGTTGCGTTTACTGGAGTAGACTCATCATTGCTGTAGTCTGAAATAGATGCGAAGTAGTTACCTGTAAGAGGCATGTCGGTAGTTGTCAGACCTGCGGGAAGTGTAACGAGGGTTGTGTTTGCCACGTATGGAGTAAGAACAGTGTCCCATTCTGAGGTGCCTACCCAAGAATTGTCATCAGACCAGATGCAGGTCAATATTTTCCCTTCAGGAAGATTCAACTTAACATTGTCTCCGTCAATAGTATATGTGACTTCTGTAATACTTGGATCATACACAAAATCTGTCTCTCCAAGCGTACCTACAACAATGAATGTAGAAGCGTCATATTTGCTGCTATAATAGATGTTCTGCTTCAGAGGCACTGTAATTGTTTTTCCGTCGGCACTGAGTGTACCTTTGACATATGTGCCGTTTTGTTCATTGCAGATAATGTCAAGGATATAGACACCGTCGTCAGCATATACGAACTCAACAGTACCGCTTTGCTCACTTTTCATAGCCTGCTGACCACTGACGATGGTACAAGAACCAGAACGTCTGTAAATTTTTACTTCTCCTTCTGGAGCTTCATAGATGATAGGGTAGTCTGCTTCAGCTCTGTGAATGTCTTTTTTCTTAATCTCCAGATGTTTTGCAACTTTGCCTGTCAGTGTTCGTGCGTTATTTGCAGTTGACAGTGTGCGTGAAGAAACACCGGACCATTTCCCTTGCTGTGCGAATGATACTACAGCAACAAATGCTGCAATAAGCATAAGAGTAAATCTTTTCTTCATAAGCAATTAATTTTTAATGGATAATAATATAAATAGTTGTTATTTATTGGTTCTGTATAGTCGCGTTAGTTATAAAATGCAAAATTCGTAAAAAAACTGTTATCTCACAACTTTTTTCCTGTTTTTTATTGCTTTATGTTAAATAATGGTTTCTTTTGATGATAATTTAAAACAAAAACCGCAACACCGATTTATTCAGTGTTGCGGTTTTTTTTGTTATTCCGTTTCCGGTATATCGTTAACCATTAACCATTAACCGTTAACCGTTACTTTACAGGGCTTGTCATACCTACTTCGAGGCGGTTGCCGCTGCGGAAGACGAGACGGGCAAATGCCTGGATGTCGGCATCAGTGATTTCGTCTACAGTCTTGTCGAAGTCGTTGACCTTCTCCTGGTTGTAACGAGCATATTCAACCATAGCATTCATCCAGTAGTTGTTCTTCTTGAGGTCTTCAGCATGGCTGCGGTGCAGGTATTCCTTCACTTTCTTTACATTTTCGCTATCCGGACCCTTTTCGCACATCTGGGCTACACCTTCATAAACGATTTTGGTCATCTTCTCTCGTTTCTCTGGTGCAGTTGGCAACTGGATAATGAGACGTGCAATTTCTTCAGGATAATTCTCAATGCTACCCTGTACAGGCACGCCGTAAGCACCACCTTCATCTTCACGTACACTCTCTGTGTAGTGCATGCTCATGAGTTGTTCAAGCATGGTCATAAGGAGTTCGTTGCGAAGGTTTTCCTTCATAGGAGCGTGATAGACGAAGAGAGTGATGGCGTTAGGAGTTTCCTGCTCTTTCTCAAATACGTTAGTCACTTCACCCTTGGTGAGGATTCTGTCCATAGGTTTCGACTGCTCCTCACCCTTCTTAACCGGGAGCGAACCGAGATATTTCTCAAACAGAGGCAGGGCTGCGTCGATGTCGATATCACCTACGAAGAAAAATTCGAAGTCGTTGGCATCAGCGAATCGCTCACGGTAGATTTTCAGTACTCGGTCGTAGTTGATGCGGTCGAGGTCAGCAGGACGTGTGCGGAGTGCAGTGTAGTGGTTCTTGTACAATACGCTGACAACTGAGTCTGAGAGAGCTGTGGTTGGGTTGAGTTCAGCATTGGCAAGTTGGAGCTTCTGCCGCTCGATGGTTGACTTGAATGCTTCGTTGTCGCGACGAGGTGATGTGAAGCAGAGGTAAGTCAGCTGAAGCATTGTTTCAAAGTCCTTAACTACACAACTGCCATTAATACCCTCGGTGCGGTTGCTGATGAATGGGCTTGCAGATGCCTGGATTCCAGAGAGACGCTTGCTGAGGTTGGTTGCAGAGAAATTACCCCATCCGCCAAGATCAACCATGTCGGCGTTGCTGACATCCATGTAGTCTTCTTTAGAATAGTAGGAAATGCCTCCCCAGCTGGTTGCTCGCATAGAGATGCTGTTAGGAGTGTAGTCGGTCTTCTTAACGTGAATCTTAATACCGTTCTTCAGGGTGATGAGCTTTGCATCGTACTGGTCGTCGCTTACACTCACTACCTTGCTGCCTTTAAGTTTAGCTGTCACGAGTGGATCGTTGTTCACTTCTTCAACATAAGCAGTAATCTCTTCCTTCTGAACCTTATGGATGACGTCGAGCAGCTCTTCCTTGGTTGGCATGGTGATACCTTCCTTGTCAGGAGCAAACATAACCAAAACGAGGTTCTTGTCAGTCTCTGTCAAAGCTTCCTTCAGAGCGGAATTGATAACATCTACTGTAATCTGAGGAGCCAGCATCTTCATAATCTGGTATTCCATTTCGATGCCAGGCATAGCGTCACCGTCGAGGAAGTTACGAACACACTCGTTGACATAGCGTGTGGTAAGCACCTTGTCTTTCTTTGCATATCTGTCTTCCAACTGTGACAGGAATTCGGATCTGAAGCGGTCGTATTCGCTTGCTGTGAAACCGAAACGGCTTACGCGAAGCATCTCACGGTAGAGTGCTGCCAATGCTTCATCCTGTCCGTTGTCCTTGAATACTACAGTACCGGTGATAGCGTCCTTAGTCTTTGCTACGAAGAATTCGCCGTTCTCCATGTCTGCACCGAGGAAAGGAGGATTCTCTTTCTGAAGAATCTCAGAGATACGGCTGCTGAACATGGTGCTGATAGCTTCGTTTGAATAGTCGTTAACCAACTTAAGCAAAGAACCGCGCACTTCTCTTGGCATGGTTTCGTTCTTCATCATGAGAACAATCAAGTTGCTGGTCTGCTCCTTGTCTTTCTGGATGGAAACGAGTGGTTCTTCGTTGTCAGGAACTTCGAAGTATTCACGCTTTGCAGCGTCGGCAGCAGGAGCCTTGATGTCTGCAAAGACTTCCTTTACCTTCTTCTCCATCTGGTCTACATCGAAGTCACCTATGACGACAACTGCCTGCAGGTCAGGACGATACCATTTCTTGTAATAAGAACGCAGGGTGTCGTATGGGAAGTTCATCACCACGTCCATAGTACCGATAGGCATACGTCCGGCATACTTAGAACCAGGGAGAATGTCAGGCAGGGCAGCCTCGTACATACGCATCATGGCAGAGCGGCGCATACGCCATTCTTCGTTGATGACACCACGCTCCTTGTCTATTTCTGTGCCTTCGAGCAGGAGGTCATGGCTCCAGTCGTGGAGGATGAGAAGACAAGAGTCGAGTGAAGCAGCGTTGGTTGTCTTCACATTATTAATATTATATACGGTCTCATCGAATGAAGTGTAAGCGTTGAGGTTTTCGCCAAACTTCACACCGATACTTTCCAGATAAGTCTTCAGTTTGTTGCCTGGGAAGTGAGTTGTTCCGTTGAAGCACATGTGCTCAAGGAAGTGTGCGAGACCGCGCTGGTCTTCGTTCTCCTGCATGGAACCAACTTTCTGTGCGATGTAGAAATCGGCACGTTCTTCTGGCCATGCGTTATGGCGGATGTAATAAGTCAGACCGTTGTCAAGTTTTCCGAAGCGTACAGCCGGATCAAGAGGCAGTGGTTGCATCATTGCTGCCATGTCTTGAGCAGAAGCACTGAGGCCAATGAGCATTACTGCAATTACCAATAGAATTCTTTTCATTGTTTTGATTGATTTTAATTGTGTGTTTATTGAGTTTTCTAGTTTATATCTGAGTTTTGAAAGGATTTACGCTTTTCTGCTGGTCGAGGGCGTGTTTGGGGTAGTCTACGGTGTAGTGGAGTCCGCGGCTTTCCTTGCGCTCAAGTGCCTGACGGGTGATGAGATAACCTACATTGATCATATTGCGGAGTTCGCAGATGTCTTTTGTCGGTTTGACACGCTTGAAGAGGTGTTCGGTCTCTTCGTAGAGCAGGTCAAGGCGCTCCCATGCACGGTGCAGACGCAGGTCGGAACGGACAATTCCCACATAGGTGGACATAATCTGTCCCACTTCCTTCACGTCTTGGGCAATAAGCACCTTCTCTTCGTTCGTCATTGTGCCTTCGTCGTTCCATTCAGGAACAGCGGTGTTGAAATCGTACTGGTCAATTACGCTGAGAGAATGCTTTGCCGCAGCATCGGCATAGACAACGGCTTCTATTAGTGAGTTGGACGCCAGACGGTTGCCTCCGTGAAGTCCGGTACAGCTACATTCACCCACGGCATAGAGCCTGCGGATGCTGCTCTGTCCGTCAAGGTCAACCTTGATGCCTCCGCACATATAGTGTGCTGATGGGGCAACAGGGATATAGTCCTTTGTGATGTCAATACCTATAGACAGACATTTGGCATATATATTCGGGAAGTGATGCTTGGTCTCTTCCGGGTCTTTATGAGTGACGTCCAGACAAACGTGGTCGAGAGCGTGAATCTTCATCTCGTTGTCAATGGCTCTTGCCACGATATCGCGTGGAGCCAGTGAGAGACGTTCATCGTATTTCTGCATAAATTCCTCACCGTTGGGCAGACGGAGGATGCCTCCGTAGCCGCGCATGGCTTCTGTGATGAGATATGCAGGGTGAGTCTCCTTAGGGTTATAAAGGACAGTCGGGTGGAATTGCACAAATTCCATGTCTTTGATTTTGCCCTTGGCGCGGTGAACCATGGCGATGCCGTCGCCTGTTGCGATGTTGGGGTTGGAAGTGGTAGCGTAGATTGCACCAGTTCCGCCGGTTGCCATAAGTGTTACACGTGAGAGATAAGTGTCAACCTTGCCTGTTTTGGGGTTAAGCACGTATGCTCCGTAACATTCAATGTCTGGAGTACGGCGTGTGACACGAACGCCAAGATGGTGTTGTGTGATGATTTCCACAGCGAAGTGGTTTTCCAGGATTTCAATGTCAGGGCAGTTGCGCACGGCCTCCATGAGTCCTCGCTGAATCTCTGCTCCTGTGTCGTCGGCATGGTGTAGTATGCGGAATTCTGAGTGTCCGCCTTCGCGGTGAAGGTCGAAATTACCGTCTTCGTTCTTGTCGAAGTTCACACCCCACTGAACGAGTTCCTGAATCTGTGCAGGAGCATTGCGCACCACCTGTTCCACTGCTTCACGGTCACTGATCCAGTCACCTGCAATCATTGTGTCTTCGATGTGCTTGTCGAAGTTGTCAACGAGCAGGTTGGTTACACTCGCTATACCACCCTGCGCCTTTGCGGTGTTGGCTTCTTCGAGTGTAGTTTTACAGATAATGGCAATTTTTCCTTTCTTTGCCCGTGCCACTTTAAGAGCATAACTCATGCCAGCTACTCCTGAGCCGATGATGAGAAAATCAAATTTCCGTGTCATGACATCGTATAATTATGCATATTTGTTGCAAAGTTATGAAAATCTAATAATAAGCGGCACGTTATTTATAAAATTTGTTGGTTTTTTGTAACTTTGCGCTAAAATTAAGCCCTTTTTGATATGTCGATTATAAATAGTATAGCATTATTAAGCCTCCGTGTGCTTAGAATCCTCCCCCTTTTCTTCGCCTTTTCTGCAATGAGTCAGGATGTTTGTGACAGTGTAGTGCCACAATTGTCTTGGGCAGACTCTTTGCGTCAACGTTTGACTCCCTTTGCCGAAGAATCGGAGAAAGCTCATTTTTTCAGTGGAATACTCGTCTATGACCTTACCGATGATTCTGTGCTTTATGACTACAACAGCCAGAAGCTGATGCGTCCAGCAAGTAATCAGAAGGTGCTTACAGCCGTAACAGCACTGACGTCGCTTGGAAAGAACTATTGCTACCGCACTTCGGTTTATTATTCCGGAAACATTATTGGAGACACCACATTTATCCCCGTGCTTCGTGATTCTGTCTTGGCAATATATGAGGATTCGGCAGTTGTCCGCAATGTTCTTCGTGGAAATATCTATGTTGTAGGTGGCTTCGATCCTGCTTTCACCACATCTGATCTCAAAGATTTTGCGCTGAGCATCAAGTCGCTCGGCATCGACAGCATTGCCGGACAGATAGTTGGTGACGTCAGCATGAAGGACACACTTCATCTTGGTAATGGATGGTGCTGGGACGATGTTCCGTCTGCTGGCATTCCTTATCTCACTCCTTTACTCTTCAACCACGAAGCCATTGTCGGAGGGTCGGACAAGAAGTGTACTCCCTATCCTGAACGATACTTTGTTCAGTTCCTTGCCATGCGTCTGCGAGAACAGGGCATCGGCATGCCTTTCGCTCCAACGAGAATCAGTACGATTTCCACCAATGTGGCTTCATGTGTAAAGATTAGTGAGAAAACGCGCACCGTTGAGCAGATTCTTCAGCAGATGATGAAGGACAGTGATAATCTCTATGCGGAATCGATGTTCTACCTGACCGCATCACGCCGTAAGTCGAGTGGCATCAGTTGGAAGGACGGTGCCAAGGAGGTTGAGGACATGGTGCGCAGGGCAGGCGCAAGTAATGACTATATGGTTGTTGCCGATGGCAGTGGCGTCAGTCTTTACAATTATGTCACTCCTCGTGTGGAAGTGGCGGCTCTTCGCTATGCCTATCTCAATGCAGAGGCATACAAAGCTCTCTACAATGCCATGCCTATAGCCGGGGTTGACGGCACTCTTCAGAAGCGTATGGTTAAAGGCCCTGCCCGTGGTAATGTTCATGCAAAAACAGGAACTGTCAGCGGTGTTTCCACGCTGACGGGTTATGTTCGTGCTTCAAACGGTCACCTGCTTGCCTTCAGCATCATGAACAACGGGCTGGTGAAGGCTGCTGTAGGCAGGGACTTCCAGGACCGTGTGTGCCAGGAGCTGGCGAGGTAGGATACCTCCCTGTATAGCCTGGCTTCACTTCTTCCTACGCATGATTCTTATCTTGAACTTGCCCGAAGTGGTGCGGGTTACTTTTGCGTAGGAGTCTCCCTGTGCTTTCCAGGTCTTGTGGTTTTCCTGACGGCTTACGGGTACAAGAATGTATGTACCTGTGTTGGGTAGCAGGGTAGAGAGATTGTAATTGATTCCACTTACTATTGCGTCTTTTGGCAGTACGGTTTTCGAACGCAGATCCTTGAGCACACTCAGTGAACCGTCGTTGTTCCTTATGGCGAGACCGTAGCGGAAGAAGCGCTGGCGGTCGTTGCGGTTGGTGTATTTTACAGAGAGGTTAGGGGTGGAGTACGACATTATCGTGCTGTAGAGGAATACATCGTCTTCCATAGCTGCGGTTGTCGAAGGCTTGATGCCAATCACCATTTCCTGATACAGACTATAGCCGTTGGTACTGGTACCTGCTCCTGGTCCCGATGTGTTGTTGGGATTGAGGTCTGTAAGTTTGAAGTAGCCGTCACAACTGCCGCCCCATCCCCAGTTCACGTGGTAAAGTCCGTTGCCGTCAGTACCGTCTATGATGAAAGCGTGTCCGCTGCTTTCGTTCGAACCGGCATAATACACAGGTCGTGAGGCAGAGAGTTCGTTATAGATTATTGCTTCCCAGTCGGCATTCGACATATAGCCTTTCGTTAGGTATTGTGTGCTGCTGTCGTAGTCAAAATAGCTTTTCAGAGCAGATGCCACCTGGCTGCTGTATGCTGCAGAGCCGGTTGTGTTGTAGTTCATCTTCAACGCCCGTCCGCAGTACTGCATAAGCAGAGCAACGGCATTGTTGGATTGGGTGTTGCTTACCTCAGAAGAGTAGTAGCTGTATGTGGGAGCCATGTCTTCCCAGTCGAAGAGGGTAGGCTGGAGCTGTCCCATCTGCAGGCCGAGGCTGTAGGTCTGAAACGCAGGAATCATCCCTGTGTAGGTCTGCGGCCATTTATGGTAGTACATAAGCTGAGCCATAGCGGTTGCCACGCATCCTGTGTAGCAGGTGGTGCCTCCGTAGTTGGGGCAGAGATTCCAGTATGGCCATGTTTGGTTCCACTGGCTCTTGAGCAGAGGAGCAATGGGGCGTAGCAATCGTGCGGTGTTAGTGACGTCGTCGATGTCGCGGGCTTTTACTGTAGGCTTGAAGTCTCGTGGAATATCTTCAATCTGCTGGGAGAAATGCCGCATCCATGCCTCCACATGATCTGGCATGTTGTTGGCGTTGAACGCTCCGCCTGTGGAATAACCGATTACCTCGTCTGTGCGTTCGTCACCGGAGATAATCACGAATCCCTGACCTTCGGGTGCGTTGAACACATAGTAGTTGGCTTCATCCACGGCACGTGCTCCCTTTGGAAGGGGGCTGTATGCAAGAGTCAGTTCAGATGTGCCAAAAGCTTTTACACCTGCTTTGCTGAAGAATCGTGTGGCTTTCTGACAAGCTTGTTCTGCGGTTATGTGCTGTGCGCTGCCATTAGCGGCAAATATCAACATCAATGCAGTCAGCAATGTGCGGAATAGGGGGTGTTGTATAGTCTTCATAGTACATGAGTTTTGTTTCTGTCCGCAAAATTATCAGTTTTCTCCCTGTCGTGCAAATGTTTACCCTCTTTTTGGATGAAGTATAAAGGTTTAGTGGACGAAGTACCCCGCTTTCTGTAGTTCTTCGGCTACGAGGCAACATTCGTCATACCATTCTTGTCCGAAGGCACGGATAAGAGGGTCTTTCAGGAACTTATAAAGAGGCAGTTCGAGTGTTTTCCCAAGCTTGCAGGCTTCGCTGCATATATTCCATTGATGGTAGTTTACAGCAGTGGCATCGCCTACTGTAGAGAGTCTGACTGGATAGAGAGCGCAGGAGATTGGTTTGTCCACGTCTATTCGTCCAGCCCTCTTTGCGCGGTCAATAGCGCAGAGGGTTACCCTGTGTCTGGTGCCGTTAATCTCAATTTCGTCCTCGACGGCAAAAACGCAGTCGCGGTCGTTGACAATTGACGTTACGAATGTTCCGTCCTTGTCGATATATACTACTCCCTGTTCGTCAATCACCTCCCTTGCTTCCTCTGTGAGTTCGTCACGCAGGACTTCCGCAGCTTCTTCCAGCCCTTCAATCTCATCCAGATCAACAGGTGCACCTGCGTCTCCTTCCACGCAGCATGCCCCGTGACATTTGCCAAGGTCGCAGCAAAAATGCTCCTTGAACAAGTCTATACTAACTAATGTGTCTTTTATTTCTACTAACATGGGCTTCTACTACCAAAATTTGTTGTTTTCAGGGCTGTATTCGTAACCGATGGAGCGGAGGGTGTTGATGATGAAGTCGCGGTCACAGTCGAGAGCGTCGCATAGTTCGTCGAGCGAAGCGTAATCATCGCGCAGCTTGGTGTTCACGTAGCTGAGCAGAATGGTGGGTGATGAGGGGAGTGTGTCCATAATTTATTTTACAATGCTTCTGATTGCGAACCACACGTGGAGGAGGAGGGTAGTCAGTTTGCCGTAGTAGTGCTCCATAATCAGGCGGCGTTCGTGTAGCGATGCCTTGTGGTTCTTGGTTGTCAGTCCTTCGTTGAGGTAGTCGGTAAGCACGTCGTCGATGCGATGAGTGGTAGCCTTGGTGTCTGAGGCTCTCAAGAGCAGTTTGATGCACCAGTCGAAATCGGATGAGAAGCGGTAACGCTGTTTGTAGCGTGGAGCCAGGTCACGACGTCCGTAGAAAGACTGATGGCATACGAGCATGCCCCATCGGAAGCTTCTCCACGTTAGGTTCTTTGGCGCTTTCAGTCTGCGGTGTCGCAGGAATTTGCCATTGATGTCCACAATGTCCGTTTCTCCGTAGATTACGGCAGGCAGTGCTGTGTTTTCATAACTCTGTATGACATTGCAAACCTGTTCCAGTGTGGCAGCCGAGTGGAAAGAATCTCCGGCATTGAGGAAGAGCAGGTAAGTGCCTCGTGCTCGGTCATAACCCTTGTTCAGGGCGTCGTAGAGACCTTGGTCGGGTTCGCTGACGACGGTAACAGGCACGTCTTGTTCTGCGGCGTAGTTCTTGATAAGTTCGAGTGAGCCGTCGGTTGAGGCACCATCGATGATGATGTGCTCAAAATTTCGGCAAGTTTGTTCGCTCACACTTTTCAGGGTGCGAGGCAGAGTGGCAGCGGCATTGCGAGTAGCAGTGATGATGCTGATGTCAATCCTGTCGTGCATATATATTATTGTATAGGTGTGCTATGTGTTGTTCGCTGTAAGTCTCTTCAGCTTTGCTGCGAGCTTCTACAGAGAGTTTGTCGTGTCGTTCGGGGTCGATAGTCCAGAGGATGCCACGGGCGAAATCCTCGCTGTTGCGGTATTCGGCAACATATCCGTTCACTTCGTGGTCAATCATCTCGGGTATTCCGCCTACGTTGAATCCTACGCAAGGCAGTCCGCAGGCCATTGCCTCCACTATGGTGTTTGGCAGGTTGTCCTGCAGCGATGGAGTGACGTAGATGTCAGCGGCGTTGTACAGTCCCACCATCGATTGCTCGTCGTGCAGGTAGTTCACCATACGTACCGGCAGCGGCAGCAGGTCTTGTGCCTTGCTGCTGTCTCCACCCACCACCACTATGGTCAGTTTGTCCTTCAACTGAGGCTGTTGCCGTAGGAGCGCCTTTATGGCTTCCACCAGCAAGCTGAAGCCCTTGCGCGGGTCGGTTATGCGCTGACAGGTGAAGAGCAGGAGGGTTTTGTCGAGTGGCAGATGCAGTTTCTTCCTGGCTTCGGTCTTGTCGTGGGGAGCGAACAGCTCAGTGTCGATGGCGTTGGGGATGCTCACCACCTTGTGGTTCCTGGCAAGAGCCGAACGCTGAGCCATGTTTGCCATCCATTGGCTGCAACCGACAAATGTGATGTTGGCATCCTTGTACATTTCCGCCTTGCGTTCCCATACCTTCTTCGCCAAATCTGTGAACACTCCGCCTCGTGTGAGCAGAGGGCAGTGGAAGCATCCCTTCTCGTAGCGGTCGCAGTTGCCTGCATAGTGGCAGATGCCTGTGAAGTACCACATGTCGTGCATAGTGACGACGATGTGTTTGTCCGAGCGGAGGATGGCTTCAATGTTGTTCAGCGACAGGAATCCCTGATTTACCCAGTGTAGGTGTACCACGTCGGCAGACTTGAATTCCGGCAGACTGGTAATGTCCGTTCCGGTGTTGGCGATATCCACTTGCCAGATGTTGCGGCGTCGCAGGGCGTTGTTTACCCATATCACCATTCGTTCCCACAGGAACTTCATCGTCAGCATCCACGACGAGCGGATGTTGGTCACCGAAATCATTTCGCTCTGTCGGTCGCGTACGAGCATAGAGCATCGTGCCCCGCTGTGCTTTAGGGCACTCATCAGTCGGCTGGCAGCAATAGCTGCACCGCCAACCCTTTCGCTCGTATTGACAAGTAGGATTTTCAAGTTCTTAATTTTTTGCAAAGTTAACAATTCGTATAAAATATCCATGTGCTAAACACGGATTTTTATGTATTTAGAGGTTAAAAAAAATATTTTTTCAAAAAATACACAGATATTTTTGGCTGTTTGCGTCAAACCATCTATATTTGCACTCGCAAATCCTGCTTCAGTAGCTCAGTTGGTTAGAGCACATGACTGTTAATCATGGGGTCGTTGGTTCAAGCCCATCCTGAAGCGCAGATACACGATAGGGAGTTCTGTGAAAACACACAGGATTCCCTTTTTTCATAATTACTTAAACATGAAACTAAAACACCTGATTATTTTGGCTTCGCTGATGAGCCAGCCTTTTAGTGCTTTTGCACAAGTTGAGAAGACAAAAATGGTTGATAACGGTGGAGCAGGTCTGTTCCAAGCCATTGCAGTAAAGGAAAAAGGTCTTTCCGATTTCGTCATTTACCATCCGCAGGACATGGATCAAGCCATTGCCTGCCAGGGCAAGTTGCCTCTGCTCATCTGGGGCAACGGTGGTTGTATGGACTCGTCGGCTGGTTATGAGCGTATGCTCACCGAGATTGCATCCCATGGTTATGTGGTTGTTGCCGTAGGAGAGATGGAAGACCATCCCAATAGCCGTAAGCAGAAATCCACCGAAGCCAGTGAGCTGCACCGTGGTCTGGAATGGATGCTGGAGCAGAATTCAACCAAAGGCAGTGAATACTACCACAAGATAGATACCCGTCACATAGCAGCCGCAGGACATTCATGCGGAGGTGCACAGGTGTTCTTCAACGCCACAGACAAACGTCTCACTACTTGTATTATCATGAATGCAGGCATGGGCGATATGAACATGGCTGGAGCCGGTCCTGAATCTGTTCAGAAGACTCACACACCAATTCTCTATGTCACTGGAGGACCAACTGACGTGGCATACGAGAATGCGAAAAAAGACTACAGTCGCATTGCTCATGTGCCTGTAGTATGGGCTGACCATGCAGCATCGGGTCACGGTGGCACATACCACATGCCTTATGGTGGTGACTATGGACGTGTGGTTGTCGACTGGCTCAACTGGCATCTTAAGAACCGTACAGCCAATGCCGACATTTTCCTTGGCTCTGACCTAAAGGGCTATACTGGTTGGACAGTGCAGTCTAAGAACTGGTGATGCCATACCCATGTGAAAACATAAAACAGACAATAATTATGAAACAGAAACGAAGTATCATTTGGTTCCTTGCCGTTGTATTGATGCTTGGATGTGTTACAAGTACCAGGGCGCAAGTGATGAAAGCTGCCGACTTGGAGAAATACGCCAAGAGCAAATACGGTGACAAGTGGCTCGACGCAGCCATGAATCTTTCCGCAGGCATTACCCTCGACAAGAATGAAAGCCTTACCTATCAGCAGATAATTGAGGCACCTGGAAAGACCAAGGAACAGCTCTATCTGGCACTTAACTACTGGGTAACTGCCACATTCAAGGACAACAATGCCATTACTCTCAACGACAAGGACGCTGGTTGCATCATCATCTCGTCAACCATCAGAAACATAGCTGAGCATATGGGAACCCTCAACAAATATTCTGTCAGCATCACTCCTATCATCCGTATTGACATCAAAGACGGAAAGGTACGTGTCACCTACACCGTACAGACCTATGACGTGCTGGCAGACATCACCGGTGGCTGGCTCAGTCCTACCGACAGCCATCATGCTTCCTATGGCGATTCCAAGCGTAAGGAAGACGATAAGACCAATCCTAACCTCTACGATGAGCAGTGGGAGATAGTCAAGCACTATCCGTTTGTTGAGAAAGACGCGCAGAAGCGTACCTGTGCCAAGGCTCTCGTCATGACTCACGCTTATTCAAATGCCATCCTCGACAAGATAGAAGATGCTATCCGTAACGGACTTATCGATAACGAAAACGATGACTGGTAAAGCTACTGTTCCTGAAAACTGGGTTGCTCCCGACTATTCACTCTACGAACTGACCATGTCGGTTCAGGTGCAGCTTGGCGACACCCTGAAAGACTTCCAGAGCAGTGGCGACATGATGTGTGCCACCATCAACGATGAGGTACGTGCCGTCACCAAGTCCATGGTCAACGGCACCATCACCTACTATCCTCTGTCTATCGCCGGCAACGGCGGCGACATGACAGTAAGTCTCCACTACTACTGTGACCGCCTGCGTCGCATCTACACCATCACCAATTGGACCCAGTTCAATGCCGCAGCAGCACCTACAGGTGAAAGCGGATGGTACAAACCTAAATTTACAACAATACAATGAATTTGAATATGAAAAGATTATTGAGCATATTAATAGCCTTGACTGTCGGTTTGGCAGTCAAGGCCCAGACTACTGAGATTGGTAACAAAGATCAGCTGATTGCTTTTGCCAACAATGTCAATAATGGTACTTTTGGCAGCGGCTCTGCAAAACTTACAGCCAATATTGTATTCGCAAACAATGATGACTGGACGCCAATAGGCACAAGTGCATATCCTTTTAATGGAACCTTCGACGGACAGGGACATACCATTTCCAATCTTAAAGTCCAAGCCAGTGGTTTATATGCGGGTCTCTTTGGATATGTTGCTAGCGGTGCCGTGGTAAAGGATGTACATGTCATGAGCGGAACCATTGCGGTAACAACAAATCCGGGAAGTGATGCATCCCACCACGGTGGTATTGCCGGCTACAACGAAGGAACTATTGTTGGTTGTTCAAACAGTGCTACAGTTACAGGCTACAGTTACGAACATGCCCGTATAGGCGGAATTGTAGGAACTAATGCGGTTGCTGGTAAAGTCCAGAACTGTTATAACTTAGGAGTTGTATATTCTGGTCTAACCCAAGTGTTTATCGGCGGAATTGTCGGTTATAATAACGGTTATGTGTATAATTGCTTTATGCGTAGCGATGTGATAAAAGGTGATCCCAACAATCAGTCTTCTCATGCTCCTTATCCTCTCTATGGTAATAATGGTGGGACTGTGTCAGGCTGTTTCTATGCAGGTGGTGCTGCAACAGATGTTTCTCTGCCT
>Ga0256405_10007758_pt1 | contig 15839 bp, 10 predicted proteins | sample RumenRJG_02DNA_FD_189096 | JGI IMG/M metagenome (GOLD analysis project Ga0256405, IMG submission 189096) | Bovine rumen microbial communities from Lethbridge, Alberta, Canada - RJG_02 | ecosystem: Host-associated > Mammals > Digestive system > Stomach > Rumen | place: Canada: Alberta... | reverse complement strand
TACGACGAGCACGGCCATCCCGAGCTTGGTAAGATCAGCAAGGCCGTCCTCTTCAACGACATCCTTGAGAAAGAGTTCAAGAAGATCGGTCTCAAGATCAAGACCCGTCCTGTCGAGATCGGCTACGATGTCCGCTGCCAGGATCCTGTCGCCTACGACCTCTCATACTGCACCGAGCTTGCTATGGGTGCCTATGAGCTTTTCAAGGCGGGCGAGACCGGCTGCATGGTGTATGTTGACAAAGACGGCAACCCCAAGCCTCTCTATCTTAAGGATCTGCAGAACGCCGAAGGCAAGATTCCTCCCCGCAGGGTCAACATCGACGGCGGTCTGGCCAGGAACTATTACGGGAACATCTGCCACTACATCACTCCCGCTGACTACGAGGCCGCCAAGGCTCTCGTCGCCAACCCTGAGGAGTATGATTTCAAGAAGATCTTAAACTGGTAAGACAAAATACCCGAAACCTTTCACGGAGACGCTCACCTCGAGTGTCTCCGTTTTGTTAATGCCAAGATATTCAAAAGCTTCCACAGGTATCTTCACATCAACAAGGCTGTCCTTCCCGGAGAAGTCGCAGACTATGAGGCACGCGCTGTCGCCCCTGCCCCTTAGGAAGGCGAAGCGATGGTCGGGGTCAAATCCCGTGGAGCCTTCGTTGCAATAGCATAGGTCATAAGTCTTTCCGCCCGAAAGGGGAGAGGCGAGAGCGAGAGTCTCTTTATAAAGGCGAAGGGTCTCTTTTTCCTTTTCCGTAAGGCTGTCTTTACCATGAATATGACCGAAAAGCCTCCGCAAAGACGCTACGCTCCACCAGTCGAAGATGGTTGTCCTGCCGTCACGGCCGCTGAACCCCTCGGCGTCCATGCCTCTCTCACCGATTTCCTGTCCATTGTAGAGCATATATGCCGAATCATTGAGCAGGAGTCCGGCGCAGAGGGAAGAAGCGGCTCTCATCGGTTCCTTTCCGAAAAAGTCCGAGGCGAAACGTGTCTCATCATGATTCTCAAGGAAATTGAGCATCTTGGGCTGCATCACCCCGAGCGACTGCCAGTTCCACGTTATCCCTCTTGCGGTTCCATATCCTTCCACAATAGACCGTAGCGTGTCGTAAAGCCCGGATTTATCATAGAGCAAATCGAAACCGACCTCTCCAGTGTATAGTTTGTACAATTCTTTCTGATACACTTCGGCGACGAAAATAACATCAGGATACCGGCGCTTCACCTCGCTGATTAGCCATTTCATGAACTGCCAGGGAACCATCTCCACCATGTCGCAACGGAATCCATCCACACCCTTGGCGCACCAATAGAGAACAATGTCGAGCATTCTGTCCCAGGTGGTTGTGTGAAAGTCGCAGTAATTGATCCTTATGGTCTCATACCAGTCATTGATGTCAGGAGAAGGGGAGAAGCAGTTGCCGGAAGCTTTGGCGGGATTCTCATAGTATCTCCCGTCGCCAGGAAGGGTCAGACTCTGGCCAGGGTAATAGTAAAAATCATTTTCAGGCAACCAATGGACGGAGACATCATCAGATTTCCCAAGTGTCCCGAAAGGGGAGTCGTGGACCAGTCCAACTTTCCCGTAATCGCGTGAGACATGGTTAGGCACGAAATCAATCAAAGCCTTAAGTCCAGCTGCGTGGGTTCGCTTTAACAACTGATCAAACTCAAGTAACCTATCTTTAGGATTATCAGCAAGATATGGATTAACGTCATAGTAGTCGGTAATCGCGTAAGGAGAACCTGCCAAGCCCTTGACAACCGAGGGTTCCGAGGCGGGGCAGCCGTCAAAACAGGCTGTCGTCGCATGTCTTATCACCCCCGTGTACCACACATGAGTCACGCCCAGTGTCCCTTTCAACCAGCTTAGCGTAGCCTCGTCTATCGAGCTGAAACCGCCGCTTCCATTCCTTTCCAAAGACCCGGAGGGAACGGGGTCTTCCACGAGATTCCCCCATAGCCTTGGAAGCATTTGATATATAATGGTTTTCCCCATACTCTCAATATCCTATAACAGCCTTTCCGGTGTTCCTGTCGATGAATCCTGTAAGTCCCTCGACTTTAAAAACTTTGGCGAATTTGCCCTCATATTCGACTTCAAGGGATTCCAATGCCTCGAAATCGACCTTCCCGGCCCCGGCGTACTCATCAACCGAAAGGTAACCTACCCCAAGTGAGGTAATATTCTGGAAGAAATGCGTTCCCTGGCTGGGCTCGATCCTGAAACCGTCCATTCCATATTCGACAACCATCCGAGCGGCTGAGATGTCGGTCCAACTCACAGGCACCCCGAGAGTCGGTATGGACGAGCCCCAACGACCTGGACCTATCAGGAAATAGCTCTGATTCAAAGAGTTCAGGCGAGAGTTTATCGCTGAGATCTCGGCTGCCATCTCTGCGGTCCTCATCTTGTCGAAAACTCCGGGAAGGATGGCGACTATACGCAAGGACTCTGAGAAAACCCCATTTCCAAGAGCTTCCGGGCTAATCACAAGCTCATGGGTCGGAGTGATAACCTTATCTCCATGCTGGCCAGAATGGTATGAGGACATTTCCGACACTGGACGCACCTGGAGAAGCTCCAACCTGGCCTCAGAACCTGAAGTGCCAGGAATCGGATCCAACGCGAACTCTATCTCCACCTCGGACATGAGCTCGCTCTTGCAAATCTCAAGGATCTCCGAGATGGCTTTGGCAAGCGGGAAACGGTCATATTGGAATATCCCGTCAAAAGACACCACCCTTGGCCCGCGCCCGTATATTCCCGGACGCATCATGTCGTCTTGGGCCACGTATGTCGAGACCACAATCTCTGGCCTGTCAAACGACTCCAACGCCTCCGAGACAGGGATGCGCCTCAGGTTGACGCCATCATTCCTGGATATCTTGAACGCTCCGGGACGAGTGTCCAGGACAAACATCTCGCTCTGAGTGTCCCGTAGTGCGAGGGAAGGGGAGGAGAGCTGGAGTATCTTCTTGGTTGAACGCGGATTGACCCTCAAGGTCTGTCCACCATCCACTACTGTTTTGCCCAATCCGAAGGCCACGTTCATCACCCCGTCGGAGGCTTTCTCATTGCCTATCGGATAAGCGTTCAAAGACCTGGCGACTCCAGACAGCATCGGGTAGTAATCGTCCCCGTGCCTTGTGCCGCAGATGCTCTGCACTATGATGGCCATCTTCTCCTCACCGATGAGGTTGCCGCTGGCCTGGATGTAAGCCCGGCTCCCGGCAAAATATGTCGAGGCATAGACGCTCTTAATAGCTTTCGTGATTTCCCTGAGCATACGGTCCTTGTTTTCGACGAATGGACACATGTAGGTCGAGTAAACACCCGCGAACGGCTGGTAATCACTGTCTTCCAGCTTTGAGCTGGACCTCACGGCCACCGGGCTGTCCAAAGTCTCCACAAAGGCCTTAAGATCTTGAAGCAGCCCGGCAGGGAGAATGGAAGCCACAAACTCGGATAGAATCTCATCATCAGATAGTTCCGAGTCAATCACATGCTGGAGTCCGTTGTCCACGATGAAACGGTCGAACCAATCGGTCGTCACCACGACAGTGCGGGGGATTGACACCCGCATCGACTGGTATCTTTCCGACAGGGAATGCTTCATCACCAGATGGTTAAGGAAAGCAAGGCCTCGGGCCTTCCCTCCGAGTGATCCCTCGCCGGTCCTGGCGAACCAGAAATAATCCTGGTAGGTGTCCCGCTTGAAATCAGCGATGACCCCTTGGCCGATCATTCTATGATACCGGCCTATCTGGTCCATCAGGAATTCCCTGAACTCTTTGGCAACCGTGTGGTGCTCGGCTTTGAAAGTGGCCGCAAGATCGAAAAGGCCGCGGGCATAAAGCCACTTGGAGAACATATTCCTGGAGGTGTTGCTGACAAGCACCTCATCCGGGATGTCTTTGATTATCTTACCGAGCTCAGTCAGGCTTGCCGCCCTTCCGCGCACGGCACCGGCAGAGTCTTTGAACACGAAGTCGCCGAAGCCGAACTCTTCCTTAAGATAATCGCCGAGCTGCATGAACAAAGTCCTGGAGAATTTCTTCAAGAAACCAACTCCAAGTTCCTTAGCCACTTTGGATAAGCTTTCCTGCGAAGACTGCAGGAGGACCGGCATGAGGGGATCATATTGGCGGATGATCCTGACCAGATCCAATCCGGCGTCAAGCTTCTCAGTCTTGACAGCGTCGCCCTTATGGATGACCATACCCACATCGGATATCACACCCATCAGGTTCTCCTTGTATTTCTCAAAATAGGCGAGAGCGTCCTCGTAGCAAGTGGCGAGGAGAATCTTCGGTCTGGAGCGTTTCCTGTATTTCTTTTGGTCGTCATTGAGGAACTCGGTCAGGAACTCCCGGCTTTGAGTGATCAGAAGCTTGTATAACTCAGGCAGATAGGTCGAATAATAGCGCACCGAGTCTTCCACGAGGAGAATCACCCGCACCCCGACTTCGAAGACATCGTTGTCAGCGTTGGCGGAATCCTCGATGAGCTTAACAATGGCGAGAATGAGGTCCGCGTTGCCGTGCCAGCTGAAAACGAAATCGATCCCGGAGCGATCCTTCTCGAATATTCTCTTCCTTACAGCCTTGGAATAATGGATCAGCATGACGAACGGTATGCTGGAACCGTTCTTCCGCAGGTCAGCGGCGAAGTCGAATATATCCTCGTCCCTGTCGTTGTAAAGGCAGATGATCATGTCGATCTCCATGTCGGCATGGAGAATACCGGCAGCTTCGACAGAGGAGTTTGCCCAGACGAAAGTCGGGGGATTACTGAGGTTCAGCTCCCGGTACTCGCTGACTATCTGGCTCTCGACGCGTCCGTCCTCTTCGAGGGTGAAAGCGTCGTAGTTGCTGCATATCATCAGGATCCTTCTGATCCTGGAGCGCATCAATGATTCCTCATTCATGTGGGGTGGGGTTGTGGGTGGTTCTGCGCCGGAACTCAGCTACCGTGATGGCGGTAGCCACGGCGGCGTTGAGAGATTCCGAGCCCCTGTCGTTCTCTGGATATGAGGGGATATAAAGCCTGTCCGAAATAGTGGCGGAGACGGCGTCGGATATCCCGTTGGACTCATTTCCTATGACTATCAGCGACTTGGTCTTCTCTCCAGTGTTAAGTTCTTTTGAATATATATTCTCCCCGTCAAGGAATGTCCCGTAGGAATCCCCCCCGGACAGGGATATGAAGCGGCAGAGCCTGGATATGTCACAATAGTGGAATCTCACCCTGAATATCGCTCCCATGGTCGCCTGGACCACTTTCGGATTGAAAATGTCCACCGTGTCAGGAGAAGCGAAAACGGCGTCTATCCCAAACCAGTCGGCCACCCGGATGATGGTGCCCAGATTGCCTGGATCCCTGATTCCATCCAGGGCCAGGAAAAGGCCGTTTTCCGGTAGTGAGAAATATGACAGATCCTCGATCTGAAGGTCTTTGGGCTTACGCAACACGGCCAAGGCAGGGGAGGGTGAGGCCAGGGAGGTCATCCTGGACATGGCTGTCACTCCGATTTCGGACATGCGGTAAGTCCTGAAAACCTCGAAAGAAGACCTTACGGCCTCTTCGACCATCTTCTCTCCCTCGACCACGAACATGCCGTTGGAGTCCCTGTTTTTCTTAAGTTCCAGAGACTTTACGAACTTGATCTCGTTATTTGTGATTGGTATGCCCATAAAACTAGCTCATGATGTTGAACAAATATATTAATATTCTTTTTATTTTTGTGGAATCATGGTGCCAAAAACCTCTGTACGCTTATTCTCTGCCTTCCTGCTCGTGGTAGCGGCGCTTTCATCGTGCTCTACGACCCGGGTGTTGGAGGAGGGACAGTTCCGTCTGGCGAAGAACGAGGTCAAGATCAAAGGAGACAAAAATCTAAGCGCCGGTAATATCAGCAATTACATCCAGCAGAAGGCCAACAGCTACATAGTTTTCGGCTGGAGCCCTTCGCTGAATCTGTACAATCTCTCCGGAAGGGACACCAGCAAGTTCGTCAACAGGCTCATAAGGAAGATGGGGGACCCTCCAGTCGTGTATGAGGCTTCAACGGTTGCCGCCTCCGTCAAGAACATCGACCGTCACATGGAGTACCTGGGGTACTACAACTCGGACGTGGAAAGCGAAGTCAAGGTCTCCGGGAAAAAAGTCAAAGTCGTTTACACGGTCACTCCTGGACACCGCTACAAGATAGGGAAGATCACCTATTCTGTCCCGGAAGGGGAGTTCGGCGATGATTTCATGGCCGACACGCTTAATCTTTCCATCAAACCTGGTGATTACCTTTCTGAAGCGACTCTCGAGTCTGAGACAGAGCGTTCTGCGTCCTGGATGAGGAGAAACGGATGGTTCGGTTTCACGAAGAACTATTATTCATTCGAGGCTGACACTCTCGCGCGGAAAGACACCGCCGACCTCCGCATGATCATAAACGAATACACGAGGAACCAAAGCCCCGAGAACGCCAAGCCTTTCAGGAAATATTCGATAGGGGATGTGTCCATAGCATGGGACAAGGAACTCCCGTTCAAGGACAGGATCCTCAAAGACATGAACACGATCCGTCCCGGGGCGTTGTACAACGAGAGGGAAGTGAACAACACCTACACCCGCCTCGCTGCCCTGAGGGTTTTCAGTGGGGTCAACATCACCCTGACCCCGAGGGATTCGGCTGATATCGTGGATTGCGGTATCAGTCTCACGCCTTCCAGGACGCAGGGGTTCAAAATCAATTTCGAAGCCTCGACCAATTCCAACGGACTTATCAGCAACTCTCCGCAGATCAGTTATTTCCATAAGAATATCTTCCACGGGGGGCAGTGGCTGAACCTCAGTTTCCTGGGCAACTTCCAGTACATGTTTAGCGAGCGTGGTGTCCGGGCCAACGAGTTCGGTTTCTCTGCCGGGCTTAGTTTCCCCGAGTTCCTCGGTTTGCCCAACACCATATTCAAAGGGCAGGATATTCCAAGAACCGAGCTTAACGCCTCTTTCATGTACCAGGACCGGCCAGAGTACACCAGAACAATGATATCCACCTCGTGGGGATATTCCGGGTCCCTGTCCAGAAGGAGATTCCTGTACCAGCTTTATCCGATCCAGGCAAAGATCGTACGCCTTCAGAACATGGACATCTCGTTCATCGAGAGATACTCAGGTAACCAGTTCTTTTTCAACGCCTACATCGACCACTTTGACGTTGGTTCCGGCGGGATGGTGTACTACACCACGTGCGCGGACATCATTCCCAAAGAGACTTACAGGTATGTCCGCTTCCAACTGGACGCTTCGGGTAATGTCTTGAGCCTTTTCAATGGCGCCATGAAATCAGACCGGCATGGACATAGGATGATATGGGGGATTCCATATTCGCAATATGTGCGCTCAGAGCTGACCCTCGGCAACACTTTCTTCTTCGGCAGGGGAGACAACCAGGCCCTTGCGATGAGGCTGCTCGGCGGATATAGCCTGGCGTACGGCAACTCATTTTCCGTGCCACTGGAAAAGCAGTTTTACAGCGGTGGAGCGAGCAGCATGAGAGGTTGGCAAGCCCGTACTCTCGGACCTGGACGATCAGAGCCCAATCAGTACATGACTATACCGAGCCAGACGGGAGACGTCAAGCTCGAGGCAAACCTCGAATACCGTTTCCCGATGTTCTGGAAGTTCCGGGGAGCTTTGTTCCTGGATGCCGGAAACACCTGGTACGGAAAGGATTGGGGAGATGAGGGATATATCGGGAGAGATTTCTTCAAAAGTATCGCTGCCGACTGGGGTCTCGGCGCCAGGGTGGATCTAACCTTCCTGGTCTTGCGAGTTGATCTGGGAGTAAAACTCTATGATCCATCAGTCAGCGGCATCGGATGGTATGGCCCGGCCGAATGGAGCAGGAAAGACTGCTACGCCCTCCATTTCGGAGTAGGCTACCCGTTCTAGTCCTTGATCTTCAAAGCGCAGACGTTCTCCACGTGTTGTGTGTGAGGGAACATGTCAACGGGCTGGACAGCGGTGATCTCGTATTTCTGACAAAGAATAGCCAAGTCCCTGGCCTGTGAGGCAGGATTGCAACTGACATAGACGATACGGTCCGGAGCGGCGTCGAGGATGACTTTCGCCACATCCGGATGTATTCCAGCTCTGGGTGGATCCAAGATTATCACGTCCGGTTGGCCATGCTCCTCGATAAAGGACGGCACAAGCACATCTTTCATGTCCCCGGCGAAAAACTCGCAGTTGGTGATACCGTTCGCCGCAGCATTTGACTTGGCGTCCTCTATGGCTTCAGGAACATATTCAATTCCAATGACTTTGGCTGCCTTACCCGAGACGAACTGGGCAATGGTGCCAGTGCCCGTGTAAAGGTCATAGACGACCTCATTTCCTGTCAGCTCTGCGAAGTCCCTGGCGACCGAGTATAGCTTCAGCGCCTGGCCGGAATTTGTCTGGTAAAATGATTTCGGACCGATTCTGAAAGTCAGTCCCTCCATTGTCTCACGGATAGTCTCAGAACCTTTGTACAGGATGCATTCCTGGTCTCCTATTGAATCGTTTAACTTCTTGTTAATAACGTAATAAAGCGATGTTATCTGAGGGAACGCATCAGCAAGAGCATCGAGCATAGCCTCACGAGTTTCACGGTCCTCATAGAAGAAGCAAAGGATAACCATAAGGTCTCCGGTCTCAGTCGTCCGGATGAACATGTTCCGGATGAACCCCTCATTTGCCCTGATGTCAAAAAACCTCAGACCGTGGGAGACTGCGTAACGCTTGCAGAAAAGACGGATGTCATTTGAGGGATCCTTCTGGAGATAGCAATGCTCGATATCAAGAACTTTGTCGAAGAACTTGCCGACATGGAACCCAAGCCCCATTTTCTCTTCCTCAGGGACGGAGTCGGGATCCACGCCCCATTCAAACCAGCGCTTGCTTGAATATGTGAATTCCAATTTGTTACGATAATAGATCGTCTTATCTGAGGGAACTGTTGGACGAATCTCAGGGACTGACAAATGTCCGAGCCTAACTAACTGATCTTCAACTTGTTTACGTTTAGCCTCAAGCTGAAGATGATAGGGGAGAGGCTGCCATTTGCATCCGCCGCATGTGCCGAAATGCTGACAGAAAGGCTCCAGACGATTTTTTGAAGGGGATATCATCTTGCTTATGAATCCCTCATAGTAGTTGTGATATTTTCTGGTCAGACGGATGTCCACGACGTCGCCTGGGACAGCAAACGGGACGAAAACAACAGCTCCGTTCCAGTGGGTCAATGCTTTACCTTCAGCGGCGCAAGCTTCGATCGTGACATTCTCGATTATCTGGTCAACTTTTTTCCTTGACATTTCTTTCTATTTTGGCAGGGGACTTTAGGATACACATAACTTAACATAATATAAATTGTGTAACAAAAGGGCTAAAGTAGGGAAGCCAGCCCCGCAGAGTCGAATTTATCCTTTGCATAGCCTTGTTTGAAGGTAATTCCCTCGCTGAGAATCTCAAATCCGGCGGCCGAAGCCATTTCATTAAGCAATTTCACACTCGCGGCAGCCCAAGTGAATGATCCGAACGCGATGAACTTTCTTCCTTTCACCATCCGGTCGGCTATTGCCTCCATAAGCTGCCTTACAGGCGGGAATATTCCGTTATTATAAGTCGGTGATCCGAGAATCACCGTGTCGTATTTAAACACGTCCCTCAGAGCGAACGAGTAATTTTCCTCTGTGAGATCATGAACGGCGCATGGAATTCCTTTGGACTTAATGGCTTCCGCCAGTTCGAGAGCGGCTTTCTTGGTATTCCCGTACATCGAACCGTATGCCAGGCAAACTCCGTGTTCGGCCTCATAGCGGCTGAGCCTGTCGTACAGCGCGACAACCTCAGGTATCGAATTCTGCCACACAGGGCCGTGAGTCGCGCATATCCGCCTGATTTCCAAGCCATTCAGCTTCTTCAAGGCAGCCTGCACAGGACCGCCATACTTGCCGACTATGCTGGCATAATACCGGGTCATTTCGTCCTGATATTCGTCAAAAACTGTTGATTCTGAGTCAATTACGCTCTCTGGAGCAGCCTTGAACGAGCCAAAGGCGTCTCCGCTGAACAATGTATTTTCCTCAGGGCACCACGAGACCATGGTCTCCGGCCAGTGTACCATGGGAATCATGAAGAATTGGAGGCTGACCTCCCCCAGAGACAAGGTCTCCCCTTCCTTTATGACCTTGATATTATCGGTGATTCCCTGATACCCCTCAATCATGGGCACAGCTTTGGCGTTCGTGACTATCTCGCATCCGGGATATTCCCTGCGGATTACCGATTGCAAGGCGCTGTGGTCGGGTTCCATGTGGTTTACCACGAGATAATCCACGGGCCTGTCCCCAATCTCGGCTTTGATATTGGCGAGGAACTCTTCCTCAAATTGGGCCGCCGCTGTATCGATTAGGGCTACCTTCTCGTCAACCACAAGATAGGAGTTATAGCTGACACCATACGGGAGCGGCCACTGGCGCTCGAACAGGGTTGTCTGATTGTCGTTCACTCCGACGTACCGGATTCTTTCACTAAGTCTCATGCCTCTGTTATATTTAAGGTATCGCGAATTTAACAAACTTATTCCTCTTTTTGCTAAATTTGTGTCTGACTAGGTCATCAAAACGGCGAAAAGGCCGGTTAACAAAAAAGTTACTATTGTTAATTATTTTGTTTTATTAATTGATTTATAAGTATTTATAGATAATGAGCAACGACTCAAACATAGCCCAAAGCACGATGCTCCCTCCCCTTCCGGAGCGTATGAGGCCCCATGATTTGGATGGTTATGTCGGCCAGAGGCACCTTGTGGGCGACGGATGTATCTTGCGGAACATGATCACGAGCGGCAACCTTAGTTCGTTTATCCTCTGGGGGCCTCCTGGAGTTGGCAAGACTACCCTTGCGGGAATTATCGCCTCATCCCTCAAAAGGGACTTCTACACTTTGTCCGCGGTAAGCGCCGGGGTCAAAGACGTGCGCGATGTCATCGACCGGGCTAAGGGGCGGTCAGTTTTCTCCCAGGGTGCTGCTCCTATCTTGTTTATCGATGAGATCCACAGATTCAGCAAGTCGCAGCAAGACGCGCTTCTCGGCGCCGTGGAGAATGGCACCATTGTCCTGATCGGCGCGACAACTGAGAATCCCTCTTTCGAGGTAATCACTCCCCTTTTGTCCCGTTGCCAGGTGTTCGTGCTTAAATCCTTGGACGTGGATGACCTAAAGACCCTTCTGGATCGTGCGATAGAAAAGGATGTTCTCCTGAAAGAGAAAGACATCGAGGTGAAAGAGACGGAAGCGATCTTCAGATACAGTGGCGGAGATGCCAGGAAACTGTTGAATATCTTGGAGATAGTAGTAGATTCATTCGCCGGTAAACCTGGTAAGATCGTTATCGACAACAAAACGGTGACTGACTGTGTGCAGGAGAATATCGCCATCTACGACAAGGACGGCGAGATGCACTACGACATCATTTCCGCTTTCATCAAGTCGATCAGAGGTTCGGATCCTAACGCCGCTGTATATTACCTCGCCCGCATGCTCGACGGCGGTGAGGATCCGTTATTCATCGCGAGACGGCTTTGTCTCTCCGCCTCTGAGGATGTGGGACTCGCAAACCCTAACGCCCTTCTCCTCGCCAACGCCTGTTTCCAGGTCGTCCACCAGATCGGTATGCCGGAAGCGAGGATCCCCCTCGCGGAAGTGACAGTCTATCTCGCGAGCTCACCTAAGAGCAACGCCTCCTATATGGCTGTAGAGAAGGCACTTGCGACAGTCAAGGAAGACAGGACAAAGGCTGTTCCCCTGTATTTGAGGAACGCACCTACTAAACTGATGGAAGAGCTTGGATACGCCGACGGCTACAAATACGCCCACGATTATCCCGGCCATTTCGTTGACCTTGAATTCATGCCTAAAGGCCTGGAAGGCACCGTCTTCTATGAACCTGCCCCCAATCCCCACGAGGACCGCCTCAAAGCCTATCTGAAAGCCTGCTGGCCAAAGTATTACGCTTAGAGTCGAGTCCGCAAAGCGGCGGTTCTGGAGCAGAAGCCACTCGGCTCCTAAATGTGATGCTAGAACAGGCGATCGACGGAGGCGATGACTTCCTCGGCGGAAAGGTCAGTGCTGAGGATGAGATCCGGCTTCTTGAGCTCGAATCCAAGGCTCGTGGCGTTCAGCATTCCAGCACCAGTGATGTTCAGCATCACAGTCTCGTCTTTGCGGACAGCACCCTCGTCCAGAGCCTTTTTCAGGGCCGCTACCGCTGACGCCGAAGCGGGAAGAATGTCGTAACCCTCTTTGTTGTAAACCTGGAGTATCCAGTACACGATGTCGTCATTCGTCACCTTGTAGAAGTCTCCTCCGGAAGCCTTAAGGACATCAAAAACACCACCGGCCAAGCTATAAGGCGGTTTCCTGTTCGAAAGGACCTTCGCGAGGATAATCTCGGCATTCTTGCGGGAATCCTCAGGAGTGATAGGCACCAAGTCGCGGGATCCGGCTTTCCAGGAGTCATACATGAGAGTGTATGGAGCGTTCTGCACGCAATAGACCCTCATCTTGTTCTCGCCGAAACGTCCGTCCTTTTCAAGCCTGCAAGCGTTCTCCCAAGCGGCTATAGCGCCAGTTCCGCTTCCGACAGCCTGGAAATAAACGTCAGGAATACGCCCGATCACCTCGACGGCGCTGAGAATAGTGGTGCCCATGCCGTCCCTGCGGGCCACATTCTTGGCTCCACCCTCAGCGAGGTACCTCGGATCCTTGCAGAGTTTCTCACCCAGGGCAATAGCGTCGTAATAGTCTGTTCCATGAGGAGTCGCGATAACCTTGACGCAAGGTTTCAGCTTCCTGGTAAACCACAGATCCGACACATTATCATTCGGTATGCAGATCACGATCGGAATATCGTTGTCGGAGCAGACCCTGGCGAAAGCTCTGGCGGTGTTTCCGGCGGACTGAACCACAAGGATGTGCTTGTCATTCTTCGGCAGCCTGGCGCACACGGAAAAAGCCTCAGTCTCCTTGAAAGAGCAGGTCTCCATCTTCGCTCCCCTCTTCGGCACATAGCCGGAGAGAGTGATATAAAGGTTTTCCATTCCAATAAGTTCTCCGAGCCCCTTGCTCTTGTAGGTCACAGGAGCGTGTGACTTTCTTAAAGTCCTTTGGATAGGAAGCCACTCGGCATATCTGTAGAGCCCCTTCAGATCTTCCCTCGGGGTGAATTTCTCATTCGCGTAGACGGCTCTGACCAATGATGGTGCCGTAGCTTGAGGATCAGCGAGTGTCCAGCCGGCGTCTTCGAAAACCCTGCCGGTACCGACGTTCATCAATTTGTAATCAGTGGCTTGGAATTTCATATCAGGATATTTTTAGATTGTCATGAAAAGGTATGCCATATATGCGGCGAAAATTAGCAGATAGGAAGTGGCGTCCAGCTTACCGATCTTGTTGTTCCGGCCGGTCCAGGCGCTCACGAGGATCATAATTGAGCTCAAAGTGAGAACTCCAAGGTCAACCTCTTTCATGTTTCTGAAGGACAGAGGGCATGCCAAGGCTGAGGCGCCAAGGATCAAAAGGATATTGGAAATATTTGATCCAAGGATATTTCCAAGCGCAAGAGCACCCTTTTTCTTCGCCGCGGCCACGACACAGGTGACAAGTTCCGGCATAGACGTGCCGCCCGCCAAGATGGTTATGGCCACGAATTTATCCGAAAGCCCGGCGGCTCTCGCGATCCGGCACGCCGCGTCGACGAAAAGATCGCCACCGAAAACCAGTCCCGCAAGTCCCGCTATCACCATCACTATCGCTACCAGAAGCTTGCTGGAGGCCTTGGATGAGACCTCAGCGTCATCTTCATAAGCATCGGTTTTCCCCGTTTTGAAAGAGTACAACATGTATGCGGCGAAAAGGAGGAGGAATATTCCACCCTCCATTGCGTTTATGGTGTCACTCGAGCCAAAGCCGAACAAGGTGTGCTGCATCCCGAAACAGATGAGCAGGACTGTAGCGAGGATATTCAGTGGAATATCCCGCCGCTTGTTGCTGTCCGTTATCAGGATAGGATTGATCAAGGCAGTGACACCCAATATCATAAGGACATTGAAGATATTGGAGCCGACGACATTGCCTATCGCTATGTCCGCATTGCCCTTCAGGGCTCCCGTGAGACTCACAACCAACTCCGGCATCGAGGTTCCGATGCCGACTATGGTCATTCCGATCAGGAATTCACTCAAGCCAGCTTTCCTGGCAATTGAAGACGCCCCTTCTACCAACCAATCCGCACCGAGGACCACGAGCCCGAGTCCGACAAGAAGTAAAAGAGCGTCAAGTGCCATAACTATTCCACTCTAAGGGGTTCGCCGGAGGCAAGACGCTCCTTGGACAGTACAGGATTGGCGTAAATGCGCAGGAAGATGTCCCTCAAGTCATCACGGTTGAGCCTTTTCTCAACCTTGTCGAGGCGATGTTCAGTATAGGCCTCGAAACTCTCGATGTCAGCCTTGGTGTACAAGTCTGAATATTTGGACGTATTCCAAACCTTGTCGTAGGCAATGTAATTGGTCTTCCAGAGATGGTAACCGGCGATGACCCTCTTGTCAACGGCGTGACGGATGGCTTGGTAGCGATCGTTCTTGCCGCATTGGCTTGCGACCTCGATCTCCGCGAAGGTGAGCGGAAGGCCGAAATTCAGATGCACGTTGCCTTTCTTCTGCCTGATACCCATCACGATGCTGTGCATATCCTCATGGCGGCTCTTGACGTATTTCTTGGTACGGGATATCAGAATCTCCCTTGCCTTTCTCACGTCGCAGGGCTCATATTCATAAGAGATGCTCAGCGGGACGATGTTGAGCTCAAGGAAATTCTCCTGGAAGGTCTTCTCCCCGCTCATGTCCAGCATCTTCAGCAGGCCTTGCTCCGTGGTGTCGATCCCGTCCTTGGTCCTTCCCTGCCTCTGGGCTAGCCAGATGGATGCCTTACCGGAGGTGATGGTCTGACGGATGTACTTTGAAAGCATCTGTGAGGAGAGGTAAAGATCGCGGGCCGATATGCCCCTAATAACCTTAATCATTCGATTAGATCGCAGGAGGTATTCTACTGTCCTACTTTCTTTTATGAGGTTATCACCGACGCAAATCTCGGTCATGGGAATCCCATTGCGGAAGAAGACCATCTGCGTGATGGCTGGATCAAGGATAATATCCCTGTGATTGGACATCGCCAGGAATTTTCCCTTGATTCCTTTAATATAACTGATACCGTCGTAGGTGAAGTTGTCCATCGTGTGCTCGATGCACCACAGGACGGCGTCATTCATCACTTTCTCCTGGAATTCGTCGATGCTCCTGACCGACTTCAAAGCGTCACGGAGATAAGTGACCGGCCTGTCCGGGAAAAGATATTCCGAAATAGCGAACACAGCAGGATGATTGGCGACTTTTCCAAGCGCCTTTACCGCCTCTTCGTCATTGTAAGGACATATACTTTCAAATTCGTTCATGATACAAATTTAAACATTTTCAGCACTATTCGCAAGAGAGTCACGGCGGAAAAGAAGCGAGCTGTCGCCATAACTCAAGAAACGGAATCCGTTAGAGAGGGCGAAATCGTAAATACGCCGCCAGTCTCCGCCTACAAAGGCTGATATCAGAAGGATAAGGGTGCTTTCCGGCTGATGGAAATTCGTCACCAGCACATCAACCAGTCTGAATTTGAACCCGGGAACTATTATTATTCTCGTTCCCACCTTGATCTCGCTCAGGTTTTCTTTCTCCAAG
>Ga0256405_10007757_pt1 | contig 15840 bp, 10 predicted proteins | sample RumenRJG_02DNA_FD_189096 | JGI IMG/M metagenome (GOLD analysis project Ga0256405, IMG submission 189096) | Bovine rumen microbial communities from Lethbridge, Alberta, Canada - RJG_02 | ecosystem: Host-associated > Mammals > Digestive system > Stomach > Rumen | place: Canada: Alberta... | reverse complement strand
CCCCCAGCAGGCGATCATGCTGGACCCGCCCACGGAGACGAAGGGCAGGGTGACGCCGGTGAGGGGGAGAATGTCCACCGCCCCCAGGACGTTCAGGGAGGCCTGGAAGATCAGCATGGCCGCCGCCGCGTTGGCGGCGATGACGTAATAGCTGGACCGGGCGTTCACCGTGCGGCTGACGGCGTAAACCGCCAGCACCAGGAGAACGAAGACCGAGCACAGGGCCAGGATCAGGCCGAACTCCTCGCTGATAACACCGAAAACCAGGTCGGTGTTGGCCGCCCCCAGGTTTTTCAGGAAGGCGTCCTCCGTGCCCTTGCCGAAGAGGCCGCCGCTGGCGATGGCGGACATGGTCCGGGTCTGCTGATAGCCCCCGGACTCGTTGTAAAAGTCCCAGACGTGCCGCCAGGCGGCGAAGCGGTTGGCGATATAGGGCTTAAACTGCAAAACCAGCCAGCCCCCCGCCGCCGCCGCGGTGCCCATGAGGGCCAGAAAGCCCAGGTCCCCGGACCGGAGGAAGGCGATGACCAGCAGGGCCACAAAGAAGATCAGCGCGGTGCCGAAGTCGCTCATGAGGGCCAGACAGCCCATACAGAAGCCGCAGAATAGGACGGTGAAGAGGAGGTTCCGCCGGGCGAACAGCCGGTCCAGAGTGGCCGCGCCGGTGAAGATGAAGGCGATCTTCACGAATTCCGAGGGCTGGAAGCTGATGAAGCCCAGGTCGATCCAGTTCTTGGCCCCGAAGAGCCGCTGGCCCAGGACCACGTTGAAGATCAGCAGCAGGCAGGTGAGCACGGCCACCGGCCACCGGAGGGAGACCGTGGCCCGCAGGTCCCGGAGCAGGACGCTGAGGACGAAAAAGATCACCAGGCCCATGAGCATGCAGATGGTCTGCCGCAGGAGGCTGTCCGGGGAGTAGGCCGCCGTGATGGAAAAGGAAATCGTGCACAGGAAAAAGGCGATGGTCTCCGCCTCAAATGCGGTCCGCTTCAGGGAGCGGTAGAGGGCGTACATCCCCCACATGGCCGCCGCCAGGATGGCAAAGGAAATGGCGATCATGGCCATATCCGGCCCCTCCCGGCCGGGGAGGCACTGGATACACATCATGATTTGGAAAATCATGAGATAGGCCAGGGTCCGGCCGGGGCTCAGGGGCCGCTCAGCCACCCCCCAGCGCATGGCCTGCTCCCGCTCCTCCTCCTCGCTGATGGCGTAGAACTCCAGGGGCACGCCCCCCAGGTCGATGACATCCCCGGTCTTCACCGGGATGGTGTGGACCACCAGCTTGCCGTTGAGCCGGGTGCCGTTTTTCGTCTGGAGGGGCTGAAGCTTCCAGTTGCCCTTGTGGTCCCGGAGCAGGGCCGCGTGGGTTCTTGACACCGTGGGGGTCTGGAGGGCCACGTCGGCCCAGCGCCCCCGGCCCAGTGCGTTCTCCCAGTGATGGAGGTTCAGCCGCTCCCCGTCGGAGGTGGTCAGCCACCCCCAGATCTCCCGGCCGGTCTTCTCCCGGTACAGAGAGGTGATGCAGCGGGCGATGACCGTGATGGCCACGATGACCGCCAGCACCCGGAGCACGCCGCAGAGAACGGGCAGGATGGCGTCCAGCACCGAGAGGACCTTCTCCCCCGGGTCGGCGTTGGCGATGGCGCTCTGGATATCCGCCCAGAGCTCGGTAAATACCACTTTGATCCGTGTAAATAACTCTCCCATACGTCCCTCCTTTCCGTGAAACGCGGGAATTCCAACAAACATCTTCTCTTTCAGTCTGTATTATAACATATTCTTCTGAAAACGCAAATCCGCTCCTCTTGCAAGAACGCCGTCTTCTGTGGTACACTAAAGCAAACAAGTCTTTGACCAGGAGGCCCCCATTATGCGCGCATTCGCCTATCTCGGACAGAAAACCGCCGGATGGATCCACAAGGACCGTCCCCGCGCCACAGGGTACGACGCCGTCATCCGTCCCCTGGCGGTGGCTCCCTGCACCTCCGACGTCCACAACGTGGCCATCGACTGCCTCAGCCCCGACCGCATCCTGGGCCACGAGGGTCTGGGGGAGATCGTGGAGGTGGGCGAGCTGGTGCGGGACTTCCGGGTGGGGGAGATCGTCGCCGTCCCCCCGGTGACCCCGGACTGGCGGACGGTGGCCTCCCAGCTTGGAGCCCATCAGCACTGCGACGGACTCATCACCGGCCAGAAGCTGTCCAATTCCGAGGACGGGCTCATGGCGGAGTACGCCCTCATCCGGGACGTGGACGCCAACGCCGCCCGGATCCCGGAGAACGTCTCCCGAGAGGGGGCCGTCCTGGCGGCGGATATGCTCAACACCGGCCTCTACGGCGCGGAGCTGGCGGAGGTCTCCCCCGGTGACACGGTGGTGGTCCTGGGCATCGGCCCCGTAGGGCTCATGGCCGTGGCGGGAGCCAGGCTCCGGGGAGCGGGGCGGATCATCGCCATCGGCAGCCGCCCCAAATGCGTGGAGCTGGCCAAATTCTACGGCGCCACCGATGTGGTGAATTATAAGGAGGGCGACGTCCTTCGTCAAGTCCATCTTTTGACGGACAAAAAGGGGGCCGACTGCTGCATCTGCGCCGGCGGGGACGAGCAGGCCCTCAGCCAGGCGGTGTCCATGGTCCGCTGGGGCGGCACGGTGGGGAACGTCAACTACTTCACCACCTATGGGGACCTCCCCCTGAACAACGTCCGCTGGGGCTTCGGCATGGGCAACAAGACCATCCGGGGCGGAGAGTGCCCCGGGGGCCGGGCCCGGATGGAAAAGCTCCTGGCCCTGCTGCGATACGGCCGGGTGGACCCCACCCCCCTCATCACCCACCGGTTCACCGGCCTGGACGGGGTGGAGGACGCCTATCGGCTCATGGCGGAAAAGCCCCCGGAGCTGGTTAAGACCATCGTCACCATTTGATCCTGCTTTTTGATTCTACTTTGGCCCCTTCACGACCATTTACGATAAAGGAGGCGCGGGATGCTTACCTTTCTTCACGCCGCGGATCTTCACTTAGACTCCCCCTTCCAGTCCCTCTCCCCCGATCAGGCGGCGGAGCGGCGGCAGGAACAGCGGACCCTGCTGGCCCGGCTGGCCAACACCGTCCGGGAGAGCAAGGCCGACCTGCTCTTTCTGGCGGGGGACCTCTTCGACGGGCAGCGGGCCCGGCCGGAGACCGTGCAGATCCTATACCACACTCTGGAAGAGCTGGAGGCTGAGATTTTCCTCTCCCCCGGCAACCACGACCCCTGGACCCCCGGGTCCCCCTATGGCCGGCTGACCTGGCCGGACCATGTCCATATCTTCTCCACCCGGTCCCCGGAGCGCATCGTCCTGCCCCACCTGGACGCGGTGGTCTACGGCAGCGCCTTCACCTCTCTGCACCGGATGGACGGCCCTCTGGAGGGTTTCCGGGCCTCGGCGGAGGACCGGAAGATGTCCTCCTTCGGCTGCTTCCACGGGGACCTGTCCTCCCCCACCAGCCGGTACGGCCCGGTGACGGCGGAGCAGATCGCCGCCTCAGGGCTGGACTACCTGGCCCTGGGCCACAGCCACACCGCCAGCGGCCTGCAGAAGGCGGGCAAGACCTGGTACGCCTGGCCGGGCTGCCCCGAGGGCCGGGGCTTTGACGAGACCGGGGACAAGGGGGCCTATTTGGGCACCCTGGAGGACGACGGCCGCCTCACCCTGGACTTCATCCCCCTGGCCTGGCGGCGGTATCTGGTCCCCGAGCTGGACATCACCGGCCGGGACCCGGAAGGGGCCCTGGACGACCTGATGGCCCAGGCCCACCCCCAGGACATTCTGCGGATCGTCCTCACCGGGGAGCGGGACGAGGACAACGAGCCCGACCTCACCGCCCTTACCGCCCGGGCCTCGGGATACTTTTACAGCGCCTCTGTGGTCGACCGCACCGTCCTGGGCCGGAGTCTCTGGGCCCGGATGGAGGAGGACACCCTGACGGGCCTCTTCCTCCGGAATATGCGCCAGCGGCTGGACCATGCCGCCCCAGAGGACAAAGAGATCCTGGAGCGGGCCATCCGCTTCGGCCTGGCGGCCCTGGAAGGGAGGGAGGAGCCCAAATGAAGCTGCTGAAGCTCACCGCCACCTTTGGCTGCCTGGACCGGGACACCCTGGAGTTCGGCCCGGGCATGACCCTCATCGGGGCCCCCAACGGCAGCGGGAAGTCCACCTGGTGCGCCTTCCTGCGGACCATGCTCTACGGCCTGGACACCCGCCAGCGGGACAAAAAGGGGGCTCCCGCCGACAAAAACCGATACCGCCCCTGGAGCGGCGCGCCCATGGAGGGCCTGCTGGTCTGCGAGCATGAGGGCCGCGTGATCGAGCTCCGGCGGACCTCCCGGAGCGGGGTCCCCATGGGGGACTTCACCGCCCTGGACCGGGCCACGGGGCAGCCCGTGGACGGCCTCACCGCCGAAAACGCCGGGGAGGTCCTCACCGGGGTCAGCCGGGAGGTCTTTGACCGCTCGGTCTTCCTCCGGCAGACCGGCCTGGCCGTCAGCCAGAGCCAGGAGCTGGAAAAGCGCATCGCCGCCCTGGTGTCCTCCGGGGAGGAGGACGTGTCCTGGTCCGAGGCCGACGAACGGCTGAAGACCTGGCAGCGGCGGCGGAAATACCGCCAGACCGGCCAGCTCCCCGAGCTGGAGGAGGAGGAGGCCAGGCTCCGCCGGAAGCGCACGGAGACGGCCTCCCTCCGCCAGGAGCTGGCCCAGACCCAGAGCAAGGCGGCCTCCCTCCGGCGGCAGCTTTCCCGGTGGGACCGATCCGGAGACCGGGAGGACCACCACCAGCGGTTCGCCCAGGCCGAGGCCGAGCTGGACGCCGCCGAGGACCAGGTCCACCGCCTCCAGGACCAACTGGACCAGTTGGACGCCCCCGACCAGGAGACCATGGAAGAGGACGTCCAGGAGATCCAGGACGACCTGAAAAGCCGCCGGCGGATGATGGGGCTTTTCGTCTTCCTCGTCGTCCTGCTGACCATCGCCGCGGCGGCGGTGTACATCCTCCCCCGATATGAGATCCCCTTCATTCCCGAGGCCTTTACGGATATCCCCCTCCTCCCCCTCTTCCTGTCGGCGGGGGTGGCCGGGGGGCTGTGGCTGCTGGCGCTGCTCTTCTCCATCCTGAAGGCCATCGCAGACCACCGGGACAAAAAGGCCCTCAACCGGCTCCAGACCCAGTGGAACAGCGACAAGGGCCACTTCGAGCGCCTGAGCCGGGAACTGGACGCCGCCCTCACCCACCGGGACCACGCCCAGCGGTACTACGAGGCCCTCCGCCGCCAGGGCGGGCCCTACCTTCCCCCGGAGGCCGAGGCCTACCGGAGCCAGCTCTCCCAGGCGGAGTCGGACATCGCCCGGCTCCAGGGGCAGCTCAAGGCCATGGGCGACCCCGCCGCGGTGGACGCCCGGCTGGACGAACTTCGGGAACAGACCGACAGGCTCCGGGCAGACTATGACGCTCTGGAGGTGGCCATCGACGCCCTGGGCCAGGCAGACGCCCAGCTCCAGTCCCGGTTCTCCCCCCATCTCAGCGACAAGGCGGGGGCCTATTTCTCCCGGCTCACGGGGGGGCAGTACGAAGAGGTCTCCCTGGCTCGGGACCTGTCAGTCACCGTCCGGGAGACCGGCAGCCTGGCGGTGCAGCCCCTGTCCACCGTGAGCCAGGGTACCGCCGACCAGCTCTATCTGGCCCTCCGCCTGGCAGTGGCCGACCTAGTCCTCCCCTACCCCGGGGCAGCCCCCCTGGTCCTGGACGACGCCCTGCTGACCTTCGACGACCACCGGCTGGACCTGGCCCTGGACTGCCTCACGGGCCTGGCCGGGGACCGGCAGGTCATCCTATTCACCTGCCAGCACCGGGAGCTGGACCGGCTGGAGGGGATGGATAACGTCATCACCATCCGGCTGGACGGGTTTTGATCCTCCGATCTCCGGCACAGCATAGCCACCTGACCGGGCCTGCCCCATGGCGGCAGGCCCGGTTTTTCGCTCTCCCGGTTTTTTCAGTTGCGAAGCGGCGCAAAGTGATGTATAATATTTGATTGTTGAAATCCACCCTCTCAATAGGAGGTTTTTCCCATGTCTGAACCCAACGAACCCATCCTCCGGCCCGATTCCGCAGGGTCTTCCGCCGGGGAACCGAAAAAAGAGGATACCGCCGGCTGGGCGGGGGATCTGTTCACCTGGCTCCAGGCTCTGACCTTCGCCCTGGTGATCATCATGATCGTCTTCACCTTCTTCGCCCGGATCATCGGCGTGGACGGCCACTCCATGGAGCCCACCCTCCAGGACCGGGATATGCTCCTGCTCCAGTGCGCCGGGTACGAGCCCAGGCAGGGGGATGTGGTTGTTCTCCACAAGAGCTTCTCCACCACCGGGGAGCCCATCGTCAAGCGGGTCATCGCCGTGGGCGGCCAGTCCGTTCACATCGACTACGACACCTCCACCGTCTACGTGGACGGGGAGCCCGTGGACGACTCCTATCTGGGCGAGCCCATGGTCCAGCCGGGCAGCTCCACCATGCAGGGCACCGACTGGGACATTCCCGAAGGGTCGGTCTTCGTCATGGGGGACAACCGGAACAACTCCTCCGACAGCCGGGAGGAGAGCCTGGGCCCCGTGGAAAACCAGTATGTTCTGGGCCGGGCTCTGGTGGTCCTCTTCCCCTTCAGCCACTTTGGCAGCATCCACTGACAGGAGGGAACCCAATGCGACTGGATAAATGGCTTAAAGTCTCCCGGCTCATCAAGCGCCGCACCGTAGCCAACGAGGCCTGCGACAACGAGCGTATCTCCGCCAACGGCCGGGTGGTCAAGGCCTCCTACGATGTAAAGGTGGGCGACAAGCTGGAGATCCGCTTCGGCGCCCGAACGGTGGCCGTAGAGGTCCTTTCCGTTACTGAACAAAAGGGCAAAGAAAACGCCGCCTTCATGTACAAGGAACTATAAGCAAACAAAATGGCAGCTCTGCAATTCAAGCAGAGCTGCCTTTTTATCTATCCTGATACCCCCTCAAATCCGCCTCGCAGAGTTTTCCGCCGACTTCGCCGGTGAAAGAACCTCTCGCGGAGCGAACGTGCAGCCTATCGAGCCGTGCGCTGAGGGGAGCGCAAGGAGGGGGCGAACTGTCCGGGGGACAGTTCGATATAAAATCCTTCGTGCGAAGCACACGTTAAGCAGGCTCAAAAGGGGAACCACGATCCAGTTCCCCCACAGGGGGCGTGGGCATGGCGCCCCTTTTCCCTTTTCTTCACTGGTCTACCGCGTCCTTCAGAGCCTTGCCGGCCTTAAAGCCGGGGACCTTCGCGGCGGGGATCTTCACCTCAGCGCCAGTCTGGGGGTTGCGGCCGGTGCGCTCAGCGCGGGTCTTGGTCTCAAAGGCGCCGAAGCCCACGATTTGGACCTTTTCTTCCTTGGCCAGGGCCTGGGTGATGGCGTCGATGGCGGCGTTCAGGCCGGCCTCTACGTTCTTGCGGGAGAAGCCGGTGGCCTCAGAGACGCTCAGGATCAGTTCTGTCTTGTTCATGATTCCAATTTCCTTTCTGTATTGATCTTGCGGGCGCGGCAGACCGCGCTGTACTTACAGGGTCTCTTTTTTCTTTTCCTCGTCCCAGAGGGCCATGAGCTCAGTGACACTGAGCCGGTCCATGGCAGTCCCCCGGGCCGCAGCCGCCGCTTCCACGCCGGCGAACCGGCGAATGAATTTTTCGCAGGTCCCCGCCAGGGCTTCCTCGGCGTCTATCTGGAAGAACCGGGCGACCTTCACCGCCGCGAACAGCAGATCCCCCAATTCCTCTTTTACGTTGGTCTGGTCCTCCACCGCCGTCTTGAGCTCCTCCAGCTCTTCAGACAGCTTGTCCATGGCCTCCCGGGCGCTGGGCCACTCGAACCCGGCCTTTTCCGCCTTGGACTGGACCTTCTCCGCCCGCCAGAGGCCGGGGAGACTCTTCGCCACGCTGCGTAGGGTGTCCGCGTAGGTGGCCTGGCCCTTTTCCTTCCGCTTGAGCTCCTCCCAACTGGTGAGGACCTGGCCCACTGTCTCGGCGTGGTCGTCCCCAAAGACGTGAGGGTGGCGGAAGATGAGCTTTTTGCAGATGCCGTCGGCCACGTCGTCCAGGTCGAACCGCCCGGCGTCCTCCTCAATGGAGGCGTGGAACAGGACCTGGAGAAGGACGTCCCCCAGCTCCTCCTTCAGGTGGGCGGGGTTTCCCTCGTCGATGGCCTCGGCCACCTCGTAGGCCTCCTCGATGAAGTTCCGCCGGATGCTCTCGTGGGTCTGGACCTGATCCCAGGGGCAGCCCCCGGGGGCCCGGAGGATCCGGACGATCCGGCGGAGGTCTTCCACGTCGTAGGCTTCCTTGTGTTCAAAATTTATCATAGTATTGCCTTTATCACAAGAGTTTCCAGAAGATTTTTTTGTTGTTTATGCGATTTTTTAACTTTTTTACAAAGAAATGTCCTATATTCACCGGATGCGGAGCAGCCGAGCGATCTTATCCCCCTTGGGCATCAAGGAGAGGTCGTCCCCGGACACCGCCCTGAGGACCACCACCAGGACGGCGTAAACCACCACGCCCACCACGATGGCCCCGCCCAGGGAGACCAGGTTCCCGGCATGGCGGGACAGGAGGCCGTAGCTGGCCCAGGCGGCCGCCCCCATGACGGCGGAGGCCACGGCGGGCTTCACAAAGACCCGGCTGTACCGGGGAGGACGGGGGGTGACCTTCTTGATGGCTGCCAGCTCCATCACCGCCACCAGGACGAAGCACACCAGGGTACCCACCGGAGCGCCCTTGATGCCGAAGGCGGGCTGCTGGACCAGGAAGAAGTTGGTGATCAGCTTGGCGGCGCTGCCGATGGCGATGAAGACAATGGGCAGAGAGGCCCGGCCGTTGGCCTGCAAAATGGCGTTGCACAGGAGCATGACGCACACGAAGACGGCGGCGATGCCCAGAATGCGCATACAGGTCCCCGCCACCTCCTGATTGGTCCGGGGGAAGAGGGCCTGGACGATGGGCCCGCTGAGGACCGCCAGACCTACCCCGGCGGGAAGGGCGATGAGGGTGCCCACCCGGAGGGAGGACTCGGCGATCTTGCCGGCCCCCAGCCGGTCCTTCTTGGTGAGGGCGGCGGAGATGGCCGGAATGATGCTGGCGGTGAGGGCCACCATCAGGGAGGAGGGCAGATTGTAAATGGCCACCGCGGACTGATAGCTTCCGTAGAGGCTCACCGCCATCTCCCGGGAGTAGCCCAGGGCGCTCTGGAGCAGGCGCTGGACCTGCACCGTGTCAAAGTAGGTGGTGATGGGCACCACCGAAGCGCTGAGGGTGATGGGAACGGCGATGGAGATCAGCACCCGGAAGATCCGGCCGGGGGCGTGGGGCCGGTCTGTGCCCGGTCTCCAGTCGGCGTGCCGCCGGTGGCGGATCATCAGGTAGACCATGGACACCAGCTCGCTGGCGGTGACGCCGGCGATGGCCCCCGCGGCGGCATATTCGCTGCCGTAGCCCCGCTTGATGAAATAGATCGCCAGGATGAGGCCCAGGACCAGCTTGGTCACCGCCTCGATGAACTGGGACACCGCCGTGGGCACCATGTCGAAGTGCCCCTGGGCATAGCCCCGGTAGGCGGAGACCGCGCAGAGGAAGAAGGCCGACAGGGACATGGCCCGGATGGCCGGGGCGGCCAGGGCGTCCCCCTGGAACCTGGCCAGAGGCCCAGCGAAGAAGAACATGATCAGGGTGCTGATGGCGCCCAGGATCACGAAGGTCAGCAGGGCCACCCGGAAGATCCGCTGGACCTGGTTCCGGCGGTCCATGGCGTTGGCTTCGGAGATGGTCTTGGACATGGCCACCGGCAGGCCGGCGGTGGAGACCATCATGAGGAGATTAAAGACCGCGTAGGCGTTGTTGAAGTGGCCGAAGCCCTCATCCCCCAGGATGTTCACCAGGGGGATCTTGTACAGGGCCCCGATGATCTTCACCACGATGATGCTGGCGGCCAGGATGGCAGCCCCCCCGAAGAAGGTGGAGCTGCCCTTGGACTGGTTCGGTTTCTGACTCAATGGACATCGCCTCCAAATACCAGGGGCATGGCGTGGTCCCTGACCTCCGCCTTGATCTTCTCCAGATCCAGGGTCAGGAATTCCCCGTCTTTGTATATGACCTTGCCCCGGGCCATATTCATGACCACGTCAGACCCCCGGGCGGAATAGACCAGGTTGTCCATGACGCTGTGGCAGGGGGTGAGATGGGGGCGGTCGAAGTCCACCAGGATGAGGTCGGCCATATAGCCGGGGGCGATGCGGCCGGTCTTCCGGCCCAGGGCCCTGGCCCCGTCCACGGTGGCCATCCGCAGCACGTCCGCCGGCAGCAGGGCCAGGGGGTCGTGGGTGACGCCGTTGTGGAGGATGGCGGCGAACTTCATCTCTTCGAACATATCGGTGTTGTTGTTGGAGGACACCCCGTCGGTGCCCAGGGCCACGTTGACCCCGGCCTTCTTCATGGCGGGGACCCAGGCCACCCCGGAGCCCAGCTTCAGATTGGACACCGGGTTGTGGATGGCGGAGATCCCCTTCTCCGCCATGACGGCCCAGTCCTCTTCCGTGGTCCAGACGCAGTGGGCGGCGATGGCCCGGTTCTCCCAGACCCCGTAGCGGTCGAAGAGGGCGATGGGGGTCAGGCCCCACCGCTCCTTGCAGCCCTCGTGCTCGCTCTGGGTCTCGGAGATATGGAGGTGGATGCCCAGGCCGCGGTCATGGGCGTATTCCGCCATCCACTTCCACAGGGGGACGTTGGAGGTGTACTCGGCGTGGATGGAGGCGTCGGTGAGGATCTGGCCGTTCCCCGCGCCGTGCCACTCCTCGGTGAGGCGGCGCTGGTTCTCCACGTCGGGGCAGGTCTCGGGAGAGAAGTCCCCAGGGGCCCCGAAGTAGACGCCCCCCACGGAGAGGTTGGCGCTGATCCCCGCCTCCAGGACCGTCTGGGCGATGGCGGGGGTGTGCATATACATATCGGCGATGGTTGTGGTGCCCGAGGCGATCATCTCCGCCAGGCCCAGGCCGGCGCCGGCGGCCACCGCCCGGTCGTCCAGCTTGGCCTCCGCCGGGAAGATCCACTGGGTCAGCCAGGTCTGGAGGTCGCACCCGCCGCCGTAGCCCCGGAGAAGGGTCATGGGCACGTGGGTGTGGGCGTTGACCAGGCCGGGCATCAGGACATTGCCCTTGCCGTCGATCTCCTGGTCAAAAGTCCCCTCGGGCCGGGTGTCGGTGACGGAGCGGATGGTCTCCCCCTCCACCGCCACGAAGGCATGGGGCAGGAGGGTGTTGGCCTCGTCCATCAGCAGGGCCCGGCAGTTGTAAATCAGTGTTGTTGCCATTGGGAACCCCTCTTACGCGTCCAGGTGCTCCAGGCAGGCCAGGAGCAGACCGGAGAACTTGTCCCGGGCGGCGGCGGCGGCCTCCAGGACCTCCTCCTCGCTGAGGGGCTGGGGCAGGACGCCGGCGGCCATGTTGGACACCAGGGTGATGCCCAGGACCTGCATGCCGCAGTGGCCGGCAATGATGACCTCGGGAGCGGTGGACATACCCACGGCGTCTCCCCCCAGGAGCCGGGCCATGCGGACCTCAGCGGGGGTCTCGTATTGGGGACCGGGGAAGTAGATGTAAACGCCCTCCTTCAGGTCGATGTCCAGCCGTCTGGCCTGCTTCCGGGCCAGGTCCTGGAGGGCCGGGGTATAGAGATAGGAGGAGTCCGGGAACCGGGGGCCGAATTCCGGCAGGTTCTCCCCCCGAAGGGGGGACTCCAGGAAGGGCTTGATCTGGTCGGTGATGAGCATGAGATCCCCGGCCTTGAAGTTCCAGTTGACGCCGCCGGCGGCGTTGGTAACGAAGAGGGTGTCGCACCCCAGCAGGCGGAGGACCCGGACGGCGTAGCCCACCTCCTCGTAGGAGTAGCCCTCGTAGTGGTGCATCCGGCCCTGCATGACGGCCACCTTCTGGCCCGCCAGGGTGCCGAAGACCAGTTGGCCCTTGTGGCCGGGGGCGGTAGAGTGCTTGAAGTGGGGGATCTCCCCGTAGGGCACCACGATGGGGTCGGTGACCTCATCCCCCAGGTAGCCCAGGCCGGAGCCCAGGACCATGGCGACCTTGGGCGCGAAGCCCCCCAGCTTGCTTTTCAGGTAATCCGCGCTCTCCTGATACTGCGCAAAGGTAAAGTTCATGAGATGACCTCCTGTTTCGGTAAAACGGAACGTCGTGTGGTTCAAACTGCGGATAGACAGCTCGAAATATATTACTATACCTCCCGAAAAAAATCAATCATTTCCCTTGATTTTCAAGGGTTTTCACAGATTCTTCTTCCCCGCTCCCCGGTTTTTTGGCAGGGTGACGGGCATGAAACCGGCCGCGGAAACCCGCGGCCGGTTCAGCGTGTCAAGAAAGGCTGCGCCTTTCTTGACACGGGGGGATTGCGCTTCACTCGCGCGCCCTTTGGGCACACTCCTTACGCGAGATGTATTTTTTCACCGGCAAAGCCGCAAAAAAATAATTAGATTTTCTTCCGTTTTCTGCGGAAAACGGAACTCTGCGGGGCTTTTTGATACTATTCCCAAATTAAAAACTTTAATTTGGGAATCCGCGTGCTGCGCACGCTCATGCCGCGCAAGCGCGTCATACCGTCTCATGCAGTCTCAAACGCGCCTTCGGCGCTATAAAAAGCTTTTCAAGCTTTTTAATTGAGACTAGTATGACAGTCTCGAAAACGGCCGCGGAAACCCGCGGCCGTTTTTGGTTTTGTCAACAAAAGAGAGGCTTATTCGTCGAAGGTGATGCTCACGACCTCATCGGAGGCGCCGGCAGGCTCGTCGAAGGAGATGCCGACGATCTCCTCCTCGGCCTCCAGGGGCTCCTCGACCTTCATGTCCTGGGCGTGGAGCTCGGTCACGGCCTCCGCCACGGCCCGGTAGCCGGTGCGGCGGGCGGGGGAAGCCTCCTCCCGGGGGTTCATCTGGCGGTACATGGCCAGGCCGGACCCGGCGGGGATGAGCTTGCCGATGATGACGTTCTCCTTCAGGCCCACCAGGTGGTCCACCTTGCCCTTGATGGCGGCCTCGGTCAGGACCTTGGTGGTCTCCTGGAAGGAGGCGGCGGAGAGGAAGGAGTCGGTGGCCAGGGAGGCCTTGGTGATGCCCATGAGCAGGGTGGTGGCGGTGGGGAGGACCAGCTCGGAGCCGTCCTCATGGGTCTCGCCGGCGTCGATGCGGGCCTGGACCGCCGTCTGGGCGTCCAGGAACTCGATGACCTCGATGGTGGAGCCGGACAGGAGCTCGGAGTCTCCCGCGTCCTCCACCCGGACCTTCCGCATCATCTGACGGACGATGATCTCGATGTGCTTGTCGTTGATGTCAACGCCCTGCTGGCGGTAGGGCTTCTGGACCTCCCGGATGAGGTAATCGTGGACGGCGGACACACCGCGGATCCGCAGGACCTCGTGGGGGGACAGGGCGCCCTCAGTGAGCTGGTCGCCCTTGGTGACATAGTCCCCGTCGTGGCACCGGATGCCGGCGCTGTAGGGCAGGGCGTAGGTGACGGTCTCGCCGTCGTCGGCGGTGATGGTCACGTTGCAGATGGTGATGCGCTTGCTCTCCTCCAGGGTGACCTTGCCGCTGATCTCCGCCAACTGGGCCATCTTCTTGGGCTTCCGGGCCTCAAACAGCTCCTCGACACGGGGAAGACCCTGGGTGATGTCGCCGCCGGCCACGCCGCCGGTGTGGAAGGTACGCATGGTAAGCTGGGTGCCGGGCTCGCCGATGGACTGGGCGGCGATAATGCCAACGGCCTCGCCCTCGCCCACAGGCTCCCCGATGGCCAGGTTGATGCCGTAGCACCGGGAGCAGACGCCGGTGCGGGCCCGGCAGGTGAGCACGGAGCGGATCTTCAGGCTGTGGATGCCCCGGTCCTCCAGGACCTTGGCGTCGTCCAGGGTAAGCATGTGATCCTTGGAGAAGAGAAGCTCGCCGGTGGCGGGGTCCGTCACGTCCTCCACGGGATAGCGGCCCTTGAGGCGCTCGGCGAAGGTCTCGATGACCTGGCCGTTCTCCTCGATCTCGCTGACGGTGATCCCCTCGGTGGTGCCGCAGTCGTGCTCCCGGATGATGACCTCCTGGGACACATCCACCAGACGGCGGGTCAGATAGCCCGAGTCGGCGGTCCGCAGGGCGGTGTCGGCCAGACCCTTCCGGGCGCCTCGGGAGGAGATGAAGTACTCCAGGACGGACAGGCCCTCCCGGAAGTTGGCCTTGATGGGGATCTCGATGGTGCGGCCGGAGGTGTCGGCCATCAGGCCGCGCATACCGGCCAACTGACGGATCTGGGCCATGGAGCCACGGGCGCCGGAGTCGGCCATCATGAAGATGGGGTTGTAGTGGTCCAGGCCGCCCTGGAGGGCGTCGGTGACGTCCTTGGTGGTCTGCTCCCAGGCCTTGACCACCAGGCGGTACCGCTCGTCGTTGGTGAGGAAGCCCCGCTTGAACTGCCGCTCGATCTTGACGATCTCCTTCTCGGTGTCCCGGATGAGGGGATACTTCTGCTGGGGAACGGTCATGTCGTAGATGGAGACGGTCAGGGAGCCCAGGGTGGAGTAATGATAGCCTCTGGCCTTGATGGTGTCCAGCACCTCGGCGGACTGGGTGAAGCCATGGTGGGTGATGCACTTGTCGATGATCTTGCCCAACTGCTTCTTGCCGCAGACGAAGTTGATCTCCGGCTCAAAGACCTGGTTGGGGTCGGACCGGTCCACAAAGCCCAGGTCCTGGGGGATGCCCTCGTTGAAGATCAGGCGTCCCACGGTGGTGCGGACCAACTGGTGGCGGGTCTCCCCGTCCACCTGGGCGGTCATGCGGACCAGAATGGGTACGTGGAGCTCCAACTGGCCCTCGTCGTAGGCCAGGCGGGCCTCTTCGGGGCTGGCGAAGGCGTGAAGGACCTCTCTGGGGTCCTCCCCCGCCGCCACAGCCCGGCGGCACTCATAGGCGGAGGTGGGCAGGAGCCGGTCCTCAGCGTCGATCCACACCCGCTGGCTCTCCTCCAGAGAGCCGGCCTCCAGGGCCATGACCACATCGCCGGCGGAGGGATAGATGAAGGCGGGGTCCGCGGGGGCGTCCTTCTCGTAGGTCAGGTAGTAGGAGCCCAGCACCATGTCCTGGGTGGGGACGGTGACAGGGCCGCCGTCCTGGGGCCGCAGGAGGTTGTTGGCGGAGAGCATCAGGATGCGGGCCTCCGCCTGGGCCTCGGCGGACAGGGGGACGTGGACGGCCATCTGGTCGCCGTCGAAGTCCGCGTTGAAGGCGGTGCACACCAGGGGGTGGAGCTTGATGGCCCGGCCCTCCACCAGCACCGGCTCGAAGGCCTGGATGCCCAGGCGGTGCAGGGTGGGGGCGCGGTTGAGCATGACGGGATGCTCCTTGATGATGAAGTCCAGGGCGTCCCAGACCTCGGCCCGGCCCCGGTCCACCATCTTCTTGGCGGACTTGATGTTGTTGGCCACGCCGTCCTCCACCAGCTTCTTCATGACGAAGGGGCGGAAGAGCTCGATGGCCATCTCCTTGGGCAGGCCGCACTGGTAGATCTTCAGCTCAGGGCCCACCACGATAACGGAACGGCCGGAATAGTCCACCCGCTTGCCCAGCAGGTTCTGGCGGAAGCGGCCCTGCTTGCCCTTGAGCATATCGGACAGGGACTTGAGGGCCCGGTTGTTGGCGCCGGTGACGGCGCGGCCCCGGCGGCCGTTGTCGATGAGGGCGTCCACGGCCTCCCGAA
>Ga0256405_10007756_pt1 | contig 15841 bp, 10 predicted proteins | sample RumenRJG_02DNA_FD_189096 | JGI IMG/M metagenome (GOLD analysis project Ga0256405, IMG submission 189096) | Bovine rumen microbial communities from Lethbridge, Alberta, Canada - RJG_02 | ecosystem: Host-associated > Mammals > Digestive system > Stomach > Rumen | place: Canada: Alberta... | reverse complement strand
CCGCTGTAGGGATTGAAGGAATGAACCCGCACATATTTGATGTCAGGTCCTACGCAAAGGGCGGTATTGGAGGGAAGGGTCCATGGGGTCGTGGTCCAGGCGAGGAAGAATACGGGAACGGACTCCACCCCGAACAACGGCTGGGATTTTCCGTCTTTGATTATCTCGAACTGGACCGTGGCCGTGGTGTCGGTGACATCCTTGTAGCAACCTGGCTGGTTGAGCTCGTGGGAGCTGAGGCCGGTGCCGTCGGAAGGGGAATAGGGCTGTATGGAGAAACTCTTGTAAAGCAGTCCCTTGTCGTAGATTTTCCTGAGAAGGTACCATAGGGTCTCTATATACCTGTTGTCATAGGTGATATAGGGATCTTTCATGTCCACCCAATAACCTATCCTTTCTGTCATCTCCTCCCATTCGCGGGTGTATTTCATAACCTCGCTGCGGCAGGTGCGGTTATACTCCTCGACGGATATCCTGGTTCCGATATCCTCCTTATGGATTCCGAGCTTTTTCTCGACTCCGATCTCTACCGGGAGGCCGTGGGTATCCCACCCGGCGCGGCGCATGACCTTGTAGCCTTTCTGCGTCTTGTACCTGCAGATGGAATCCTTGATGGACCTGGCCATCACATGATGTATTCCCGGCTTGCCGTTGGCCGAGGGAGGGCCCTCGAAGAAAACGAACTCGGGTGCGCCTTCCCTGATGGAAAGGGATTTCTCGAAAGCACCATTCCTCTTCCACCTGCCGAGGATTTCCTGACCGGCAGCAACCAGATCGAGACCTTTGTATTCTTTGAATTTCATGTTTTTCTCTATAATTTTGCAAAGATACTCAATTCACATTTTTTTTCAAACATGAACACGGTTGACATCATCATTCTGATCCTCTTCGTTCCTGCCTTTATCAGAGGCATTTCCAAAGGATTCATCGACCAGGTGGTGTCCATTGTCTCCCTCATCTTAGGTGTCTGGATGTCCTGGCACTTCGCCGCAAAGGTCAGCGAATATCTCGACCCTTTCCTGGAAGTCTCGCAGACAGTACTGAACGTCATTTCCTTCCTGGTGATAGTGATCGCCGTCGTGGTCGGACTCAAACTGCTCGGTTCGGCCATCGAGAAACTCGTGAAATTCGTTATGCTCGGCTGGCTGGACAAGGTCCTGGGTTTTGCCTTCTCCTTGCTCACCATGGCCCTCGTGGTCGGTATCCTGGCCGCCGTTTTCGACTCCATCAACGTCAAATTCAACCTCGTAAGCGGGGATCTCCTGGCTTCATCCCTCCTTTATAATCCCTTGAAAGCCTTCGGCCTCACCATATTCCCCTTCCTCAAACAACTGTTCATGAAATCATGACCGACATAATCCTCATAGAAACATCCACGGCACTCTGCTCGGCCGCGCTCTCCCGCGACGGCAAGGTCATCTCATACAAGGAAAGTTCAACCCCCCATTCCCACGCTTCCCTGACGGCTCCTTTCATAAAGGAAATACTTGATGAAAACTCACTTGCGGTAGGGGATTGCAAGGCTGTCTGCGTGAGCAAGGGACCCGGTTCCTACACCGGTCTCAGGGTTGGGGTCTCGACGGCAAAGGGGCTGTGCTTCGGCAGCGGAATCCCCCTGCTCTCCCTAGGCACCCTGGATGTACTTGCATGGCAGGCAATTACAGAAAAACTCCTTCCGGAGGGATGCAGATACATTGTTCCATTGGTGGATGCAAGGAGGATGGAAGTCTATACGGCTGTCTTCCAGACCGACGGCACAAGGAAAACCGAAACGGCTCCCGTGATAGTGGACGGCGGGAGCTTCGCCGACATCCTTTCCGAAGGACCGGTGCTGTTCATCGGTGATGCCGCAGACAAATGCCGTGATGTAATCCTAGGAGAGAACGCACACTTCGTCCAATGCTGCCCGAAGGCCTCCTCAATGGCCATTCCCGCCACGAAAGCCTTCCAGGACGGACTCTTCGAAGACACGGCATATTTCGAACCCTTCTACCTGAAGGATTTCATCGCCACGAAGCCTAAAAAGAACCTTTTCTAACGACAGAAGGTTGAAGTTCAGGCTCGCCTTTTTCAGCGATGTCAGAACTCCAACCTTCTGTCGTACGGACGCTTTCTACCTCAGCGTCTTATTGAGGAAAGCCGTGATTTCGGGAAGGGTGAGGGCATGGCTGTCGCTCATCTCCCCGTTAACGATAAAGCAGTTGTAGGGAAGGTTCTTCACATTGTACATGGTGATGACCGGGCTGGCGGTACCGAGACCGTCGCAGACGCTGGTCCACTCCAGGCCCTGGTTCTTCACGATATTGGCCCAGAGGGCCTTGTCTGTGTCGATGTTGACCGAATAGATCGCCAGTCCCTTGCCCTTGAACCTGTCATATACAGGCTTCAGCACGTCCATGTTGTACAGCTTGGCCCCGTCGGCAGGAGCAGTCCAGAAATTGACCAGGACCACCTTCCCTTCGAGGGAACTGAGCTTGACCTTCTTGCCGTCAAGGCCGGGAAGCTCGATGTCGGGATAGGACAGGCTCCCGGCAAGGCGCAGCCTCTCATTCATCTCAAGGGTATTCTTCCTGTTCCCGGCCTCCTTCCTGAGGGCGGCGACATAGCGGGAGTCAGGATAGACCGTTGAAAGGGAATCAGCTATCGCATTGAAGAGCATGCCGTCCGAGGCCTGACCGAATACGGGGAAATTGTCATTGATCTTCTGGTAGAAGACAGGAATGACGGAAAGGGACTTGCTGTTGGACAGCACGTATTTCACGCACCTGCGGTAATAATCCACATACTGGCGGGAAAGGTCGGCGCGGACCTCCCTGGCATTGTCCACGGTAAGGCTGGAAGCCGTGGAGGAGAACCTGGACATGAAGTCCTGGAAATCCTTGTTGGCCTGGAGAAGCATTTCGCTCTCCTTGGAACCTTCAACCGAGTAGTTCCCGAGAGTGTCGGCGCAGATCTTCACCTTGTCGCCGGCATTGAGGATGACGGCCGCCACATTGGCATCGCCCCTGAACAGGTACACGAATTCAGGCTGGCCCTCGGCAACGTCCATCTTGTAGGAGAAGGACCCGTCCTTCTTTACCTTGAGAGTATCCAGCGTCTTGTACTTGTTGACATCCAGGAGCCTTACGGTGACGGGGACATCCCCGCAATCCTTGATGCTGCCGCTGATGGAAGTCCTGCCGCCGCAGGATGAAAGGACGGCCGCTGCCGCCACAGTCAGTATGATCGGGCTAAAGCTTCTCATATTCTTTCAAGATTGAATCTGCGATTTCACGGAACTCTTCCGGAGAAAGCTCAACCCTGGGGTTCCTGAAGTTGAGGTCTCCCTCGTTCTGGAGCGGGACCAGATGGATATGCGTATGGGGAACTTCCATTCCGAGCACGCAGACACCTACCCTTTTGCAGGGGACCGCAGCCTTGACTGCCAGGGCCACCTTGCGGGCGAAAGCCCATAGACGGGAATAAAGATCCTCGTCAAGGTTGAAGATGTAGTCATCCTCGACGTTCTTGGGAATCACGAGCACATGGCCCCTGGCAAGGGGATTGATATCGAGAAATGCGTAGAACTCATCGTTGCCTGCGCATTTGTATGACGGAATCTCTCCCTTCGCTATCTTGGTAAAAATCGTTGCCATAGCCTAAATGGAAATATCCAGGATCTTGAATTTCAGCACTCCGGAAGGGACTTTGGCCTCAACGACCTCACCTTTGCCGTGGCCGATGAGGGCCCTGCCTATCGGGGTTGTAGCCGCAAGCTTGCCATGCGCGAAATCGGCCTCGGTTTCCCCGACGATGGTGAACTCCATGACCTGCTTTGTCGCAATATTCTCTATCTTCACCTTGTTCATCAGGCCGACACTCTCGGTATCAACCCTGGACTCGTCAATCACCTTTGCATTGGCGACAAGGTTCTTAAGGTTCGCAATCTTCACCTCAAGGAGACCCTGCGCGTCGCGGGCGGCATCATATTCAGCGTTTTCGGAAAGATCGCCCTTCTCCCGGGCCTCTCCTATAGCCGCCGAAATCACAGGCCTTTGCGCCAACGCATCCGCAAGCTCTTTCTTAAGCTTGTCAAGGCCTTCCTGCGTCATATAATGTACTTCTGCCATAGATACAACTTATTCTGAATCAATATTTTAATGGTTTGATAAAATAAACCGGAAGAGTTCTGCCGAACAACGGCAGAACCCATCCCGTTACAAAGATAATGAAAATCGTTTAAAAAACCAATTCCGTCTCCATTGATCACGGAAAAACACCGGATTACATGATTCTGGCTTTTTTTGTGTAATCCAAATACAGTCTGTCATTTGAATTACACATTATCGGCATTATTCACGCAATTCAACGCAGGCGGGCCAGACATTCTTCGCGGTCGAGGGCGAGACGCGCCTTCAGCGAATCCAGGTCGGGGAAACGGACCTCGTCCCGGATCTTGGAGATGAACTCTATCCCAAGGTCAAGTCCGTAGATGTCCTCGTCAAAGGAGAAGATGTTGGTCTCGATCGTCCTTGCATTGCCGTCGCTTATGGTCGGACGGACCCCGATATTGCACATCCCGTAGAGTTCCCTGCCGAGCGTATGTACCCTGACCAGATATGCGCCGTTCGCCGGGACGAGTTTCAAAGGTTCGTACAGTTCCATGTTTGCCGTCGGGAAACCGATCGCGCGACCCAGCCTCTTTCCGGCGACCACCACTCCCAAAAGGGGGTAATCATATCCAAGCATCGCAGAAGCCTCTCCGACCTCCCCCTTTTCAAGGGCAATGCGTATCTTGGAAGAACTCACCGCAAATCCGGAATCTCCAGATACCTCCGGGGTCCTGATGACATCCAGGCCAAGACCGCCTGCCGTCCGCGCTATCTCCTCAGGGCTGAGTCCGTCACCTCCCAACCTGTTGTCGTAACCCAGCAGGACAGCAGTCCCCCCGAATTTTCCGATAATGTACTCGCGCAGATACCTTTCGGCTGAAAGGGCGCTGAACTCCCTTGTAAAATCCACCACTTCGACATGGTCCACCCCTAGTTCCAGGAGCATCCTTTTCTTCTCCTCCTGGGAAGAAAGGAGCCTCAGGCTCCGGGCATCCTTCTGCAGGACGTTCCTCGGATGGGGCCAGAAAGTCACCACCATGCTCTCCTCTCCCCTCGCACGCGCTTCGCTCACGAGGGTGGAGATGACACGGCGATGCCCAAGATGGACACCGTCGAAGAAACCGGTGGCTATAACCATTTCACAAGAGGGAAATCCTGCCTGTGCGGCAGCAAGGGGTTCTTTGGATAGAGCCTTGCGGCTACCTGGTACATTCCCGTACGCTCAGGCATGATGGAGGCCGTGTAGCGGGCAACGCCGTCCTTGAATTCCTCCGCCTTGAGTTCGGTCCTGTCGCTTATGTGGAGCCTGCCCTTGCGGTCGGTCACCGCAAAGAGTATCTCAACTCCGATATCTTCGGGAGTAAGGTCACCCATGCTCAGCACTACATTGCACTGAAGGTCGTTGTTGTCGGAGAGGTTCAGGGAAGCGTCCGGACTGCTGTACGATATCACATCCAGGTTCTTCCACTCCCTGCGGACCTTCTTCTTCCATTTGGCCAGCTTCCTGGCTACCGCGAAGTCATCGGCCACGAACTCGCCGGTCCTCTTCGCCTGGGGCAGGTAGAACTTTTCGCAGTAGTCCGTAAGCATCCTGTTGGTCGTAAAGTTGGAAGCGACATAGGCTATGGTGTTCCTGATGCATTTGATCCAACCGGCCGAACGTCCCGTGGCAGGGTCTGTGTCATAGTACAGGGGGGCTATCTCGTTCTCAATAGTGGTGTAGATAGTTGCTGCATCCAGTTCGTTCTGGTAGCGCTGGTCGTCATAACTGCGTTTCTGGGGAAGGGCCCAGCCGGCGCCCTCGCGGTATCCTTCAACCCACCATCCGTCAAGCACGGAGAAATGCATGACGCCGTTCATGGAAGCCTTCTCACCGGAAGTTCCGGAAGCCTCCAGCGGCCTTGTCGGATTGTTCATCCATACATCGACACCCTGGACAAGCCTCTTTGCAAGCGTCATGTCATATCCGGGGACGAAGACGATCTTTCCGATGAACCTTTCATCCTTGGAAATGCTGATGATCCTCTTGATGAGATCCTGGCCGGCTTCGTCTGCAGGATGGGCCTTGCCGGCAAAGATGAACTGCACGGGCCTCTCGGGATCGTTTACTATCGAGTCGAGGCGGTCGAGGTCTTCAAACAGGAGGGTAGCCCTCTTGTAGGTGGCAAACCTGCGGGCGAATCCTATGGTGAGGACATCGTCCCGGAGAGTTTCCTTGATGGTCACTATCTCCCTGGGAGAATAATGGCCGGCAAGGGAAGAATCCGCAATGCGGGTCTTCACCTCCCTCACGAGGATCTCCTTGAGCTTCCTGCGGACATCCCAGATCTCTTCGTCGGACACGTTGAAGATGCCGCTGAAGCATTTCTTGTCGTAGTGGTGAGTCTGGAACTCATCTCCGAAGACCTTTGCATGGACGGATTTCCAGTCCCGGGCCGCCCATGTAGGATAGTGGACGCCGTTGGTGACATAGCTGATATACAGTTCTTCAGGCAGGTATCCTTTGTACATGGAACTGAAGATGTCACGGCTTACCTCTCCATGGAGCTTGGATACGCCGTTGACATTCTGGGACAGGTTGGCGGCGAGGAAACTCATCGAGAACTTTTCTCCCTTGTCGGAATGGTTCGCGCGTCCTAGCGACATGAAAGTATCCCAGTCGATCTTGAGCCTGGAGGGCAGGAAGCCAAGATACTTCCTCAACATCCCTTCCTCAAAGGCATCGTGTCCTGCGGGAACGGGGGTATGGGTGGTGAAAAGAGAAGAGGACCTCACCACCTCCAGAGCCTCGTCGAAATCGAGGTTCTCATTTTCTATATACTCGCGGAGCCTTTCAAGACCGGTGAACGCGGCATGGCCCTCGTTGTAATGATAGACGGTAGGATTGACGCCGAGTTTGCGGAGAGCCCTCAGGCCGCCGATTCCAAGGAGGATTTCCTGCTTGAGGCGGTTCTCCCAATCTCCGCCATAGAGGTGATAGGTCACCTGGCGGTCTTCGTCGCTGTTTGCCTCATAATCGGTATCGAGGAGATACAGGTCAGTCCTGCCTACGGCGACCTTCCAGATACGGGCGGTCAGGTTCCTGCCGGGGAAGGCGACGCTGGTTGTCATCCACTCCCCATTGGCATCCAGGACGGGTTCGGCGGGAATCTTCAGGAAATCCTGCGCGTCATAGCGTGCCACCTGGTCTCCCTGGGCGGAAAGGGCCTGGGTAAAATAACCGTACCTGTAAAGGAGGCCCACCGCGGTGAGGTTTACGTTCATGTCGGAAGTCTCCTTGAGGTAATCCCCGGCGAGTATTCCGAGACCTCCGGAATAGATCTTGAGGGAAGAGTCGAGGCCGTATTCCATGCAGAAATAGCCAATGGAAGGCTCCGTCCTTTCAGATTTCAGCGACATGTAGCTGCGGAATTCCTCCATGACCTTGTCGTATTCCGCGACAAAGGCCTTGTCAGCGGCCAGTTCCTTGAACCTCTTGATGCTCACGGTGTCTATGGCCGCCATTGGATTATGGCCGCTGGTATGCCAGATTTCCGGGTCTATGGACCTGAAAAGGGCCTTTGCGTTCTCGTTCCAGCACCACCAGAGGTTTTTGGAAAGTTCCTCGAGACCTGAGAGGCGGGAAGGAAGGTGACGCGTCACCATGACGCTTTTCCATGAGGGGGAATTGACTTCTATCTGTTCGTAACCCATTTGCTTAGATTCTATTGTCTTTGAATAGTGCTCGGCGTTTGCCGAAACCTTGTCCAGCGCCGTGGCATAAGCCCTGGCATAATATGTTATCTGGTTTTCCCAAAGGGCGATGCTCGCAACGTCCCGGGCGTTCGCCATGTATTCCTTTCTCTGCGAGGAATCAAGGGAGGCTATTTCCAGTATCCTGTCAGCCACGCCGTCCACAACTTCGAAATAGTTGGAGTCGGACCTCGGGAGGACGGTGATTCCGGGATGGGCGCCCTTGTAGTGGTCCCCTACCCATGTTCCGAATCCGGAGAGGGTGGTAGTGAGGGTCGGGACGCTGAATGCGAGACTCTCCAGGGGGGTATAGCCCCAAGGCTCGTAATAGGAAGGGAACACTCCAAGGTCGAGTCCGACCAGGAGGTCATAATACTTCATGTTGAGGACACCGTCCGAGCCTGTGAGGTATGAGGGTATGAAATACACCTTCACCTTGTCGCCGGGACTGTTCAGGAGTCCGAGTTCCGACATCCTGCGGGTAAGGACATCTCCTTCGGGATCCATCAGATAATGGGAAACCCGGGTGGTATATCCTTCCTCTCCCTGGCCCTCCATCTTCGCCACAAGCCTCTTGTCCGGTCCGTTGTGTCCGGACGGTATCATGATGAATGCATGGATGGGAGCCCCGGAATATCCGGAACGCTTTACCTTGTCAAGGGCATCAAGGAATACGTCGAGCCCCTTGTTCCTGTACTCGTACCGGCCTCCTATGCCGAGAAGGACTGCGTTTTCGGGAACCTCCTCTCCGGACATCGCCGTCGCAACCTCGACAAGCCTCTTCCTGGCAGCGGAACGGAGAGCGGCATAACTCTCGGGCGTGGCCGGCGTGAAACTGTTCTCGAATCCGTTGGGGGTTACGATATCTACCTTGCGGCCAAGGAAACGTTCGCACTCCCGGGCGGTGATGTCGCTGACCGTCGTGAAGACATCCGCATTCTTCGCGGACATCTTTTCCAGGGAATGGCGGGCGGTGACATTGAACTCCTTGGCCATGGCGTCGGCATCGAAGCTGTCCAGCTTGTCATAGAGGGGAAGGTTGTTCCCTGCCAGGCAACGCCCCATCACGGTAGCATGGGTGGTGAAGACTGTCGCGACGGGAATCTTCGAAGCCTTTACATAGAGAAGTCCGGCACCCGTCTGCCACTCATGGAACTGGGCGACCACCTTGTCGGAAGCGGTGAGGTTGAACTTGTAGAAGCTCTCTATGACCTTGCCGGCGGCATATCCGAAAAGGGCGTTCTCCTTATAGTCCCAGTCCCCGGAAATGGAATCCACCCTGAACAACTTCCAATACTCGGTGAGGATCTCGTTCTGCTTCGTAATGAATTGCCTGAAGTCCACAAGGATCGCTATCGGGGAGCCGGGGACGTTCCAGTGCCCGACCCTGACCCTGAGTCCCTCGGCGGCCGCAGCAGCCTTCCAGGGCCTGAAAAGGAGCGGATCCTCGCTGAAATCGGGATTGGCATAGGTGTCCATCCAGACATCGGGCCCCACGAGGATATGGTGCCTGTGAAGTTTTTCCTTGAGAAAAAGCGACTTTGTCGCAATTACCGTGTATATTCCTCCAACCTTATTGCATACTTCCCAGCTTACTTCAAAGAGGTAGCCGGGCAGATTAAGTCCGTTTGTCATCTGTTGTCCCGCTTGCATTGCTATTCTTTTTCCGAAGTTGCAAAGTTAGCATTTGAAACGGAATTCGCATCATCCACACGGATCATAAAATCGCTTAAAACGTTCATGTAATTGATGAAAGCTTCGTAAGGCGTATCGTAGGGATTGAAGTATTTGTGGACTTCGCCGTCGGAGAAGAACTTCGTGCACATATAATAGAAGTGGTCGCTCTCCTGGAGATGTCCGAAATCTGCCCAGAGGACGGGGTCTCCCAGGATGCTGAGCTTCTCGGTGAGACTGTAAAGTTTATTGAAGGCATCCTGCTGGAGTTCGTTTCCAAGCCATGCGGTCACGTCCCTTTCCTCGTCAGCCCAGGAAATGGTTTCCGGCACGTCGAGGGTGGAAACGGGAGCATGGGTCCGGGCCGCTTCGCCGGGTGTGAGGAAATCGAAGGTACCGTCTGCGAGCACGGCCTCGGGAAGCGCGCGCATAAAGTCGAAAATGCCGCATGATGCGCTCTGATGCTCCCCGAAGGTCTCATAATCCATGAAGAGGTTCACGATGTCGCCTTCCGCTGCGGAGGCCTTCAGCTTTTCAACGTATTTGTCTGCGGTGAGGGGCCAGTCCATCCATCCCCTGTCGGAGAAACGGAAAGCGATGTCGTCGCTGAGGGCGTAGTTCCTGAGCAGGAGCTTCATTTCCGGCCTGGTCTTGTCGGAATAGACGAAATTCGGGCTCTTCCAGCCCATGATGTGGCGGGCTCCCTCGGTGAGGATCGTCTTGTAGCCCAGGTCATGTACCTGCTCTCCAATACCGTTGTTGTATATGAGCTCAGTGTTCCTGAAAGTCGTCGTCTTGGTGCTGAAAAGCCTGGTTATCAAATCTCTGTGCTTGTTCACCTGATGGGCGAACTCTGCCGGATTGGCCAGGGAGGCAAGGGAGTGGTAATATGTTTCGTTGAGGAATTCCACGCAACCGGTATCCGCAAGGGCCTTGAAGCTGTCTATCACTTCGGGTGAATACCTCTCCATCTGCTCGAGGACGGAACCGGAGATGGAGAACGCGCATTTGAAGGCTCCCTTGGTGGATTTGATGACGTCAAGAAGAAGGGCGTTCATCGGAAGGTAGCATTTCTGCACGACCCTCTTCAGGATGGTCCTGTCGGCAAAATCATCATAGTAATGGGAATCCTTCCCTATATCGAAAAATCTGTAGAGGCGGAGCCTTGTGGGCTGGTGTACCTGGAAATAGAATACTATAGATTTTTTCATGACATCATGTATGTTACTTGTTTACTATCGATTCGTATACAGCCTTCAATTTGGCTGTGGCATTGTTCCACTTAAGGGTGTTCACCTCGTCGTATCCGACCCTGGCCGAGAAATCGGAAAGGGCGGGATACTTAAGAAGGGCGTAAATCTTGTCAGCGATGGCGTCAACGTCCCAGAAGTCCACCTTGAAAGCGTAATTGAGGACTTCTGCAGCGCCGGACTGCTTGGAGATTATGGAAGGCACCCCCGTCCTCATGGCTTCGAGGGGGGATATGCCGAAAGGCTCGGAAACCGACGGCATGATATAGACGTCGGAAAGGGCAAACATTTTCTGGACATCGTCTCCCCTGAGGAATCCGGTGAAATGGAAACGGTCGGAAATGCCCAGCCTGGCCACGTGGCGGATGCACCTGTTCATCATGTCGCCGCTCCCTGCCATCACGAACCGGACGTGCTCCGTCCTCTTGAGGACCTTGGCCGCCGCCTCGATGAAATACTCCGGACCTTTCTGGAAGGTAATCCTGCCGAGGAAGGTAACGACCTTGTCGGAGACTCCCCTCTCGACATGGATATTCTCCCTGCCGCTGAAGTCCACCGCATTATGGACGGTGACGACCTTTGAAGGGTCGATCCCGTATTTGTTGATGACGATATTCCTGGTGAGGTCGCTCACGGTGACCACCTTGTCGGCGGCAAGCATTCCGCGGCGTTCGATGCCAAGGACGCGGGTATCTATCTGGTCCTCGCTTCCACGGTCATAGGACGTGGCATGCACATGCACGACGAGCGGCTTGCCTGTCAGTTCCTTAGCGGCTATGCCGGCCAGATAGGTGAGCCAGTCATGGGCATGGATTACATCGAATTCATCCCTATGCTGCATGGCGATCGTCCCTCCGACCATGGCATACCTGGCGACTTCCTCCATGAGGTTCGCCCCGTACTTGCCGGAGAAACGGTATTTCTGGCCATATTGGACACGGAAATCCTTCACTTCCCTCTTCCTCTCCGAACTCACGAGTTCGCTGAACTCCTCCGGATTGACGTACGGGACCATGTTCGTGCCGATATGCACGAATTTCACCCTGTCGAGGAATTCATCCACAGAAGTGCTCACCGTATCCACGGCGACGTCGCTGGCGTTGATGATATCCACGCTCTTGTCTTCGTCGCCGGAAGCCGAAGGCATCACGAAAATCGAATCGACTCCGTTGTAAGCAAGGCCCTTGACTATTCCGTAGCAGGCCGTTCCAAGTCCTCCCGCAATATGGGGCGGGAATTCCCAGCCAAACATCAATACTCTCATTTCCTGCCCTCCTTGAAAATATCCATGAGGAAATCTACCTTAAGAAGCGACGCCGTGCTCAACGCTGAAGCGATCGCGCCATGGGCCTCATGAGGGGGGTCTCCGTCGTAAAGTTCGGAGAACGCTCCCACACCGTGCTTGCTGAGGTCCTCTTCGAAGCCCTCCTTCAGCCACTCGGCCTTTTTCCAGAAGGAAGCCCCGCGGATGCGGAAACACAGTTCGACATAGGGGCCAAGAAGCGAAGGACGGGTGCTGCCCTGGTGATAGGCGAGGTCCCGGTCCCTCTGGGAGCCTTCATACACTCCCTTGTAGTTCACGTCCCTCGGGGACAGGGTCCTGATGCCCCTGGCGGTGACGAGTTCGTTGTCGATGACTTTCATGATATCCTGGAACACTTCCATGTCCACAGGCGAATTCTTGACCCAAAGAGCATACAGCATATTGGGGCGAACCTGGCGGTTCTGTCCGTTCCCGTCCACATAATCGGCGAGATACCTGCCGTCTGGAATCCAGAACACCTTCATGAAGTTCTCTTTTATGAGATCACGGACGGGAGTCCATTTCTTTACGAACTGGCCCCTGGGGCTTCCGTACTCCTTCTCCATCTCGAGGGCGAAGCAGATGGAATTGTACCAGAAAGCGTTGGTCTCAACCTGGTACCCGGCCCTCTCGGTGACGGGGCGTCCGTCCACATAGGCGTTCATCCAGGACAGGGCGACTCCGTCCAGCTGGGCCCAGAGCAGGCCGTTCGGCTGCATGGCAACCTCCTTTCTCATCCCGGGAGCATAGCTCTCGATCACCTTCTTCTGGACCTTGCCGTATTTTTCCCACACATGGCCCGGATCGGCGCCGTATTCAATGTACTGCTGAAGCACTCCGGCAAGACGGAGCGGGGCCTCCACCTGGGTAGTCCTGTGATACAGCCTCTCCTCCTCGTCGGCAATGAGGTTGTCAAGGATTTCCTCGAAGTCCTCGACGGAACCGTCGGCCAGGAGGGTAATGGCGGGAAGGCAGTAAAGGGTCTCCCTGAGGAGTCCCGTGTAGAGCCAGGAGAATCCGGCCGTGATCTGTTTGCGGCCGCCCCTCTCCTGCTTGAACAGGTTGGCCCAGCGGACCAGCTGGTCGTGGACGCTCGTGATCGGCCCTATGGCGTTCACATAGGAAGTGAACTTGCGCTTCATGGATGAAGTCTCCACCTCGTTCACGGAAGCCGAGAAGACTATCGAATCTCCGGCCTTCATCACGGTTTCGAAACAGCCGGGGACAAAGAGGTCCTCCTTGCAGTCGAAGCCGCGGCGATACTCGTCGGAATAAGTGATGCCGTTGTACCAGAAGCCCGAAGGGTGGAAAACCACATCCTTCGAGTTGAACTGGAGGTTGAGGTCGGGAAATCCCTCATACAGGTTCCAGGCCATTCCGCCCTTGATCTTCCGGCCGGCCGTCCTGGCATCCGGATTCTGGCTGGTCAGGGCGTGTATGTTCCTGAAGGCAAGGAAGGGCTTGAGCTGGAGGGTTACCTTCGCAGGAGCCTCCAAGAGCTCGAAACGGATCATCACCTGGTCGTTGTCAGGGACGAGAAGGATTGATTTGCGGAAAACGATCTCGCCGACCTTGTAGGTTATGGAAGGGATCGGGTCCGCATTGAAATCAACGATGTATTTGTGGCCACGGGGCTCATAGATGTCCCCATAGCAATGGATGCCGAGGTTGAACTGTTTCCCGTTCATTATCAGGCTCTCGTCGAGGGAAGAGAGGAGCAGGTGCTTCTCCCCGCCGAAGCAGTCCACCGGCACGGCGAGAAGACCGTGGTAGCGCCGGGTGTTGCAGGTGACGATGGAGGTGTTGCAGTACGCTCCCGTCTTGTTGGCGCAGATAATTTCCCTCTTCAAGGAGTAGGAAAGGTTCACCAGCTGAGACTTATTGAATTTCAAGAAAGCCATTTGAAATCACTAAAATTTTATATTGTTCTGAATCAGCCGCAAAGATACTCAATTATTCGCAAAATGGAAAAAAATTCACCACTTCGGCCAGGCTACCGGCGTTTTCTTGACAGCACCAGGGCGCATCTTGCCGGAAGATAAAGGAACAGGGTGTGGCTGAAATCCTGGTTCCCGTTGGGGGACTTCCCGTCCATGGAAAAATGGGTCTCTCCGGGAGGAATCCTGTCAAAGCCGTTGAATCTCTTTTCATCCGAGTCGAGGATGACGGCATATTCCCCTTCAGGAGCGGAAAAACCGTAATCGGAAAACGACTCCGAGGGGTTGAAATTGAAGGCGAAGATGGTGTCCCCCCTCATGAAGACCAGGATCTGTTTCTGCTCATCGGCAGTGAGCAGGACAGGGGCGAAGGAAAGGAGCTTCTTCTCCTTGAACAGGTGGATCATGGCCTCGTCGAAGTTCCTCAGATAACTGTACCTCAGATAATCAGGCTCCGAAAGGGACCATTGCCTCCTGGCATGGGCATAGGACCATCCGTTCCCTTCCCTGGGAAAATCTATCCATTCCGGATGCCCGAACTCGTTTCCCATGAAATTCAGGTACCCTCCGCCGCTGGTGGCAAGGGTCACGAGGCGGATCATCTTGTGGAGGGCTATGCCCCTGTCCACGACAGGATTCATGGAACCGGTGTTCATGGAGAAGTACATCTCCTTGTCCATCAGCCTGAAGATAAGGGTCTTGTCTCCGACAAGAGCCTGGTCGTGGCACTCGGCGTAACTCACCGTCTTTTCATCGGAACGCTTGTTGGTCAGCTCGTACCACATCTCCCCGACGCTCCACTGCTCGTCGCTTTTCTCCTTTATCCACTTGATCCAGTGGTCTGCGATCCCCATGGCCATCCTGAATCCGAAGCCTACTCCACCTGCAGACAAAGGAGCCGCCAGGCCTGCCATTCCGCTGACATCCTCCGCAATCGTTATGGCATTCGGATCCAGCTCCCTCACCAGGATGTTCGCGAGGGCGAGGTAGGTCACGGCCTCCTCGTCCACCCCGGAATTGAAATAATTATCGTATCCCACGAAGTCTTTTCCGAGGCCGTGGTCCCAATAAAGCATGCTGGTCACCCCGTCGAACCGGAACCCGTCAAGACGGTATTCCTCCATCCAGAATTTGCAGTTTGACAGGAGGAAACATTTGGTCTCGTCCTTCCCGTAATCGAAACAGCGGGAGCCCCAGGCGGGGTGCCTCCCCTGCGGTCCTTTATGGAAGTAGAGGTCTTCGCGGCCGTCGAACATGCTCAGGCCTTCAGCCTCGTTGTCCACCGCATGGGAATGGACTATGTCCATGACTACGGCGATATGGAGCCTGTGGGCCTCGTCGACGAGAGCCTTGAACTCTTCCGGGGTCCCGAACCGGGAACTGAGGGCGAAGAAATTGGAGACCTGGTATCCGAAGGAACCGTAATAAGGGTGCTCCTGAAGCGCCATTATCTGGATGACATCATATCCCAGCCGGGCGATCCTGGGAAGTACATCTTCGCGGAACTCATTGAAGGTGGACACTTTCTCCTCCTCGGAACTCATGCCGATATGGCATTCGTAGATAAGCGGATTCGGCCGCTTCCCGGCACGAGGATATTTCCACCCGTAGGGTTTTTCCGGGGCCCAGACCTGGGCGGAGAAGATCTTCGTGTCCGGGTCCTGGACCACACGGGTGACATAGGCGGGAAGCCTCTCCCCTCCTCCGCCGGGCCATTCGATGAAAAGTTTGTACAGGTCCCCGTGGGAAAGGGCGAAATCCGGCAGGACGATCTCCCAGTTCCCTCCGCCGACAGCCCTGAGTTCCCAGGCCGGGGTTCGTTTCCAGTTGTTGAATTCCCCTATGAGGTGGATC
>Ga0256405_10007755_pt1 | contig 15842 bp, 16 predicted proteins | sample RumenRJG_02DNA_FD_189096 | JGI IMG/M metagenome (GOLD analysis project Ga0256405, IMG submission 189096) | Bovine rumen microbial communities from Lethbridge, Alberta, Canada - RJG_02 | ecosystem: Host-associated > Mammals > Digestive system > Stomach > Rumen | place: Canada: Alberta... | reverse complement strand
TCTCCGTCTTGCCAATCTGTCGGGCACCCTTCACTATCAGCGGCTTCCTTTTTGGGTTGTTTTTCCAATCCAAAAGATATCTGTCAATCTTTCTTTTAAGCAATTCCATATCGCAAAATCACATTTTTGACTGCAAATTTAAGTAATAAATCACATTTTTCGACTATTTCTTAAAAGAAAAATCACATTTTTAGTATTTTTTACGTATCAGGCATACCTTAATTCCAACCTTCTTCGTCATTATTCTCCATATATGAAAACTGGCAGCGACTTCTTTTGAGTGCTGCCAGCCTTTTCGTTAGTAAGTGCGTGTCGTTGTCAGAGTATAATTGGGCCGTGGCCCATGCAACTCGTAGTGCCAAGGGCAGTCAGAGCTGCCGTGAGGATGCTGACGATGACCTGAATGACGGTCTTCCAAGTTTCCTTCTTCATAGTGCTTTCATGTTGTTTTTAGGGGTTGATTACTATGGAGGGAGCCCTGCTGGGGCAAAGCCCCCTCCGATTGCTTAGTCGCCTTCGCCGGGAATGGTCGAGCCACCGCCACCCTGGTTGTTGCCTCCGCCGGTGTCAGAGCCGCCGCTCTGCGAGTTTCCGCCTTCGCTGCCGCCGCCGGTCTCTTCGGACTTCAGGAGGCTGTCCACGTTGATGAACTCGGCCTGCTTGAGGAACTCCCTTGAGGAAATGTTCTCCTCGGCTGCCTGCTCGGGCAGGAATCGGATGTGGAGCGCCTTCAGGTGCTTGTTCACGTTGAAGTCCTCCTTCTTCAGCGCGCCGTTCTTCTGGTTCTCCAGGGTGCAGTAGAACGTGCCGAGCCCCTCGATCTTTACCTTCTTCGACTCCAGCAGCATCTCAACGAGACAGCTGCGGAACTTCTCCAACACGCCGTAAACGACGTCGGGGGTGTAGATCGATCCGTGCTCCGAGATGTGGTTAGCCAGCTTTCGGGTGTTCAGCGTCTCGAGGTTCTTGATCTGTGCGTACCACTTGCCGAAGGCCGCAGAGTGTGAGTTCTGGTTTTTCTTTACTTCATACAAAATCTTTGCCATAGTGCTTAAAAATGTGTTTTTACATAGTATTAGATTCACTTGCGGCCAGCTACATCGGGTGGCCGAATCCCGCTTTTATTGTCTCTCATGATTGACACTGCAAGGGTGGTGCAAGGCGAATGCAGAGCCGAGCTCGCTCGAGCTATACTGAGCCGCAGCCCACACTCGCAGAGCATTTCCCTAATGCTCTGCAAAGGTACAACATTTTTCGTGCGATTCCAAATTTCGGGCATCGATTTGGGACGATTTTCAGCACGAATTTGACGAATTTGAACGAACCGTAATTTCGAGCCCTCGAATCCGTAATTTTCGGCCATCGTGTATTACTTTTCGTCGATAGCGGGCAGGTTGAGCCTTAGCAGGATGACAAATGACAGATGACAGTTATTGAAAAACGGTGTACTTATTGATTAGTATTATATATATTATAATATATATAATACTAATACTCTTTTCTTCTCCAATTCAAGAAACTGTCATCTGTCATAACTGTCATTTGTCATTCCATTTTTTTGCATTTTTTCACCGCGAAAGGTATTCTTTTCGGAAATTATTTTGTATTTTTGCATCGTCTATGCCCACGCTTCGGCGGGCGGGCAGTGGCACGACATATTGGAAAAGCGTCATTGATGCTTTGTTAAAACATAAATCGATATGATAAAGAATATAATCGAAAACAATAAGGAAGTGAGACCCAACAGCGGGGTGATGGAACTCCTGCACAGAGACTTTGCTGACTGTTTCAATAGTGAGGGGAAGTTCGACATGGCAAAGTTCGAGTCTTTGATATCAGACAAAGTGGACTTGGTTAAGGAGAATCAGGGCTTCGATTTTCTGGGCAAAAGCTATGCCAGGATGCTGACAGGTATGGAGTCGACGACGGTTATTGTGCCAGACGAAGTACATAATCGTGAGCCAGAAAACATCAACAGTGAGAACATATACATCAGTGGCGATAACCTTGACGCACTGAAACACCTTGCCAAATCGTATGCCGGAAGGGTGAAATGCATCTATATTGACCCACCGTATAATACAGGTTCGGATGGGTTTGTCTACAATGACAAATTCAAGTTCACGAAAGAAGAATTAGCTGAAAAACTGAACATTGACGAGGAGATAGCTGAGCGTATTCTCGGTTTCAACGATGGCAGTACGTGCAGTGATGCTGCGTGGCTGACATTCATGTTGCCTCGCCTGCAGAAGGCAAAGGAGATGCTGACGGACGACGGTGTTATCTTTATTTCCATAGACGACAATGAGCAGGCCAACCTGAAACTGTTGTGTGACGAAATCTTTGGCCCTGAGAATTTCATAGGTTGCATACCCAGAATTACAAAGAAAAGTGGCAAGTCTTCTGAGGCAATCAACAATAATCATGATTATGTCTTAGTTTATTCGCGAACAGAATCTCCGCTTTTTTATCCTTTAAAGCATAATGATGCTGGGTTCAAGAACAAAGATGAGTTTTTTGAGGAAAGGGGCTACTATAAATTAAATCAAACTCTTGATTATGATAGTCTCCAATATAGTGATAGTTTGGATTATCCTATAGAACTTGATGGCGAAACCTTCTACCCAGGAGGCTCCAAAGAAGATTTTGACGAAAGAAAGTCAGGCAACCATGACCGCGCTGACTGGGCTTGGCGGTGGAGTAGGAAGAAGTTTGACTTTGGCCTCGCTAATGGTTTTATTGTAGTAAAGAAATCAAAAAATGGTTCGAGGATTTACACAAAGACCTACCAGAAGGCTTTTATTGAAGATAACGAAGAAGGCGATGGCTATTTCATTGATTATGGAGAGAGGACAACAGGATTGTCGACCCTTGAATTTACTGATAATATCTACTCCAATGACAATGCCACAAAGGATGTTGCTAAAACATTAGGAAAGAAAATCTTTGACCATACAAAACCTATTGCACTGATAGACACTATTTGCGACCTATGCTTAGACAAGAACGATATTATTATGGATTTCTTCTCTGGCTCAGGCACGTCCGCAGAAGCATTGATGTGGAATAATGCGTATAGTAATGGGAAGAGAAACAACAAGTACATTCTTGTACAATTGCAAGAAAAGGTGAAGCCAGGGACAAAAGCTTACAATGCTCCAAATAATTTCAGGACAATAGATCAAATTGGAATGTCACGCATAAAAAAGGCAGTCCAATTGATAAAGGATGAAACCAATGCAGTAGGCGACTTCGGCTTCAAGCACTACACGCTTCAAGAACTGCCTGAAGAGACCATTGACAAACTGAAGGAATTCAAGCCGCTGGAGTTTGTAGGGGCATCCGAGATGCTGAAACTGATGGGAGGCAAGGAGGCGGTGCTGACAACATGGCTCTGCGATGACCATTACGGACTGGGAGCCGAATTGCAGCACATAAAACTCGGCGGCTACACAGCCTACTATATAGACAAGCATCTGTACCTGATTGATGAAGGCTTTAACGAGCAGGCTATGGCTGGCCTGATGGAGAAATACGAGCGTGATGTCATGGATTTCCATCCAGCCACCATTGTCGTTTTCGGCTATAGTTTCTCACTGGCAGAAATGCTGATGCTGAAAAAGAACATACCTGCACTCAAAGACAATGAGAGCGGCACAAACATAACGGTTGACGTAAGATATTAAGCGGAGAGCGTACTATGGATTTACTATTAGAAACAGGGCTTGAGCACCAGGAGAAACCTGTAGAACTTATTGCCAACTTGTTTTCTGAACTTGGCATAGCTCAGGAGCGCAAGTACTACGAGAATCCTGTGTTCGACTTTGCGTCAGAAGAGTCGACTGCCACGTTGAAACGGCGAGTGGAAAGAACGCAACGGAATGAAGGGATTGTTGACTATGCAGGCTATGATGCCGCAGGAGATTATCTCTCTCTTGATATTAAGATGGAAACTGGTACGGGTAAGACATACGTCTATACTCACATCATGTATGAGTTGTTCAAGCGGTATGGTATCAACAAGTTCGTAATCATCGTTCCCACTCTGCCCATCAAGGCAGGTACAAAAGACTTTATTTCAGACCCATATGTCAGACGGCATTTCAGAGACGAAAGAGGGTACAAGACTGATATTGATCTCTGCGTCCTTAAAGCCAGCAATAACAGCAGCAAGAAAAAGAAGGGAAGGAATCTTTTCCCTGGCGAAGTGCGTAAATTTGTGGAAGGAACACTCCACGACAACAAACGAATCTACGTACTTCTTACAAACATGGCCTTGCTCACATCAGGCAAGGTGCTGAAAAGCACCAAGTACGACAGTGGCGTGGAAGGCTTTTACAAGCCGTTTGAGGCAATAGCCGCCACCCATCCGTTCGTGCTAATAGACGAGCCGCACAAATTCAAGGAGAGTGGTAAAACCTATCAGAGTATAACCGACAATCTGAAGCCCCAGTGCATCATCCGTTTTGGTGCAACATTTCCAGAGCACTCAGCAGGCAGGGGACAAAAGGCCGTGAAAGACTATCATAACCTGCTATACGACCTAAATGCTTATGAATCCTTCAGGCAAAACCTTATCAAGGGTGTTGCCAAGGAGCATGTAGGTTCTGAGGATAGTAGGATTGGCAAGGTAAAACTGACAGAGTTTGAAGGCGGCAGGTCAAACTATGCAAAATTCACTTTGTCAGACAATAAAGGGAAAATCAAGAAACATTTCACGCTCTCTGTGGGGGACTCCCTCAGCCAGATAGACGAGGCTTTCAACGGCATTAGCATCACAGGCATCAGTAAGAAATTTGTAACGCTTTCCAACGGCAAAGACCTGAACAAGGAAGAGTCGTTCTTTGTTGATTCTTATAGCGTGTCGTATCAAGAGCAGATGATGTCCCTTGCCTTGAAACGGCATTTTGAGATTGAGAAGGAGAATTTTGAACGTTCGCCAAAAATTCGGACGCTTGCCTTGTTCTTTATCGAAGACGTTGACTCGTTCCGGGACCGTGAAGATGGTACTGCCCCATGGCTACGAGAGAAATTTGAGAATATACTTAAACAGCAAATAGAGCATGAGCTTCGTCAGCCCATATCTGACGAATATCGCAATTATTTGGAAGCATCGTTCAGCGATTTGCATGCCTGTGCTGGAGGCTATTTCGCTCGTGACAATCAGGATACTGACCAGAATATAGCCGACGAGGTTGATGAAATCTTGAACGGGAAAAAGAAATTGCTCCAATTCAGACGCGAGGATGGCAGTTGGAACACACGTCGTTTCCTCTTCTCAAAATGGACGCTGAAAGAAGGTTGGGACAACCCCAATGTGTTTACTATCTGTAAGCTACGTTCCAGCGGTAGTGAAATCAGTAAGATGCAGGAAGTGGGGCGTGGTCTCCGCTTGCCTGTAGATGTCACTGGCCGCCGAGTGAAAGGCGAGGACTTTATGCTCAACTATATCGTTGACAAATCGGAGGCGAGTTTCGCCAGTGAGCTTGTTGCTGAGATTAATGGAGAATTGCAGACGAGTAAGCAGTTCGGGAAGTTCTCTCTTGCCGATTTCAATGAACTCGCAGATAAGAGAAACACTAACGTCATCATGCTTTTGGCTGAAATTAAAGACATGATTGATGTTAATGGAAGCCTTATTGTGGTCAAGAAGGAACACATGCTGGATTTCCTGAACAAGTTTCCTGAATTGCGGCCTAAGGATTACAATCCTGGAAAGGTACATGATAGGAACAAAGAGCGTAAGGAGCCAATCCGGATCAGACAGGAAAAGTTCAGCGAGATTGCGGAGCTTTGGAAGAAAATAACCACAAAATATATACTTTCATTCCAAAGTCAGATTGGCGAGCTTCTTGAAAAAGAGTTACCAGGCCTGTTGCTATTTACCGATGATATTCACGTGACAAGTGAACGTGTAAAGTTGGAAGCCCAGCAAGATGGAATGGGGATTGCCCAAGATACAGGATATGAAATACCGGTCATTAGCCGTCATATCCCATACGGAGAGTATCTTCGCCGGCTAAGTAATGCAACAGCCGTACCTATCTCCATCATTCATCATGCAACCACTGAATACGCAAAAACGCATGAGGGTGAAAATACGAAGAGGTGGTTTAGTGAGTACTCGCTTAACAAGAACATTCAAGCCATATACGACTGGTTTACAACGAATCTGATGGGCAAGTTCAATTATTCGAGGACTGACTTTATCCCTAAAGACACGAAGTTGACCTATGATGGCAGGCCGAATCAAACCATCAAGGCGGGGTTGATTGGTGTGAATATCGAGAAGGATGTCAACCCTCTGGCAACATATCTCTATGATACCGTTGCCTATGACTCCCCGTTAGAGAGAGAGAACATCATCAACGAAGTTGGAATTGCAAAGGTCACAGTGTTCGGCAAAATACCTCGCAGTAGCATTGCCATACCTACGATTGCAAGTTCGAGCTATAGTCCAGACTTCATGTATGTCGTAGAACGCAAAGACGGCAGTAAAGAGCTGAATCTGGTTATTGAAACTAAGGATGTAAATAGTTTGGAAAATGACCTCCGCCCAGAAGAGAAGGTTAAGATAGCCTGTGCCAAAGTTTTCTTCAAGTGCATGCAGGAAGCGGGAGTGAATGTACATTTTCGGACACAGATTAAGAGCGAGAAGATGAGTGATGTCATCAAGGAAATCATCGAGGGCGAAAGTAAAATAAATTAACGAAATACATGATATGCAGACACATCTTTTGAAACTTGAACCGCCTTACAGGTTCATATTCGACGAGAAATACGGCAGGGTGGGCAAGGTGATTGCCGTCTTGCTGAAAGAGAATGCGGATGAGGGTAGGACTGTCTCCGTGCCCATCGTTGACTTGGCGTTTGCCTGGGACGGCACCGACCTGGCCAACTGCACGGTGCTCTGCGACGAGTTCCGTCCCCGCATCTCGTTCGACAGGTTTATCCGTTGCCTCATGATGGTTCCTGAGAACATGTGGTTCCCCAACGGATTTTTCTCCGTGTATGAATTCGGCAGTCAGCTCACCGACCTCGGCATCCGGGTCTTGTTTCCCGGCGAGGGCGAGACGGAGGGGCAGTATGACGTGACGATGAAAACCAAGCTTCTCCTGGGCATCGACCAGGGTGAATACTGGGTGGAGAACAGCTTCGGCGACTTCTTTTTCAATGGGCGCTATCAGTCGCGCGAAGCGTTGCGCTCGGCCATTCTCACGCGCCGCAACGATTACTACAGGGCATTCCCGCGTAAGACCTTCCGCATCAGGCTGACAACAGACAATGCCGACTTCAAGGACTTGGTGGAGGAAATCAACAATACGCCATACGAACGTGATGAGTGACCTGGAGGAGTTTGAAAGAGAAAGCCTCCCGGTCAGATATTGCCTTGAGGAGGCTATGTCGTGCCCGGAGTATCGTGATGCGATGCCGCTGGAGCGTCTGCTCTCGCGCTATTTCTTTATGCGGGGCGACGTGCGGCTGGGGTCGCTCGTCTCTGATGTAATCCGCCGTCACTTCACGCCGCCGGAGCGTTTTCAGCGTGGTCTGCTGGACGATGCTGAGGCCAAAGAGGTTGTAGCCGGCTTAATCAAGTCTGGCATGATAGACGGGCAGTATCATTTTGTGGCGGTTTACCGGGTGTTGTCCGACTTCTGCAACTTCCCCAAGGAGATTACTTCGTTCTGCCACAAGATCATTGGTTACAACCTCGAGCTGAAGGGTGAGCGGCTGGAGTATAAAAGCTTGTACCAGTCGGTGCAGAAGGGTATCAACGCGCACCCCGTGCTGCCCATGAATTATAAGAGGTGGACGGAATATCAGATAAAGGATGGGGAGCGCGCCTCTACGTTTCTGCGCCAGAAGGCAGTGGCCGACAGTCTGGTGAAGATTCTGCGTGAGAGAAAAATACTCCTGACAGAGTAAAAACACATCATCTTACTATCTTTTTTACGATGCGAAGTAGGTATTCGCATCGTATTTTTTTTATGCCTAATTTTGCATTCGGAAACAAAAGACCACGGGCTCTATAAACCCCGACTTGGTGAATTCCAAGAAGTAAAATTAGTATTAACCCTGAGTTGAAGCGCAGCAGGAGGATATTCTCGAGTAAATGGCCAAAGATTCTGAACGCCTTCCGACTCGCAAACAACTCAAGCAAAATGAATACAACAAGAAACAGCTACAAGCAGCAGATTCTGCACGACGTCCAGATGGACACTCAGACAACATTCATGAACAATGGCGACATCAATATCTTCCCATGCTTATGGGAGCAGGATAAAGCACCAGTGACAGCTGATGGCAAGGGGCTGGTTCGCTATCGCGCTGGGGTGATGGTGGAAGAAGACGGAAGGACTCGCATGAAGCGTTACCACGACGGACTGAACGGTCCTAAGTATGAGACGCTCTTCCAGACTGCCCACGCTGATGTGAAGCGTACTCGCGAGATGAACCACGGACAGCGCGGATGTCTGAAGGTGGAGTTCAGATTCCCCCGCCGCTATCCGCTCTCGTTGATGAAGAGCCTCTTCTATCAGGAGTCCGAGGAGATCATGGCCTATTTTAACTCAAGAAAGGAGGAAACAGTATGGTAAATCGACTGATAGCACTGAACACCAAGCATTTCTCTGACAAACAGAAGAATAATCGGGGGTATGCAGTGACCCAAACTGGGGAGCAGCTTGACGAGCTGCTCCGCCAGGAGTGGCTCCGCCGCGATGTCGCAGACATCCGTGCCGGTAAGGAAGAGAAGAAAGACTGGCTGCCATTCATCTGCCCTCACTACACGACTTTCAAGGACAACCATCGGTCGCAGGACAGCATCATCCCCGAGGCTTTCACCTTTATGACATGTGTGGATATCGACAATCCCAAACTGGTGCGTCAGGCCTTCGAGAAAGCCTTGGAGGTAAACAAGGACGAGGTGTCGGAGTGGTACGATATGGTGTTGCGTGAGGCTTATTCGGCTCGTGGCAAAGGCCACATCTATATCCGCATCCCCCAAGGCATGACCATAGAAGAAGCCCAGCGTGCTTTCTGCGAGGAGTTAGGATTCGATGCCGACGAGTTGCTTGATGCATCATGCTTCACACCCGAAAGGTATATCTATGTAACGGGTATCGACCAAGAAACATTCCGCTCAGAGCATTGGCTGGAGCCCATTGAGGGCGAAGAGTTGGAGGAGCGCCGAGAGGCCTATCTGCAAAGAGGGCTTGATGTAGATGGAAGGCCTTTGGTTAAGCCTGAAGCCAACGCTACCCCTACTGTTGCCGTAAGCATTTCAGAAGACATCGTTGAGGCTGATGCGCGCACCTTATATATCTTTGATGCTTGCATGAAGGAGGCTGAGTTGACTGCCGATGTGCTCATCGTGGAAGGTCATAGGCATGAGGCGCTGAAAAGCATCCTCTCTGTGGGGGCTACCCAGTTGTTGAAGAAGTCGGAGTTGATGGGTGTGTTGCAGGTACGCATGGCGCAGAACTGGCAGGACAAGAATATCCAGCAGTTGGTGGATGATTTCTACTCGAAATACTATGACCCTAATCAGAAGATGTCACAGTTTCAGCGCAAGGTATTGGCCAAAAGCCTGAAGATGGTTAAAGCAGAGCCAGCAGACAATCAAGTGGCAACAAATGGTCATTCAACATCTATGACCACTGAGCCTGCCTTGCCACCAGAGATGCCGAAGAAACTGCCGAAAGTGGTACAGTTGTTGGTTTCGAGAACCCCCGATGTCTATAAGCCTGCTGTGGCTCACGCTATCTTTCCGTCGCTGGGTGCTCATCTGTGGAAGGTCCGTTTTCCGTATATCGACAATGTGATGCACGAAGCCACGTTTATGAATGTGCTGATGGCTGGAACGGGTGCCGGTAAGGATTGTATCTCGCAACCCATAAACCACATTATGGCTGACATCCGCAAGCGTGATGCCGAGAACCTGAAACGTGAGGCCGACTGGAAAAAGGAGGTTAATTCGAAGGGGTCTAACAAGGATAAGCGCCAGCGCCCTGAAGGTCTTGTTATCCAAGAGGTTGACCCCGATATGACCAACCCTGCATTCGTGATGCGTATGGCTGAGGCTGACGAGCATTTCCTCTATACGAAGATGAACGAGATCGACCAGTTTGATGCCCTTCGCGGTTCGGCTCGTGGTTCACAGCAGTTTCAGATCATGTGTCTGGCCTTCGACCCCGACAACCGTTACGGTCAGACGCGTGTAGGTACGCAAAGCGTAACAGAGAAGGTCTGCATCAGATTCAACTGGAATGCAGCAACAACCATCCAAAAGGGACAGAAATATTTCGCACGAGTTTTGACCGACGGCCCAATCAGCCGCATCAACTTCTGCACCATCCCTGAACGTGAAATCGGAGCCGATATGCCCGTCTATGGCACGTATGATTCGAGTTTCGACGAAGAACTGAAGCCTTTCATTGACCGCCTTTGTCGAGCTGCTGGGGTGATAGACTGTCCGCAGGCATTCCGTCTGGCTAAGCACCTGAAAGATGAATGTGCCGAGTTTGCCCGTCTCTCACAGTCGAGAGTGTATGAGAACCTCTCGTTCCGAGCCAACGTGATAGCTTATCTGAAGGCTTGTGTGCTCTACATCTGCAACGACTACAAATGGTCGAAGGAGATTGAAGAATTTGTCCGTTGGAGCCTGCAGTATGATATGCATTGCAAAATGACATTCTTTGGCGAGGCTATCGAGAATGCTAACCGTAGTGTCGACGAGCAGACAGGCCGTCGTGGTCCTCGCAACCTGCTAAAACTGCTTCCTGATGAGTTCACCGTCCACGATGCAGACCTTATCCGACAGGCCAATGGCATGGATACTCGTGGTACCCGTAACATGCTCTCGCAGTGGGTGCATCGCGGCTACCTCTTACAGATGACAGATGACAGTTTTTCGAAAATCAAAAAACAGAAATAACATGGAACTGATTTTAGAACGTATAGCAAAACGAAAGACCTATACCATAGGTAGGCTCTACATCCGCCGCCAAGTGGTGGATGAATATCTGCCCGGCACAGCTGATGATTATTTCTGCGACACGCTGGAACCCACATGGCGCGACTATGCCAACGGTGCCTACAAGGTGAAAGGCCGCTCAGCCATCCCCGAAGGCCGCTACGCAGTGGTGATCTCATTCTCGCCCAAGTTCAAGCAGTGGCTTCCCATCCTGCTCGGCGTGCCCAAATTCGAGGGCATCCGCATCCATGCGGGCAACACCGCCAAGGACACCGAGGGCTGCATCCTCGTCGGCAAGAACCGTGAAGTCGGCAAAGTGCTCGACAGTCGTATCTGGGTTCACCGTCTCAAGCAGAAAATCGTCGAAGCCAAGGGTAGGGGTGAACCCGTCTGGATCACCATCAAGTGACGGAACAGCGAGAGCAATGACAAGCTTGCTTGAGCATTGCCGAGTCGTGACGGAACTCGACGCAGTCAAGTGAATGTTTCTCTTTACATCTGCCGCCGATGTACCCCATATAGGTATGTTGGCGGTGTTTTTTATGTCAGACACTAACATCTTTTTGTCCTTTTTCTACGGCATATTTGAATATTTGCCGTAGAAAAAAGACATTATGTTTCATTTCTTGTCGGATTTCATTACCTCCAGCCCATACTCATGCCACCAACGGGCAGAGTCGCTCAGGGCGTAGACGATGCTCTTGATGTTGTCGGGAAATCGGCTTGGAACCTCTTCTTGGTTGTAGCCTGCCAGGGCACTGAAGAAACTTAGGTCGCCACGGACGTACTCGTGCAGCTTCTGCTGGCCGATGAACCAGCCTAGCTTGCGGTCAAACTCGGCTTCGTCAGCGGCAAACTGGATGTTGACAACAACATGGGGCTTGGCCTGCTGATGGAGGAGCCAAACACTACACAATTTCACTCCAGTCCGTCGTACTGACGGATAGCCTGGCGCCAGGCATCTGGGAAGTGCATGGTCTGATGATGCTCCAAGTCGTAGAGCACCATCACTGAAGCGCAACGGCACTTCACCTCCAGGGTATCAACATCGATAATGTCCTGTTCGAGATGGAAACTCTTATTGCCAATCTTCGTCGTACGCGTACGCGCTGCGATATGGTCGCCTGCCTTGATCTGTGACACGAAGTCGGCCTCGATCTTCGCTACCACAATGGCTACGCGCTCCCAATCCACATCCTCGCAAACGGTGGCAAAGTACTCGGTCTTGGCCGTATCGTAGAACTGAAAATAAACGGTATTGTTGACGTGGCCAAACTTATCCACGTCGTTGAATCGAATCTGAATCGGCAAGATATGTCTATAGCCGTTATTTACTTCTTGTGCCATCACTGAAAACTAAACTAGCCTATGAATTCGGCTGCAAAGTTATGCAAAACTCCACACTTCCCCTCCCTCGAAACAGGAAATTATTCCCAATCCCTGCAAACTCTTGATTTAAAACACCTCGCCCTATAAGTGTAAATTGAAATTTCCTAATAATTGAACTGCATAGAGACAACAAAAACAGGCAGCATCCACGACGGGGTGCTGCCTGCTGCTGTTTTAACAAGATGAATCCTCATTACGAGACCTCAATGGCCTTGGTGACCTTCTCCTTCGGTTCGGTCTTCGGCATGGTGATGGTCAGGATGCCGTCCTCAACCTTGGCAGAAATCTGGTCTTTCACCACATCGTCTGGCAGTACGTAGTTCTGCTCGTAGTTCGAGTAGCTGAACTCACGGCGCAGATAGTGATGGTGCTTGTCCTCATGCTTGTGTTCCTGTTTGTCCTCAATGGCGATGGTGAGGTTGCCCTCGTCATTGATGCCTACGCGGCAATATTCCTTCTTGATGCCAGGGGCTGCAAGCTCCATCGTGTAGGCTTTCTCACTCTCCTTGACATTGACTGCGGGTGCTGTACTATTGGCACGAGGCATGAAATCAGTGTTAAAGAAATCATCAAACATCGTTGGGAACCAACCATTGCTTTTCATTAATCCGTTCAACATAATCAATACCTCCTAATTATACTTTTAGTTTAACGTATGTTCTTGATTGCCTCCACTTTCGCTTCAGCTTTCACTAAGGATAATGCAAGTTACGTGCCTATGGAAAGAATCCGTGCCAGAATGACAATCGCTGAAGTCAAACTGGCACGGAATTTAAACTCGGTTAAACTATGCTGACAATTTATTAAACTCGCTTAAACATTTAGATGACAACAGCCGTTCCGCTGGTGGCTACCATGAGCATTGAGCCGTTGGCTTCTACAGTCTCATAGTCGATGTCGATGCCTACGATGGCATTCTTGCGTCCCGTTGGTAGCAAGCGAGCAGAGCTCGAGCGGCACTCAGATTTCAATAGTTTCTCCTTCCCTGGTGATTTTCCAGAAAGGAATGTTCTTTTCATCAGTAAATTCCTTCATACGCCACGATGATTCGAAGCCTGTAGTGAAGTGCATAGGGACGAACAGTCCGACCTTGAACCGCTCGATGAATTGTCGGCCACCAAGGGTATAGCCATTTCCGACACGTCCATCTATGGGGAACATCACCACATCGAAACTGTCGGCAACCTTGCGGATGTCCTTCAGCTCGCCAAGGAATTGCTTCTCGTGAGCTATCGGATTGAACGTCTCTTCCATCTCAAAACTATATCGAAGCTGGTCAGGATTGTCGTCTGACAGGAACTTTGCATACCAGTTATTCAGGTCGCCCGCATGGAAGATACATTTGACCTTTGGTCGAGCCTGCTCACGCTCGGCAGAGTCCATGCAAGCTTGGCTCTGCTCTCGCTTAATCGCAGCCTTATCTTCAGTCTCAACAATCCACGACACGCCGCTGTCTGTGCTGCCTAACGCCCATACGGATATGGTATCGTCAGACCATGTGCCACCTTTGGCCAGCCAGACGTCAGCATCTTCCTTGCTGGCTCTCCGATGTTTGTAGATATCCTTGGAGAGAATGTAGGTGATACCTTCACGCAGCTTCTTCCACTCAAAGATTTCCTTCGTAAAATGGTCTTCGTGGAAGTGGCTGGAGAAAACATACATGGGCTTCTCGCTCCTTAGCACACCATCCATCACACCACTGGGATCCATCCAGTAGTCGAATACTAGGATGGACTGCTCCGTTTCGAGCACAAAACCACTATGGAAGATGTAGGTCAGCGTCATATAGAAAAAGTCTCTTCGATTATCTTCAACTTAATATTCATGAACAAACTATGTATTTATCGTCACTATTTTTCTTTTGTAAGAATACTTGATTTTTCGTTTCTTCAGTTTCATGATGTGATATTGAAATTGATGATCTGCTATCAGCTAAATTGGAATTTATATCATTTATTGATTTCGATTAACTTTTCAAAATATTGGTGCATCCATGCTTCTATATTATCTTCGCGCATATTCCCATCGCCATAGCACCCTGGTAGATGGTCACGCAAAAGGTCTGCGTTTTCTTCCAGATAATAGAACTCCAAAAAGGCTTTGTGATAGTCTGTGTCTATTGCAGCTTGAGTTAATTCTTTAAAGCCTTCTTCAGCTGAAATCATACCGTCGAGAACCTGATGAGCCACCCATAGAGCATATTGATAGAATGCATCATCATTGCTAATGTCCAAATCCAATTCATGAAAAATGGTTTCGACAAGTGATGAAAATTCAAAGGGATTCATATTCATATCCTCACCTGCTAATTGAATGATGCCAGGTGTCTGGAATCCTTTTTCCATCATTTCTATAGCCCACCATTTCCACTCTTTGGAAAACCCTTTCCTGAGCTTGTATAAATACAAGACATTACGTGTACAGGGAACTTCTTGAATAATCGATGACAACCTTCCACTTAACTTAGGGAATTTTTCCACAATATCATCTGAGACTATTGTCTTTTTGTGATATCCAATAATTCCATGAAACATTTCTTTCCAATCCATAGCTGTAAATTCCGATTTATCTGTGATCAATATGCGGTCTCTATACTGTCTTTCGTTATCATTTGTTTTTGTCATAGCCTATCGGACGGAACTGTTTTTGCTTGTCGCTGTAAACGAATCCATATCCGTATAGGTAGTTCTTTATATCTTTCGGCTCCGTCCCAAAGTTGTAGCACAAGGATTCAAGCGTGTCAAACTCTTCGTCCCTCAGAAGCATGTTGACGCTTGAAACCAGTATTGCAGGGTCTTTCGGTAAGAAATCCATTTCACAAATTATATTAAAACACACTGCAAAGGTACTCATTTCCCCCTTATTATTTGTATCTTTGCAGCCAACATTACAATACTTTAAGAGAAATATGGCACATAATTGCGAAAACTGCAAGTTCAGGGCACACTATGACAAGAAGCCCAATTCGATGTTAGGAAAGTTCTGGCGTTGGCACATTAACTTCTGTCCAGGCTGGAAAGGCTACTTCACTTCCCAAAGCGAGGAAAAGAAAACTGAGTTGAGGGAAAAGTATAACTTCACCAAGTATTAGTCTATGGCGCATTTCGGACAGTCAGATGACTTCAGACGTGATGAACTGATACGGATCATCGAGCATTCTGGGTTCCTGTGTTTGGACAGCTGAATACGATACACTGGGGATTCAGGCTTGTCAGATAATGTTCATGTCTAAAGGGGATTTCAATCAAGTATATTCCAATTTTCAGAGTATTACATAACTTAATAAAGCATGAGGCAATAATAGAAATGAAAATAGAGAAATTCACGAATGATGACTTTGCTAAAGCAGCGCCACTGGCTGCTGGTGCATGGGGCGATTTTTATGCCGACGAACGGCAGTGGTTTATCGATGCAGTGGCAGAGTATATCCTTCGCTATAACTATAGCAATCCCTCGCTTGCCTTGAAGGCCGTGGGCG
>Ga0256405_10007754_pt1 | contig 15844 bp, 15 predicted proteins | sample RumenRJG_02DNA_FD_189096 | JGI IMG/M metagenome (GOLD analysis project Ga0256405, IMG submission 189096) | Bovine rumen microbial communities from Lethbridge, Alberta, Canada - RJG_02 | ecosystem: Host-associated > Mammals > Digestive system > Stomach > Rumen | place: Canada: Alberta... | reverse complement strand
CGAACATCCGCGCATAAATGCCCGGCGTTCCGTACTCCTGACGGTATTTCCGCACTTCGTCGATGAAGAAGAGAGACAGCACCTTGATCCCTTGCTTGTTCAGGCGCAATTCCTTTTCCAGATGCGTTTCGATGGTCCGGCGGATCTGCTCCCGTTTCTGCAGCATTTCATCCACATCGCCGATGGCGTGTCCGAGCATGATCCGTTCCGTGTTGGTGAACTCAATGCTCTCCAGACCGGGCGTGCAGTCAATTCCCGCAATCTGATAATTTTCGTAAAGTTCACGCTCTTTGGAAAGCAGATACAGGTCGGAATCCGGCTTCACCGTAACGGTTTTCCGGCTCACGTGCCCATCTTTATCCTGAACGTCGATTTCCAGTTTGGCGCGGAATCCATTCCCGTTGGAAACCTCCAGCAGTTTGATGTAAGGCTGATTGAAACCTCCTGCCGCCTGACTGGAGGAAACACAGATCTGCTTTACCAGCTTCCTCTGATAGGCATCCACCGGAGTCAGCTTGTAGAGCAGGTTTTTCAGTTCCCTGTGCGTGGCGGAATAACGCAGCACCACCAGCGGATTCAAAGACGCAATGGCATCTTTGGCTTTCGGCGTATTGTCCACGCTCTGCGGCTCGTCGATGATCACGATCGGGTTCGTTTCCCGGATAAACTGGATCGCCGCATCGCCGTTGAGCTTGTCCTGTGCCTGATTGATGACGTTTTCCGCTTTCCGGAAGGCGTCGATGTTGATGATCATGATCTCAATGCCGCCGGATGTGGCGAACCGCCGCACATCGGAGAGCCGTGCGCTGTTGTAGATGAAGTAGCGGCAGGGAACCCGGTCGTAGCTTAGCGCGAAATGTTCCTCCGTGATTTGAAGCGATTTGCACACGCCTTCCCGGATGGCGACGGACGGGACCACGATGATGAATTTGGAGAAGTGATACCGCTTGTGCAGCTCGAAGATCGTCTTGGTATAGAAATAGGTCTTCCCTGTCCCGGTTTCCATTTCGATCGAATACTGCTTTTCACCGTCGTCGGTCTGCGGCAGCCGGTTCCGTTTCTGAACGGCGTGCATGTTTTCCAGCAGGACCTCGTCCGGGATATTCAGCCGGTTGGCGGTTCCCGTTTCGTTGAGCAGATCGTTTTTCGTCACGGAAAAGGTCGTTTCGGAATGCTCCGAACCGAGAAAGAGATCCGCGACAGCGTTGACCGCATCCGTCTGAAAATCCTGTATTTTGAATTGGAGCTTCATCCTATGCTCCCCCTTACACTGGCCATTTTTGTCGAGATTTTCACCGGCCATTTTTTGAGGCTGTCCACGGAAAAAGCGCCGGCCATTTTTGTCGAGACTTCCACCGGCCCGTTTACCAACGTGTTACCTCTTCCAATTACCCCGTTTTTTTCAGTGGAATTATAACCGCTGCAGATGAAAATATTTTGTATCATAACTGGTTCTTCCCATCATCGGAATGCTGTTCCAGAAAAATCTGTTTCTGCGTTTCGATCTCCGCCCGCAGTTCTTCCTGACTGGGCAGACAGAGCATGTATTTTGACGCAAAAAGCTGTTCGTTTCCGTGCATTACGGAGAACTTGGCAATATCGGAATCTGTATCGGCGCAAAGGATAATACCCAAGGTCGGGTTATCGCCTTCAGTGCGTTTCATGGCATCGTACATCCGAATATACATATCCATCTGACCCACATCCTGATGAGTTATCTTCGAGGTCTTCAAATCCACGAGGACAAAACATTTCAGAATGAAATTGTAGAATACAAGATCTATGAAATAATCCTCTTTTTCCGTGTGAATATGCTGCTGTCGCGCAACGAAGGCATATCCCTTGCCGAGTTCCATCAGAAATTTCTGAATATTGTCAAGGATGGCAGTCTCCAGTTCGGTTTCGGTATAATCAGTGTTCCGACTCATCCCCAGGAATTCCGCAATGACCGGGTTCTTGATAAATTCCAGACGATCTTGCAGCGGTCGGGTGATTTCCAGCATCTCTTTTTCAACAACTTCTTTGTGCTGGGACATCAGCATTCGCTGATAATACTGTGAAGAAATATTGCGCTGAAGTGTTCTTGCACTCCATGTCTGTTCTGCCGCTTCTTTTAAGTACCAATCTCTTGCGGCAGGATCGTTCACCTGCTGTAAAGTGCGATAATGAGTCCAGCTCAACAAATTACCAGATTTTAGACGCAGTGCGTCCAAAATTGGGAAATCCCTGTAAAAACGCAGGTATTTATAGAGATTGGTCGCATCAAATCCTCCCCCATATTCTGCTGTAAGACGCTTGGATAAAACTGTGATGACCTGTTTCCCATACTCCGCCCGTCCATCCGCATCCAGATTTTCTTCCGCGATACGCCGTCCCAGCAGCCAGTTCCGCTGAACCAGAGCAATATTGACTGCGCTGTAAGCCACTTTGCGCGCAGTTTCAATAATGGTACGGGAATCCGCCAGCAGATCGCCGCTGCGGGGATATTTGATCTCCAGACTGAAAGGAGTCTTCATCGGCTTTTCTGATTTCGTCATGAACCGGCCTCCTGCGTATTGCTTTTCAATTTTGGACTCACTGTGCCCAAAGTTTTCAAATGATTGGTTATAAGCATGTAACGAGATTTTAGACGCAGCGCGTCTAAAATCTCCAATTCCCCGGTCAATATCTGTAATTTCGCCATTCTTCACCTCAGATCAGTTTCAGCGCAATGCCGCGGTTCTTGAGGATGTAGTGGGCGTTGCTCATGGCGCTGTCATCGGCAAGAGCGCTTTCGCACAGAACCATGGTTCCGGGAGCCAAGTCCGCCAGCTTTTCCAGATCGTCCGTGGATAATTGGTCTTGGAGACAGACCAGCAGCAGATTTTCCCTGCCCACCGTGTAGAACGTATGCCCGTCCAGCTCCTGCCGGGAAATTTCCTCCGTCAGCGGAACACCCAGCTTCAGCATGATTTCGGTGATCACATCTTCATCGGAACGGTCCGGCTTCACCCGGTCGATCATGTCGTTCAGCCGTTCGGACAAGGTCAGCAGATCGTCCTGCGTCAGCGGAGACCCGTCCCACAGTTTCAGATTGGAGGAATCCAGTTTGAAAACCTTGAATCCGGTATCGCCCGTGAAAAGCGGATTCGCATCCTTGATCTTCTGTCCTGCGCGGCGGATTCGCTCCTTGCCGATTTCGCAGATGTTTTTATATCCCGCCTTGAATGCTTCACTATCTTCCGGGCAAACTTCCGGCAACTGAACCAAAATGAAATGACGATTCCCACCATCTTCGGCATTAAGTTGCATAACGGCATGGGCTGTTACTGCCGACCCGGAGAAGAAATCCATGCAAATGTCATCATCATGAGAAGACAATTGCAATGTTCTCTTTATCAGCTCAACCGGTTTGGGGAAATCAAAAATCTTTTTATCATTGAACAATGCTTTTAAATCTCTTGCAGCACTCTGATTATGCCCAACTTCATCACTGAGCCAAAGGGTGTTGGGAGTCTGTCCATTCTGAACATCGGAAAGAAAACGTTTTTTGCGAGGGAAAGCGTTTCCATCTGCCCCGAACCAGATCTGATTATCGTCGATAAGAGCCTTTAAATTCGCTTCCGAGTAGACCCAATGCTTATCTTGGGGAACATCAAATTCTTTCCCTGTTTTTGGACTTTTGACGATAAAATGCCCTGTCGATCGTTCTCCACTCGCGACAAGGTCTCCTGATTGCCATGGCCCGCGGGGATCATTGTCCGGGTTTTTATATCGGGAATTCATTTCATCGGTTCGGGGAAGAAGTCTCACATCAACTTGAGACAGATTTCTGGCATAGATCAATAGATATTCGTGATTGTCGGAATAATACTTCGCATCATTCTTAGTACTGTGGATTTTCTGCCACACGATTTGCGCCACAAAATTCTCTTCTCCGAAGACCTCATTGCAGAGTTTTTTGAGATTGTCGACTTCGTTGTCATCGATGGAAATAAAGATCACGCCGTCGTCGCGGAGGAGATTGGAGGCGAGTTTCAGACGGGGATACATCATGTTCAGCCAGTTGGTATGATAACGGCCCATGGTTTCCGGATTGCTTTTGGTCGTCTGCTGCGTGACTTCCCTGTATTTTGCCAGAGGATCGGCGAAATCGTCTGCGTAAACGAAATCATGTCCGGTATTGTACGGCGGGTCGATGTAGATCATCTTGACCTGACGGTAATAGGCGGTTTGGAGGAGTTTCAGGACTTCGAGGTTGTCGCCTTCGATATACAGGTTTTGCGTGGTATCGAAATCGACGCTTTCCTCACGGCAGGGACGCAGGGTGGCCGAACTGCGTTTCTGGGCGAGTTTGAGGCAGTCGGCTTTTCCTTTCCAGCGGAATTCGTATTTTTCAAAATCGTCGGCGGTATAGTTTCCGCAAAGCGCCAGCAGTTTTTCCAGATCCAGTTTTCCTTCGGAGAAACACTCGGGGAATACCGCCGCCAGCCGTTCCCGGTTTGCCGCTTCCAGATCCATGGAAAGCCCGTCCATTTTATCAATATTCATATTGTTTTCATCCTTGCCGGTTGAATTGTCAAAGCTTCCAAAATAAGTGTGAAAATCATTTTTTCTGCTCTTGATGGCTTTTTTTCATGTGAGAGAAAGAGCCCGTGAAGTCATTATGTCAGTTTACAGTCGGAAAGACTATACCAAGAGTTCGTGCAATTTTTTAAGGACATCTGCTTTAAGTTCAGGTGGCACAGTTGACTTGATAAAGAGATAAAAGAATTTATTTGGAGTCTTCGAAATAGTATCGAACAGTTCTTCATAAGCGCAAATATCATGATCGGCCATAAGGATAAATAAACTGTGGTATTCAATAACCCGTTGTTGTTCCGTTTGTTCAATGATAAGATAATTTTGACTGCCATTGAGAATTTCGTCGAGGCAGCGTCTGATCCTCCTCATGCCGCAAGGCAGGTTTTTGGTAAACAGCCTTTTGAATTCATAATAAGATTTCCAAAGAGGCTTCATCTGATATTGACGGAACAGCCATTCCCTGGCATGGGGAAGATTATTATTTTTCACCAGGAAAACCAAATCATCATCACAGAGCATAGGGTAGTCTGCTTTTGGAAGATCTTCCATGTCAAGATATGTATTTGGATTAAAAAGCTTTGCCAAAGCCTCATCATCATTTTTTCCCGGATACAGATAACAGGCCAATTCAGCGACACTTTTTTTCAGCATATATTGTTCATATTGAACGATATGATGAGAAAAGACCCATTGGTCGAGGAAATTTTTAACTTCAACCACGCTGTTGATTGTACTTAAAGCGGTTTTCCGGAAACAAATTCTGTAAGCGGACTTGTCTTGTTTTATCAGAATGGATGAAAGGAGTCTGTCAATATCCACTTGCGCGTGCTTTATGCCCGAGAGGTAAATATCTCTGACGACATAATCCAGTTTATCGACATCAATAGCCCGTCCATTCAACAGTTCGATCAAAGCATTTTCCGGTTTGTTTTCCGCAAACTTGGCACCAACGATCATCCGAGCAACGAGAAGCGGGTCTGCACCGAGAGACCTGATGTGTTCTGAATAAATGCGTATCACAATCAAAGCGCTTAGATATTCATGAGGTTTTGCTTTGACCAAGTCCTCCAGATCCTGAAGAAATTCCTCTTCATTTGGAACGATCTTCCTGAAAAGATTCCGAAAATTATCCGGTCTTCCGAAATAATCTTCAAAGGTATGGGAAAAAGGAGCGTGCCCGCAGTCATGCAGCAAACATGCAATCAAAAAAGTCCGGCACAGCGAATCAGACAAAATATGGCCATCATCCGATTCCTTCAAATGTTTGATTGCAATTTGGCCTAAATGAAATGTCCCCAAAGAGTGAATAAAGCGGTCATGCCTGGCACTGGGATACAATGAACGCATGGACGTTTGTTCTATTCGGCGCAGACGTTGAAAATGAGGGGTATCTATGAAATTTTTAAAAAGGACGACTGGAATGGAGATATATCCATGAACAGAATCTTTGATTTTTTTATCAGGGCATGAAAACAAATTCATTATGCTTGCCCTAAAAGCTCTGTATACTTTTCCTGTAATTCGGAAGGAAGATCATCTTCATAAGAAGAGTCAGATGGCCCATCCAAAAAAGCATCTTTGAATCTGATATGCCGATTATCAAGTTCAAGTTCGACATTTCCGGCACTGCTGTTAATAACAGACGATAAAGAATCCTGTGTCACATCAATTCTGATCTGAGAACTTAAAGCCTTTTCTATTGTGCTTATTATATTGTTGATTTGTCGAAGTGAAACGTATGTTTCCTTAGGATGTTTCTGAAAATAATCAAACAAAAATTTGTGACACGATATTTCATAACACATAAAGGACCTCCGTCTGCCGATTGTTTTCTTTCGAAACTGTGCGAATATACACCATAGGATTCGGATTTGCAAACCGTTTTCCCCAAAAAATGCACAAAAAAATCATCAATGAGTCATCCTTGCCGGTTGAATTGTCAAACTGAAAAGCCGCACCGCTTCCGCCGGAGCTTTGCGCGGAAGCGGTTCCGGGATGCATAAATATAACCTCTGTTCCGCATCTTTGCAAGCGCGGACTGCGGCGGCATGTGCCCTCTGCAGCCGGAGTTTTTCCATCCGGGAAGAAACATTTTCCAGAGCCAGCGCCGCGGAATGTTCCTGAACTTTTGCCGTCTCCAGCTGTTTTTCCAGTTCCCTGCGTCGCTGGAGAAAAGCCTCTTTCTGCTTTGCCGCGGCATCCGTATCCACTTCATCCGTTTTGACCAGATCGTCCAGATCATCGTGCGGCAGTTTGTGCAGATAACGGTTGTGTTCCCCGATCGGTTCGCCTTCTGCTTTCCATTGAACTACGGGGAGTTTCAGCAGAGCGCGGCATTCCTCGTCGGAAAGTTCGCGTCCCGCGGCAGTCTTTCCGGCGAAACGGCTGCGGTAACCGTTTGAGGTTTTGATCCGGTAAAGCGCGATCCGGCAAGGTTCCACGGACGCATCCAAAGCCAGAATGCCGGACTCCGGAACGCCGCGCCAATGAATTTCGCCGAGCAGATTGCGCGTCAGGCTTCCGGTCAGGGTGTGCCGTCCGGAACGAGGCTGATAATCCGGGGACATGCTGTATTCGCTGCGTCCAAGCCTCGCCCCGGTGAAAACCTTCGGGGGAGGATCGGGACAGCGGAGCGTCCGTGTTTCATCGTCGAACTGAAATTCCGGATACTGGGAGAAGAAGCCTTTTGTCACCGCCCAGAGCGTTGCGTTCAATTCAGCAGACCGGTCCTTGACGTATTCGGGCGTAAGCCGGATATTCCGGGCAACTTCCGGCGTAAACGAGGAGAACAGCGTGTCGGAGGTTTCTTTCAGAAGCTGCTGATTGGGAGCGGAGAACTTTTCCAGTTTCCCGGCAAGTTCCTGTTCGATCTCGGAAATATTCCGCAGTTTAACCAGCGTATCGGCGAAATCTCCGCCGATGGTTCCCAGAACGTCGTCGGAAAGCCCGATAATCCCGTTGAACTGCGCCATGCGCTTGTTGACGAGTTCCAGCGTGCGGACGTCGGCAAAATTGTCGGGATTCAGAAAATTCAGTACCAGTACATCCGATTTCTGGTTCTGGCGGTGGCAACGGTTGATCCGCTGTTCCACGGTCAGCGTGTTGTAAGGCAGATCGTAATTGACGAGGAAAGAACAGAATTCCAGGTTGAATCCCTCGGAAGCGGCATCGGTGGCAATCAGGATTTGCGCTTCACGCTGGAATTTCAGGATAGCCTGATCCGCCCCGCCGTGGTAGCAGACCGTTTTCCAATGGGAGGAAAGCAGCGTTTCGAGCATGGCCTGCGTGGCGCGGTTTTCGGTAAAGATCAGGCATTTCGCCGCCGCTCCGCGTTTTCGGAGTTCGGCAAAACCGGTCCGGATATTTTTCAAAAGGATTTGCGCCTTGGTGTCAAGCGGAATTTCACGGAGTGCCGACAGGATCTCCTGAAAGACGGCGCTTTCGGAGTCGTTTCCCAGACGTTCGATCACGCCGGTCACGAGTTTTTCCAATGCCGCCGAAGAGGAGGAGAAGGTGCGGGAAAGCAGCAATGCCAGATCGTATTTCTCCATGGCGGGGAAAGCGTGTTTCTCCTCCCGGTTCCAGTAATTTTCCAGCAGGGAACAGACTTTTTTCTCTTCCGGCGAGAAGGAATACAAGACGGTATGGGCGACCCGGTGCGGTATCTGCAAATAGGACCTCACCGCCTGGCGTGTGGTCCGGAAACAGTATTTGCCCACGATTCCGGCCAGTTCGCCGTAGCGCTCCTCATGCCGGAAATAGCGCCGGTAAAACTCCTTTTCCTCCGGCAGGGCGGACGGATCGATCAGGGAAATCAGCGAATGCAGGTCCATGATGGAAGTGGTCAGCGGCGTGGCGGTCAGCAGGAGTTTGAAGGACGCATTGGACAAAGCCGCCGTGATGGCGGAACTTTCCTTGTTATCCTTCCGCAGCCGGTGCGCCTCTTCGAGAACCGCCAGATCCCAATGGATTGCGGCCAGCTCCGCCGCATGGTCGGCGGTCCATTCGTAAGTTGCCAGCACCACGCCGTCCGGCAAAGTGTCCCCGGCGACGGCAAACGGAAACGTGAAGTATTTCTCCATGACTTCCTGCCACTGCCGCAAAAGCGGGAGCGGAACCACGATCAGAATGCGGTCGCGTTTCTCGAACCATTTCTGGGCGATGAGCATCAGCGCTTCGAAGGTTTTGCCGAGTGCCCCTTCGTCGCAGAGGACCGCGCCTTTGAGGTATTCGGCTTTCAGGGCGAAATTGGCCGCCGCAACCTGGAACGGAAAAACCTCCATTGCGGACGAAGCGAAGACCGGAAGCAGCCGTTCGGCGTCTTCCAGTTCGCATGCCCCGGCCAGCAGATGAAACGGGGTGTCGCTGTGCATGGCGGAAGAGGCGGTCATAATTATTCTGCGGCTTTTCCGGATTTGACCCACTCATCAATAGCGGAGCGACGGAACATCCAGCGCTTGCCGATGCGATGGGCTGGCATTCCGTTCTTTTTGATCCAGCGGTAGACTGTTTCCTTTGTCGAGGAAAAATATCTGCACACATCTTCCACCGTCATGTATGGTTCAATCTTGTCTTTTTCGTCCTGCAGCATAGTCGGCTCCCATGTTCATTTTTGAATTCATGGACTTATAATACCGCAGAAAGACTCATTTTTCAAATCGTTTTCTATCGTTTTTGCAATCTTTTTATCTCTTTTGAATATGTTTGAACTTTGCATTGTCCTTCAAACTGAAAGGCTGATAAACAGAAAGGAGTTACTTAGAAACAATCCTGATACGATAGTCACGAGATTTGCAAGTCTGTATCGTAATGCCTCTGTTACTGTTACCATGGAGGGCTTTTTTCAATTTGCCATACACGGTTCCGTATGGTATAATTCCGGACCTTAACCAAACGAAAGGAATGTAACATGCTGAAAAAAGAAACCTTGAACACACTGTGGAGCGTAATCGAACCTTTGCAGAAATGCGGAGTGATCGCAGAAGAAGAAGTCGAAGAAATACGCCATCTGCTCATGACACCGGTGAATGCGGAAGAATGCATCACCGAGACAAATCCTTTGGCGGATTTGCAGATGTTCACCCTGCAAAGAACCGCCCGATTTCTGGATCGGACGGTGAAAGGCGTATATGACCTGGTTGCGAGCGGGGATCTGGAAATGATCAAACTGGGACATCATACCTGCCGGATCACATGTGAAAGCATCCGGCGCTTCATTGAATCGCATCGCGTCAAGCCCGCCAGAGAATCATAAAAACAGCCGATTTTTTTCCGCTTTGCATTTGACTTGTTCCGGAATCGGATGTAAGTTATTAAAACTCAAATATAGAATGTATTGAAAATGCAAACAGAAGCTCGAAACTGGAAAATTCAATTACGGGAAGCGCGGGCGGAAGTGCCCGTTCTCGTCAACGTCACGGCACTGGAGATCTTCACCGTCTCGGCGTCCCCGGATCATTCTCCTCTGGAGGTGACAGCGACGGCATTGAGAAACCTGCTTGCTTATCAGGTCCGGCTGATCGTTCAGCATTATTCAGCGGACGACTGGACCGAATATCCGGAAGAACTTTCCAGTTTTTTGAATCAAGTTCACAACTGGCTCGGGACCAGCGGCAATCCGGCGCTTTTTATCGGACGCCGAATGCTGCCGGTTGCCGGGCCGGAGGTCGAAAAGGTCATTGCTGGGGCAAAAACCTTTCCGATTCCCCCCAGACAGTGTCTGCCCCGGATTCTTTATGCGCGGGAAATAACGAACCGTCTGCTGAAAATCAAGCAGCAAAATCCCCAAGTTGTCTTCCGCAAGCTGTATGAACTTTCATGCGAATGGTATAATTCCCTGACCCGACCGGACATGCAGGTGTTTGCCATGCCGAAGCCTCTGGAATTTGCGGAGAAACATGTGACACGGCACCTCAACCGGATCGACTATCATTCCGCGCGTGCGATCATCTGGGGGAAAGAACTCTGCGAATCCATTGCCAAATACCAGGCGATGGGCTTCTGCCGGAAAACCGCCGCCAGTAAGGCCCGGCGGGATTTCATCAAAAACCACCCGTATCCGGTAACGGACAGCGAACTGCTGATGAACGAGGCGATACCCGGACATTCCAGACCGGCAGTCATTCGCTATCAGAAAAAATATCTTGACAGCCTGAAAAAACAGCAGGAATCCCAATCTTTTCCCTCTCCAATAGAAAATAAATAATAGAATATTTGAGTTTTATTAAAATAAAAACTCAAATAAAGTATGTTTTGAATTGACAAGAAAAGAAATGGTGGTATAGTATCCTACAAATGCAAAAATCAAGACATGGAGCGAGAAAATGAATGCAGAAGCAAATCCCGGCGTGAAACCGGTCAAGAGTGTGAAAGATTTGCGGAAATGGGAAAAGCAGATTGAGAAATCCGGCTCACTGAAGTTGCTGTCATATTTTGTGCTTGGGCTGGACACCGGACTGCCGCCTTGCTTCCTGTGCAATCTGAAATGGGCGGATATCCAGCATGAAAAACAATCCGGACCGATCGAAGTAATAGATCATTTTCTGCTGGTTCCAAGTAAGATTCAGGACGAACCGCGCAAAATCTATCTGTCGAGCAAAACCATAGCCGTCATGCGGCAGCTGCGGGAAAAATATCCCGAAGAGCTTTATGTATTCCAAAGCAATTCTCCGAATCAGAAAAAACTCAGACCCGTCCATGAAAATGCAATGCGGCAAATGCTCCGGGAATCCGCAAAAGAAGCGGGAATTGCGAAAGACGAGGCAATCGGCCCGATTACATTGCGGAAGAGTTTCGGCTATCATCATCTGGTGCATGGGACCTGGACTTTGCATGAACTGATGCGGTATTTCGAGCAGCGGACCTTGAAAGCGACCAAAACCTATGTTGACATCACTGATGAGAGTATCAACGAGGAACGGCTGCCCCGCAAAAAGCGCGAGAAATAGGGCAGATAAGAAAAAGTTAAAGAAGATGTCTCATGATAATAAAACAAATGATTCTCTTGTTGGTGCTATCAAATCATAGTGCAGATTAAATTCATGAATAAATACGGATATTAGTTCAAATTCATCTGATATAACTAACAAAATAAAAGCAATATGCGCTACATTGGAAAATAAAAGAAAAAAAAGCACTTATAATAGAACTACAGATGAAAAATGAAATAGAATTCTAAAATAATGGTTTCAGAACTTTTGGCTTAATTTCTGAAAAAGTATTCCGTTTTATATCTGGTGAAAAAGTAATTAATTGCATTTCATATCCGGCATTTACAATTTCAAAGTTTTTTACAAAAGAATATTCTAGCTGATGTTTTATTCTGTAATCTTGAAAAATGGACATATCATCAATGAAAAGGATATTGTTTCTTTCCTTAAAAAAACGATCAAATATTGGCAGCAAAGAAATAAATTGAACTGTCCGTCTTGAAAGATTTGTATACGGAATTTTAATTTTTTTTGAGGCAGAGAAATCAATAACAAGCATATGAATTCCATTTTCCATAGTATGATATACATTTGGATCGAGATCCATATGTTTTCCGTTATATATATAATATCTATAGGTATGTAATAGATCGTTTCCACATGTCAAAACATTTAATTGATCAGCTGTTGTTTCGTTTATAAAAATCATCTTTTTAAACCATTGAATTGCAATATTCTGATTTAGTCTTTTCAGCATTGACATTTCAGATGATGTTATTTCAAGAAGAATCTTGTCTCCTTCATAAAAATATTCGTCAAATGTTAATCCGTTATTTGATGTCACTACATATTTATATATTTTATTTTGAAATAAAAATTGAATTTCAACATTTATTTTTTCACGGATAGGTTGATTATCTACAACAAATTCTTTTAGTTTCTTAAAAAGACAAAAAAGAACTGTCTTTCCACTAAAGCAAGTCCCTTGAATTGCAATCGTCGTTGGAATAAATATGTTATTATGACGTAAGTAATACCGATTAAGATCATAGTCTGTAATTTCAGTTTTGTTTGCAATTTCTGAAAATGTTAATGGAAAGTCCTTAAAGCACCTCCAATTTTTAATATTTATCGAAACAAGCATAAACATCCACCTTTTACGTCACTGACAGCAATTGTAATCACTTCAATGATCTGTCTTATTGCTGAATTGCGAATATTCCTAATTCTTATCTATAATCACGCTTCAAAATGTACTACGTAATTTCGTAAAGTCAAGGATATTTTCAAAAAACAGTCTTCTTTTAGAACACAGCCAATCAATTCACTGGAATTTTGCGTCCGCCGGCAGTTTTGAAAAGCCTGTGAGCGACCGCGGAAGCCAGCCATACACCCGCAACCGGCAAAAATGATTCCTGCCGGTATATGGCGTTTTGCAGGCAAACCGCCAGAGCCAGGGAAAATCCCAGATACAGCCATGTTATGACAATCAGAGGAACACGGTTGATAATCCGGCATTTCACCCTTTTTCTGCGCCGGATCAGACACCATAAGTTATCCAGCAGGATTCCCCCGGAAGCGAGCATGGCATCGAGTGCAATTCCGATGAACCAAAGCAGAATGGTTGCCGCCGTGATGATTCCGATTTCGGGGATCAGGAGAAGAAAACAGTCCTTTTCCGAAAAAATCAGATAGAATCCGGCCGCAGCCAGCGCGGAACAGACCAGGCATACGGAAAAAGTCATCCAGTCATACCAGTAAAAGGAAAACCCGGCTTTTTCGGTTTTTCCTCCCAAAGCCGGAACCGGAGGGCAATGACGCTCGAATTTTGCACCGCAAACCTTCCGGCATTTCTGTTTGATGGTGGACCGGACAAAAACATCGCCGTTTCGGAGAATCCGGCCGGATTGCCAGAAGATATATCCCACCTGGCACTGTCCTCTGGGACCGCCGGACTGGAGGGTGGTGAACTGAATGATATCGACTTTATAATCTTTCTGCTCGGACCAGCCTTCGGAGAAATTGTCGGACCGGCTGTAATCGCCTTTCGTGCCTCCGGATTTGCTGTCTCCGATATTTTGACTGTGCCGACGCAGAACATCCTGACCGATACTGTCCGCCGCCCATTTATTGGTGGTGTGATCTCCGTTCTGGCAGAAGATTTTGGTCGCAAGATTGCCCAGAAGCGAATTGGCTTTTTCCTTGCCGTAGCCGTCATATAAGTTGTCCAGATTTTGAGTCGCGTAAACCGTAAGCGTGCGCGAGGAGCGGGCCGTCGTCTGAAATTTCTGGTCGTAATCCAGAGAAAAGAACTGACATTCGTCGCCCCACAAAAATACGGGCCGTGCATCCGGATCGGTAATATCCTCCCTCCGTTCGATCATTTTCTCGAAACAGAGTTTGACAATGGCTGCGGTCATCTGCCCGACAATGCCGTTGCGTTTGACGTCCTGATCGACAATCAGAATTTTACCCTTCCGGTAAATATCTTCGATAACCAACGAACTTTTCTCAGCTCCGAAGCAGCGCAGGAATTCTCCTCGCAGCATGGAATCGGCCAGCACGGTAAAGGAAGAAATCGTGTTGCTTCGCGTCCGGTCGTCCAGCTGGGGGAATTCGACCAGAAAATAGTTGTAGGCGAGACGGTAATCCGGGGTATCATCGCCGCCGTAATATATTGCTTTCAGAAGCAGGGAGACGCAGTATTCATGGGATGCGCTGATAACGGCGCGTGAATCTTCTCCACTGCGGACGGGATTGGTTTTCAGCTCGTTTTCATATTCGGCGAGCAGAGATTTGAACTCATCCGGAGAGCCGTTTTTCCTTGATTCAATCCGTTCCCAGGAATCATAGCAGAAATCATGGAAGTCCAACAGATGATTCTTCAATTTTTCCGCGATCGAATTATCACGCGGAGCGCTGTCGATCACCGCCTTGATATTGGGCAGCGTCACCGCTTCTCGCGCCATAACCAAAAGGGAAATGGTGTTCCGGAGAAACTGCTTGATGGCATTCTGCCAGTATTCATCGGACGTGCCTCCGGATTTTTTATCTTTGGTGATCTTCACAACTTCCAGAAAAATATTGACCACATTCTCAACCTGCCCGCCGCCGGCTTCCGCCGGACGGGAAAACTCATAATCCAGAAAACAGAAAGTTTCCCGGCTGAGCAGGACAATATCCTTTTGCCGACCGGTTTCTTCTGCGTAATCCAGCCAGGTGCCGCATTCATCCGGTTTGGCACAAAGGACGATGCCGCCGTAGCCGTATTGGAGGTATTTCAGCGCGATGCTGCGGAGCGGACCCGAAGACTTGCCGGAACCCGTCATACCGAAGCAGATCAATCCCGTGGCGGCGTCGCGCGCAGTCCATGAATTGCCGCCGAAATTCATGATTTCCTGATCTAAAACAGACATGTATTCACCTCAGAACCAGTTGATAAAAACAAAAAATTCCCAGCCCGGTGAACACGGCAATGATGAGGACTGCGGTAAACGCCAGAATCCGGATCAGGAACCGTTCGCGGTGGATTGCCACCAGACGCCGGAACTGCGAACGGAAAACCGTTTGCTGCTGCGCCACGATTTCCAGCATTTCCTTTCGGCCTTCTCCGATGAACGCCTTGACATTTTCCGCCAGGACCTTATGCTGTTCCTGCGTCTGAAGCTGCTGCCGGGCAAAGACTTTATGAAGCAGTTCCATTTCCAGCAGCAGAGCGTAGATAATATCATTGTCACGCGAGCGGGAATCGAAATTGGAAAGCAGTTCCAGAATCTGTTCCCTGACCTGGGGATCATCGGTCAAGTATTCAAGAACCGCTTTTCGGAGAGTAATGTTTTCTTTGGAGGAATCATCCGACATGAGTCAAAATCCCTTTCATCGCGGGGCCTGCGGGACCGCAGACCCCGCAACGAGATTACCGGCGGATTCCCGCCGCTTCTTTTTCTTTGGCTTTGCTTTTGCCGTGTTCCCGGCTTCCCGCGGATGGGGTAACCTTGTCCGCGGCTTCATGCTTTTTGCTCTCTTTCAGCAGTCGGGTAAAATCGCCCTGGGTGAGCTTTTGTTTGTCGGCATCGGAGAGGACGGGAATTTTGTTTTCCGCAATTTTCCTTTCCAGAATGGCAAGCTGCTGGGGCGAAATCGGCTCTCCGTTGCTGACATCCGTGATCAGCCGGCTGGCGGCCTCGCGGGTGATGTTGGCCGGAATTTCCTGAATCTTGCCTTTCTCCTGCAGCTCTTTGAGAACTTTGATCTGCCGTTCCGTGGCAGGATGATCGGTCCCGTAAAAGTCCACGAGATCGGTTTTCGGACGTTTTCCGGTCGCAACATCAATGAGCAATGACGCCGATCCA
>Ga0256405_10007752_pt1 | contig 15847 bp, 7 predicted proteins | sample RumenRJG_02DNA_FD_189096 | JGI IMG/M metagenome (GOLD analysis project Ga0256405, IMG submission 189096) | Bovine rumen microbial communities from Lethbridge, Alberta, Canada - RJG_02 | ecosystem: Host-associated > Mammals > Digestive system > Stomach > Rumen | place: Canada: Alberta | collected... | reverse complement strand
TCTCAAAACCTGCATTTCTTAGCTCTGATACGTGGTATTACCATTCTCAATCTTGCCAGAATGATACGCAAAGTTTACAATCTGACCATTAAGAACCGCCTCCAGCTCTGCACTGGTCATAATATTTTGTCCTTGCTAAAAAGCCACAATCTCCTGATAGCTCATATCCTTGTTCCTCACCATTTTATACTACCATAAACATTGACCAGTCAAATCGACTGGTCAAATCTCATCCCTCCATCGCCGAACATCATTATTCAGCATTCTTAGAATATAGTATATCACGTAGAACAGCGGACTGACGAGTCAAATTTAACTAATCAACCGACGGTTCAAAAACGAATTCGTCAAATGGTTCCTCAAAAAGAAGTTCCTCTCCAGAATCATAGCACTCGCAAGCAGGGCTATTAGTTTCACATAACACCTCACTTTATTCAATAAAACTAGCAATGATTTCACCAACATCGCTAACATTATCATAAGTGTTTTCATAATCATTTAAAGAAATTGTTGTCATTTTCTTATTCAAAACATCCTCCATTCATTGCTGAATTAATTGATTTAAACAGCGTTTCTTTTCTTCTGGATTTAACTTATTGAAATAAAAAATAACATCTTCTATTTTTGCTTCACTCAAGTATCCATTTACCTTACAAGCCAATTCCGCCGCTGCAAAAACAGTTTCCGGTTTTAAATAAGCTGGTAACAATCTAGTTTCTTCTTTCCAAGCGTGTAAGTAATTCCTACTATAATCTTGCAATGTAAGATATTTATTACTCCACTCTTCATCTTTCTTATCAATTGTAATCCATGCATCTTTTATCGCATTTTCCAAAACCATTTGAACATCAAAATCCATTTCTGAATCACAGTATTTTTCTCTAATGCTCTTTTCCACCGTTGTTAATTCTTCTCGATCATTAACTTTCCTACCAAGGTCCACAATATCTACTAGAAATGTATCCAATGTTTGTTTTAAGTCCTCAAAATCTTGGATATCTCGTGCAGGTATATGATAATTCATTACCATTGATATACAACTAAGAACATTTTCAAGATCCTCTTGATTCTGTGCATTAGCAAGATCTTCCCAAATATTTTCCATATCTTGCATCATACGCTGTTGTGCTTTTTCAAGTTGATCAATACTTTCATCAAGCTGTTTATGAAGCTTAATAGCATCATTGCCAAGACTCGATTCAAACTTTATCAAACGTTCAATTAAGTCTTTCCCTTTCGACAACATATCTTGTACATCAGTAAAGTTTTTTAAAGAAGTTTTCTTGTAATCTTCGTTAAATTTCTTACCATCGGATAATAATTCTTCCCTACTCCTTATTTCGTCTTTTTTTGCTAGCTCTGCATCCCCTTTTTCAGAGAGCTGATGTGCAAAGGTTGTAAAACCAAATTTCAACAATTTTTCCTTACATCGCTTAACATGCTTTTCAAATTGAGTCATTGATTCAACCGATCTGCAATAAATTGTACTATCCAGCCAAGATGCAAAAAATTCGTTAACAATCCCCCGAGCTCGATTGTTTAATTCACTTATTTTCAAGCGATGTGCTTCACTCATTGTAAATCCATTTTCATTAAATATTGAATAATAAGGGATTTCTTCCATAAGTTCTAGCGCGGACAAACCATTATACACATTCTCTCGCTCTTCGGCTTCATCAATTTCATCTTCAACTTTGAAGATATACTCATTCCACTCCTTACTTGCCTTTTTAGCTGTATCGAATTTGGAATTTGCAAGCTTATAATTAATCTCAAGTGCTTCAGGAACACCATTATCATCCGCATATTTTTGTACTTGTCGCTGAAGTGATAACACAGATTCAAGTTCAGTAGTAGAATCCAAACGATTGAATAACTGCTGAAATTTTGCTTCTACAGCATCAGTGTCTATCAAAATCAATCTTGATGATTTAATGAGATCAAAATTTATTTTCTTATCTTTAATAATTATTTCATCTTTCCAGCGAATAATACTATTCTGAGACGAATTATATTGTATTCTAATACAATAGCTATAGTTTGCAAGTATGACAGCCAACATCATTACAGCAGACTCTTCACTTAAGCCATAGGGAGGATAGCAATACTTTTTGAAAAAGTCACCGCAATTATACTCCTTATTCACATTCAATCGTTTTACAACTTCTTCATAAATCTTACGCGCTCTAGGTTCTGCAGGTGGCATAATTGCATACTTAGAACTAATACACTTCCATGATGTAGCACTTGTTTCCATCAAGACCGCAGCAATTCTACTACGCACATCTGATGTAAAATCATGGATTGTATCACTGTTAACATTGTTTGATAGTAACATCTTCACAACTTGACAGAAGTAGGTACTCCCCTTTCCAGTAAAGTTGTTGGATGCTGTAAGCAATCCATCAAAATTGAAAGAAATTACATTAGGATATATAGTTTCAAATACATCTGTCAACGCAACCTGTAAACGTTTCTTTAATGATTGTACATCTTCCGTCATAATGCGCTGTCGCTGTTTTTTTAATGCTTCGAATTCATTTCTAAGAATATCTTCTGCCTGATTATAATCATCAGAATAAGCTCTAGAGTATGTTTGCCGAATATTCTCATCCATCTGATTTAATATATCGTAATTTGTAAGTGCTCTAGATAATCGTTCTTCCGAGTCGTTTAATAACAACATGATTATTGGTGAACCCTGCAGAATTTGAGCAATTCTATGCAACCTATTGATACTATCATAATCAGTATCCTTATTTACATATATCCAAAGGAGTTTTCCTTTGGGTACTGCAGCGCTTACAGATTCATTCCAGTTTTTCAGATATTCTTTTGCAAGTGATTCAGTTACATCTTCAGCCAATAGAACTTCCTGCGAAAATTTCCATTCATTAGTGAGAATCTTATGGCTCATTCCAAACGAAGTTTCTTGTGATTCACTTACTTCTCCGAGTTCTAATACCTTTGCTGTTTTGAACATCGCCCTAAAATCAGAATGCCAATTCGCAGCAATACGCTTCTTTTTTATTTTATACTCATGCGCACCTCTAGAGTCCTCCATAAAATCAAAGCAACCAGCATGTTCATCGAATCCCAAAACAGCGTATTCATTCTCAAGAATATCCAACTCTTCATCTAAATCATGCGAATCAATACCTGCACATAAAAGCAAGGCTTCCTTAGCTTCTTCGTAATCTCTCGTTTTGAATTTTAAAATACGCGCGATCAAATTTGCACGGAGAACTGCTAAAGAACGTTCAGAAAGTTTATCCCCTTGTTTTCGTAAAATATTGTCAAATCGGATACAATGCTGCGACAACTGCTTACCATTAATTTCAGATGAAAGCATCTCTTGATAAAGATCACCTTCCATCAAAGTTACTGGCAACACCAATGGAATTCCGTCTTCTATAGAGTCGTTTTCCATATCAGCAATGTACTGACTAATCAATGTTAAAGATGATCTGTTTTGAAGATAATCCGAAAGCTGCGTCAACATAAATGTTGCCAACGGATGCATTGGATAAATACCTTCAACTACAACTTTTCTAAACAGAGAATAATTGCCCCAAACGCCATTCAAAGACAACCATTTGGACATCTGATTGTATAATTCTTCCCAACGTGTTTCATTATCTCTCTGCCATTTAACAACAGTTGATTCAAATGCATTTTTATCATTTCGATAGATAAGGTTAGCAAATACTGTTTCAAGATTCGATGAAATATGATATTTATCACTTTGATCGTATCTTCCTATATACCTGCTTATATTCCTTGTTTGATCTACACGAACAAGATAGGTTTTAATATCGGACTGGATAAAATTAATAATCTGCAATGCTCCATCGGCATCCTGTGCTACTTCAAAAATCTGTTGAAGCGCAGAATCACCAGATTTACCTGCATCAGAGCCAGATGCATATTCAAGATAACGTCCAAACTCGTCAAAAATAATAATAATATGATCAAACTGTCCATTAAGTCCGCAATACTCTGAAAGTAACATCTCAAGAATTGAGCGTGCGGATATCCCTTCATCCCAACTAATTTCTTTGCCAGTAATCTGCTTATAGGCATCATTGATAATTTCAAATGCATCATCATCTGTCAGGAGCGATTCTTTAATTCTTAAAAGAAGTGGCGCCCCTTTTTCTGTCCAACCATGTTTAGCAGCACTGTTTTCAAATAATCCAAGTTGAGAATCTTTATTCCGATCAAAAAACAAACTTGCAGTTTCTACTGCTCGATTTAAATTCTTGAGTTTCTCATCACTTAATCCGTATAATTGCAGACTTCGTTGTGCAGCTCTTAAAATTTCATAGTGCAGATTAAAGTCACGCATACCATTTATCACAAGCACAAAGTTGCGATCTGCACATGCTACTTGAATTGTATTTGCCGCCTCTTCGTCTATCTTTTTGATATTTTCAATAATGCTAGAAAATGTATCCGGCATATATTTTGAACCTGAAAATATTTGCCCTAACGTAACTGATAAGTGTGATTTTCCTGTGCCGTAATCTGCAATTGCTAGAGATAACGGATTTGCGTTTTCATCCTCAAGTTTATGCGCAAGCGTACGCACAAAATCAACTGTATCGATAGTTTTTCCTTTTCCTGACGACTCAACTCCAAAATAATCTTTTCCATGAAAAACAAAATTCTCAGCAACCTTTGCAGACTTGTCTGGCGAATAAAACCAATCCGCTTGAACTGCACCTTCGAAATAAAGATCTTTTCTAAACGCAATAATACCACCAATATGCATACAATTCTCCCTAACACAACTCACTATAAAGCATTTCTAATACGAAATCAAAATCAGATGTACGACGAATAGTAAACGGAACCATTTGGCGATTTAGCACTATCAATTTTTTCATAGCCATTAGTTCAAGCACTTTGTATTCATCTTTTTCATCCCAACCAAAGGGATGTCTAAAGCCAATCCTCCTAAGATGGTCAGCTGTTATTTCTGTTTGAGATGCCATAAGTGTAACTTCTTCAGATTCATTTTTAAGCCATTCGTCCCAATATGTAAATAAAACATAAGCATATAAATAAACAAAATCAGGATCAATTTTTGAAGCGTTCAATATCACCTGATCATCATCGAATTTTAATAAACATAGCTGACTAAAAAACTCCTGGTAACAGCCTTTAAATGGAGCAATTTTCACGCCCTGTCCAAATTGTATTTCGATTTCCTTTTCAAATTGATTCGCAGTTAATCTATTTCGATATTTTGGGAATACATGCTGAAATATATATTTCCATAATTCAGCACCTGAATACTGGCGCACTATCATTGCATGCATAGCAAGTAATGATAATTTTTCGAGAATACCTACATCTTCTTCCTTTATACATTCTCCAAGCATAGTATATGAAAGGCTATACTTCCCATTGTGTTTTTCTTTTTTTATAAGCCCCATATATTCCGCATAACATATGGCTGGCTCAACTTTACCACTACTTTTTCCTGTTGGAATTCCGGTTTTATTAGATATATTTTGAACATCCACCCCATCACACTCTTTTGCCTCAGTCAGAATACTGCTGATATATTGACGTTCCGGCTTAAATGTCTGATGAAAATTCAAGTTCGTTTTTACCATTTATTTTCTCCCAAATAGAAAGGGGGAATCTTTCAGTCCCCCTCTGAATTTTAATCTCTCAGTTCAAAGGATGTTACACTTGTAATTGTCGGGCGTCCTACTCCAAATTTCCCATCTTTTTGTATACGACTCCCCACCACAATACACTGGCCCTTCTTCAAATTTGTTAGCGGGCTGCGCCATTCATTAGAGTCTAAAGGATTCAGTTGCTTCGCCATAGGTACTATTTCTTCATCCGTAGGCTTAAAATAAAGCTTAAAAGCAGACTGCATCAATCGTACAGTTTCATCATCAGAAAGAATCTTCAGTGACTGTGTTGCATACCACGCAGACCAGCCGAATTTTCTTCCTTCCGTCAAAATCATACCACTCGGTGAAGATATTGTGTGTGATAGATTCTGAGCTTCATCAAGGACAACAGTAAAAGGTTTATCTTTACTCCCAAATTTTTTCGTGTAATGCCACATGTCCCAAAGTAAAAACTCAGTAATGATAACCTGAATATCCCGCACAAAATTAGTAAGCTGGAAGATTGTCAGCTTTCCTTTTTTACCGTAGAGGACATCTTTCCAATCGAATTCCTCACCAGTAAATTCTACACTATGAAAAAATGGCGCCATTTTAGAGACCACAGTTTTTGCTGACTTATTACTGCTTTCGTTTAATTCCTCTTCAAGCTTCCTCATATTCATTGCATCGCCGTATTTTTCCATTCCGATTCGACAAGCGTCAAACACTGCTGCAAATTGCTGCTCACCAAATCCATAAACATGTGTAAGAATATTAGCAATTCTTTGTGACACATCAGAAATCTTTTCAGGTGCTTTCAATCCCGCAACTTCTATTTCATTTCTTTTGAAGGGGTTAATCGGTACTCCTGTGAAATACACAATCCTATCATCTATCCGATCCTCCATCTTATCTACAAATTTTGCCTCTAACTGATCTCTCCTAAACCCTTCTGTATAATCAAAAATAACTGTCGAGATTTCTGATTTTGAAATTTCATAAAGCATCGTCTGAATACAATAGGTTTTGCCTTGGCCCGATGTTCCAGTTATAAGCAAATGTCGATTGGCAAGCTGGGGATTTCCAAATTCCCAATATATTTGACTATTTGTTCTATCTGTTCCTATATTTACCCGAACACCCTCTAGTGTCACCGCTACGTGTTCATTCTCTATAGCCGTCTCTTTTTTTTCTTCTAGCATTACAGAATTATAATCTATATTTGTACTCAAGTTCTCAGCGCCCACGTCGTCCCCATAACGAGCAGAACTATCATCCAAAACATCCTCATAATTACCTCCTCCCCTATTTTCACTGGCACCGCCTTTTTTCTTATCATTGTTCATCATTTCATCCTGTTGTATTTCTATATCGCTGTTATCGTAACTAATCTGTCTCCATTTAGTTCTATCGTTCATTTCAGCTAATTCTTTTCTAGCAGCAACTTCTAAATCATATATTTTTTTTTCTTCATCAATATCTTCATCTAGGTCTGTTGCGGAAATATCTTTTTCGCTGATAGATACAAATTTAGATAAAGAATCCGATGTCAATATTTCCTGAATTCGTAACTGTGGAATATTGTAAATCTCTATTTGATCATCTTCTTTATCTACAACTTCTTCAACGCCTTTCATATCGAACCAATATCCTAAAACTTCCCCTTTCCATTCAATCGAAAATTTTCCATCTAAAACAGCTCGAAGTTTATTGGAAAGATCACTAAATTCTTCTGAATTATCAGAGAAAGTAACCTGGGCAAAAACCAAAGCCCTATACAGCTGCGAAAACCAGTATCTGCGTTCTATTGAATCAGAATTTGGATTAAAAATAAGTTTTAATTGCTCTAATCCATGAGCAACTTGCATCTTTGCTTTTGCAATATGTCCTGCCGCTCTCCCATAGCTTGATATTTTACATTCGATCACAGTTGCTTCAAGCTTTAAAATGTCCTCCGATGGAAGTATCGAAAGCATAAGAAAATCAGGACGACTTGATGTATCATCTTCATTACTAAACCAATGCTTATAAGAATCAAGATGAATAATTATTCTTAGCGCACTATTTACCTCCTTCTTTCGTTCACGCATAGACGTAAGAACATATGCCATAAATTCATTCACACTATTATTTCTTTGATTAGTTGCAGCCAACAAGCTAATACCATCAAGAGTTCCTGCTTCTTGGATAACGCTAGTTACTACTTTATCTATAAGATTCATATCCCAATGAAACAATTGATACAACCGCTTTTCCAATAGTTGCTTAACCGTTGACAAAATAGATTTTCTCGCTGTAATCGTGAGGTTATATTGGCCATATGTTCCTTTTCCAGTGCTAAATCCGATAATAGAGTACCCATTATCTGCATTACACTTTAATAGAGCACCATCCATAACACGATCCACACAAACAACCCAATAGGCTTTTTTATGCAGTATCTTGATAATATTTTGAGTCTCTTTATCTAAATTCGACTCTCTAACCGCAATATATTGCATCGACGGAGCAACTTCAGGATTTCTACGATAATGCACCACTTGTGTATGATTAAACGCAACTGAAAACTGAGGCTGTGATAATTCTATACGCCTCTTTTTGGAAGTAATAGAACGCAGTGATGGTTTATAAACTACTGGAAAACGACAATCACTTACTGACGATATATATGGCTCATAATTTTGACTAAACGAAAATTTATTTACACGAAGAAGATCCATATTAAACACAATATCATTATTAGAATTAAGTAAACGATCCAATTCATTGCACGATTTCCATTCATTCAAATATGTACGGATATAGATATTATTTTCTTGTGTAAAATAATCATCCATCCAATAAGCGAGATAATTTCTCCCCCCCTTATTCTCAGGCTTAACCATAATGGTCATATTAATATTGATGAATTTTTCCCTATTATCTTTTTTCAGCTCGTCTATATAGTGATATACAGCAGCTATTATCGGCTGCAATTCTGTAGGATTTATAAAAGCCATGCTTATATTGTATTTTGCAGATGGTATAGCTTTTATATAGTCCATTAAAACATCGTAAATCATTTGAGCATCATCATTCATTGATGTCAATTCACTTTTATTAAACTCATCATCATAAATAGCTTCTTTTTTTATTAAATCCTTAACACGCGTTTTTATTTCACTAGTTGTATTACTATTTCCATATACAGAATATGCTCCATATGCCCCCATTATCCCCAAGTAATCTGCACTAGCAGATGGAAATAGATCAACAGCCGACTGTATCTCAGTTGTTCTATAAAGGTAAATTAAAATTTCTTCTATGCTCAGCTTTTTTGCGGATGAATCATATACTTTCCATGCATCATAAACCCCATCTACTATAAATATCTTTTGATCACATAATTTTTGCAATGCTGCAGGATGCCAAGGGGGAACAATACTACATTCAGTATCCTCATCTTCCTCTAAGAAGTCGATATTCTCTTCAATATTAAACGCATGAATAAAAGAATCTAATACCCATAGCTGATTTTCAGGAAAAGAATTTTTTAGGATTTCCTCTGCCAGTCTATTATATTCATGTATAAAGTTTTTCATTTCATCACTATTAATGCAATGATAAAATCCTTTTTCGCCAATCAATTTAGCTAATGCGCAAAATTTTTCAGCTACGATATCGAACATCATTCCGTATTTTTGAAGATTTGCATCCGTTTTCGTGTTTTTAATTCTCTTATTGATAAAATCCATCAAATTAAAACTATAGTCAACGTCAGCTTCATCATATAGATCAAAAAATTCTTCTTCACTTTTAACCACCATCGCAGTGCGTATTTTGCGAAATATTCCCATCGGAATTACTTTACTGCCAGTACACTTCGCAAAATCTTGACGAACAATATCACCAAAATTGTACAGCCATTCTGATTCATTTTTAAATTTCCAGCAATACTGCAGTTCCAAGTCCTCATCATTGCCATTGGATGTATCACAATAAGTAATAACCTGACCATCTGAATCAAGGCATCGCACCGAAAACCTAATTTTACTTAATGTATTCGTTGAGGATGCTGTTTTTACTATTCCTGCGATATTATCCATAACTTTTTCAACATCAAAAAAAGCCTTATTATCATTTATTACACTTACACCATCACCATTATAATGCCAATCTGGTCTGTTTATAAAATCTAATACACCGTTCGTATGTATGCAAATATTTTCCCATACACTTCTTAGCTGCTCCTTTTTCTCCGAATCATCCGCATCTGTATAACCGGTAACAATTTCTGCCTGAGTAAAATGAAACTGTACTGTTGAAATCTTATCGATATTATGCTGTTTCGCTTCCTGCATTATTCTAATTAGTGCAAACAGGAACACTCGTAACGGATCACCTGTAATGTTTTTTTCTTTCGTTACTATCTTGGATGCTTTAGGAAGTTTAATATTCAATATCTCATCAACAATAGAATAGTCCATTCCCATTAAGCGCTTTTTATTATTTACTATATCTTCACCTCTCACATAAGCCTTCAATGTCTGACAAAAATCAATATAATTTTTAAAACCTTGATTAACCCACTCAGTCCAGATGCTGGAATAGGTTTTCTTCTCCTCATCATATTGAATTAACTTATTGTCCAATTTATTATACTGTGCATTCGATATTCTACCGAAAGCCTTTCTACTGATGAACTGATATTCCGCGCGCAAAAAATTTCCTTTTTTCTCAATTTCTTTTCTCGAAGGCACATTTAATTCACGCCGTGGAAGCCCCCATTCAGGTAATAAATGATAAAACTCAAATATAAAATCTTCTATAGTTTCAAAACTATCATGCCAACGAGATGAATGATCTGATAATTTACAAATATCCGGTGGTATGAATTCGAATAAGCATCGATACATTTTATCAATACATTCTTCATCACTCACTGATAATTCAAAAGTAAAACACTGCTGGAACACTGAGGAAAACTTTCCATCTAATTCGTGTAATATTCTCTCCGGTGTAATTGTGTAACAGTTCATCAATCCACCAGTATCTTCTTCGTTCTCTGTCCCCATCAACACTAGAATATTATACTTATGCAGATTCCTATAAAAAGTAATACTTTCTTTCTCAGCTATCCAGTCATTTTGGAGCATTGATTGTACTACAGTTGTATCACAATTTTTCTGCAAGTCAATCCATTTTTTTCCAGCCAGCTTAATTCCAATTGATAATCGACTATTTTTATACTTATCTGAAATTTTTTTCGCAATTTGATTGTAAATCTGCAAATTTTCAAAACCATTAATCATAATCATGGTTTCACCATTAATTTCAGGTTCATGTGATGAGACCATATAAACTATTCGATCAATTATATAATTCATGCTTTATCCTCCTTAATCTTTTCGTATGGATTTACTACGATAGATGTTGCATCCGATAATTCATGTAAAAAGCCAGTTGCTTTTAAGAATTCTTGGAATGCCAATTTATTTTCCAAGAAACTATTCGTCAAAGAATTATCGATATCTATTGTCATAAGTTTGTATTCTGTCGGACCTATAACCATCCGATAATGTTTGTATAATTCATCCAAGAACATGTCAATTGTCATCTTCTCTCCAGGCTTTACAATTGCCAAAACAAGAAATCTGATACTATCTTCTGGCAAAGTAAAGCGTTCATATGGGCCTGACATAGGAATGATACATTGTAACTCTTTACCTTTTGATCTAAATATATCTAACGAATCTTTGCGCGCTTTTCTTACTTCTTGCATTCGCTTATCAACATCATCAGCTGACATCTCAACAGATTTTTGTCCTAGTGCTGACACAAAACTATCCTCAACTTTTCGAAAACCATTAGATGAAATTTTCTTAACAATGTTTTCTGTCAAGCCCTTCATATCAATTATCCAGCAGTCACGTTTTTCCCCGAGATATTTTGTTGTTGCTATAGATAACATCCGAAGAATTTGAAGCATAACGCCCTTCGAAAGTAACTCTATTTTTTTCACTGGATGCATTCTGCATGACAAGTAGTTTATCAATTCGTCCACGCTATATCCAGCTACATCCTTATACGCATTTTCAGGAATATAAGCTAATTTTAATCGTTTCTTAGGACTTTCATCATAGCCCATAGTCTCTTCCCATGTAGACTGAATAAAAGATGCAATTTTAGACATTTTATTTCCTTGATGCAAAAGCAAATCTCTTAAGAAATACTCTAAACGGGCCTGTTCTTTAGGCATTTTTTGCAAACCTTGAAGAATGTGTAAGTAATATAATTCACCACCTCTAGCTAGAAAGTTTCTTTTATCAAAATCAAACAGATTATCTACATCACTTTTTTTGTCAGAATCATTGCTAATTTTATCCCAATCTAATTTTGCTCTATCTTTCTTTTTAGGCATAGCTTCACAAAAAATCACTTCAGGGCAGATGGGCAGCATAGCTTGAGCACACCATGTACGTTTTTTTAGTACTACAGCATAACCATGAAAAAGATCCTGTAACGACTCCAAAAAATCCGCTTTTTCATTACTATCAGCGTCTTTAATTTTCTTTGAAAGAGCATCAAGTAGTTTTTGATAAGCCATTTTATCTATAAGTGCCGCATCATTCTTTTTGCTTTTATCAAAAAATATGAAACGTTTTAGCCCCATGCGAGGCTCAACTGTATAATATAGAACGTCTTTATTATCCGGATTATGAAAACGAAGTCTCCCCCCATCATTTTGTTCTTTTTCAGCACAAAATATAAGTAAAAACTCTATAAGATATTCTGCAAGCGTCTGATCAGCATGAAACCGATTTCCATAAATTAGTGTCGCCAGTGTTGCTCTACTATCAGGCTGCACATTCTCAGGGTATGTTTGCATTTTTATCCTCCAATCAGTTTAAATAAAGATAATCATTTTCGACTGAAAGTTTTTTCTTTTCATATCCAGCATTATTCATAATTATTATTTCTAAATCGTCATCATCCTCAAATACAACATTAAGAAGTTGTGCTTTCATACTCTCAATTCCATGTGAGAGCTGCGGATCAATATTGGTAGAAATAATGCCGTTACGCAGTTCTTCAAAATAATTCATCATTGGCAATGTTAATGCGATTTCTTCTCCTTTTTTTATCCGTATAATCATATTATTCTTCATTTTATTCATTACGGAATCTTTTTGTGACAAAACCTCAATTTCGCTTTCATTTAATTCACCAACAACCAGCTGTACACTCTGAGCGATACCATATTCTTTACTCAAGGTGATAGGAATCATATTTGACTCAGAAATCACTGTACCAAGATAAATCATTCGTAAAGCATCTACTATTAATGTCTTCTGATTTTTCGTTGGTTTACGTACGCCATCTCGAACATCTAAATAATCCATATATTGTTTCGAAAAAATATCTTCAACGTCTCGTCTCCAATCTTCATCTGAAACTATATTTAAGAAAAAATATGCACGTCTTACTTCTTCAGCCCAACCCGAAAAAAAGATGTTTCCTCTCTCAGCATTTCGTATAATTGACGCTACATTTTCCGAAAACAATTTATCATAATTCCTTCGTATAATCAGTTCTTCATCAGCACGCAATCTTTTCATTTCAAAATGATTCTCTTCAACTAACTTGATAGCCAATATATTCTGCGCTTGAGTGTTTGCAAAAGTACCAATATAGCCAAAAAACAAATTAAAGAATAGCATTTTATGCAAATCTCCAGGCAAAACATCTTCGCATTCCATGCCGCCAGTAATCATATATGCTAACTGTTCAGTCATACTGCGAATTGTTAATCTATGACCATATTCCGTCTCCCATATATAGTATTTTTTTAAAAAATCTACAACTCTGCTTTTATTTTCTTTAATAAGTTGCTGATTATGATACATATGGCAGTATGATTTTTTGGAACAACAACCGCATTTTTCCCATAAACTATCATCAATTATTTTATTTACAAACTTTCCAGGAAAGCTTGTATTATCAATTGCTGCCACATTAATTACTAAAAATGAATACTGTTCGATAGAAACAATTTCTCCTTTATTTCCATCCATTGTGCTTATCAATTCCATTTTGGCTCTTTCAGCAACTTCTTCATCATCAAACAATTCACCAAATGTATTAATTAGCGGACCAGTATTTGCAACCATGAAAACATGCTTTCCTTGTCCTGGATATGCAACGATTTTTTTCATAACTTCAAGCTTTTTATCCTCCGATAATTCAGAGAAATCTTTAATGCAGCAACAAGTGCTTCCATTAGGTAGATTCACATCGATAAATGGCATTGAAAAGTCGGGGGCAATTCCCAAACGAGATAAAACCTGATACATTAAGCTTGTCTTTCCATCACCAGCATGTCCTGTTAGAACTAATATGTGCGGTTCATAATTCGAAAGAGCTTTTATTATATGCTGGCAGATATCCATTTCTACCATAATCTTTCCATAATATGGACTTTCAACGTTTTTTTCACAGTATGCATTTGGATTTTGCGCGTTGTAGTTATGTAATCCATTCAAGTATCTGACAAATGGATTTATATTCTCGCCCATTCTCTTCGTACTTCCTTCCCACATTAATCTTTCTTTAAATAAAACACATTAGACAACTTAAAAGTCACAATTACAAAACGAACAGTTTTGAAATCATCTTTCTAAAAAATTCTAAGCTTTCTATACTTCATATAATAACAGTAACAAAAATTAAATATTATCTTCAATATAATCCAACACCGCTTCTAATTGGCTAAAGTCCTCGCTACTATTGTATACCCCCACACTAATACGTATAGTTCCCGTAGGATATGTTCCTAAAAACTTATGCGCTAGCGGAGCACATTGCAGACCTGTCCTCAAATCGATATCCAACCGATTAAAAATTTGTGCTGCGCTATCACTGCTGATACCGTTAATTACGAATGAAATTACTCCTACATAATCCTGACTGTCATTTATCCCTACTAATGTTATGAAGTCATAATTTTTCAGTATTTTCAGCACATGCTCCCTATTGACTTTTTCCTTCATATGTAGGCCTGCAACCGTCATATTTTTTATTCCTAACAATGCCGCATGCAAGCCAGCAACTGCCACCATATTAGGTGTGCCCATCTCATATCGCGCTGGTATATCATTTGGCATATCTTGATTTGCAGAATCTATCCCCGTACCTCCATATAAAACAGTTGGCAATTCTACAGCAATATTCATCAGAAATCCTGATACACCAGTTGGGCCATATAATGTTTTATGCCCAGCAAAAACTGCAAAATCACATTTAGCTTGGGTGATATCTAAATCCACCAGTCCTGCAGTTTGTGCCATATCTACTACAGTCACCGCATTATAATTTTTAGCTAAGGTAAAGACTTCCGCTACTGGTGTTATCAGCCCAATTACATTACTAGCATGGGACATAATGACCATATCCGGCTGACAATCTGCAAATTGATAGCCGATACGCTCCATATCAAAGGAGCAATCTTTATTCACAGCCAACACTTCTACATTTATCCTGTCTTTATAAGCATGAAGAACTCTTGTTACAGCATTATGCTCAAAAGGCGTGATATATACGTTTTTTATATTTTTTTTCAACATCCCTTGAATAATCATATTGAGCGCCAATGTTGCAGTAGGTGTAAAAATCACTTCATAATTTGGGGCATGCAGCAATTCCTTCAGCATTAGTCTTGTCTCTGCCACAATTTCTCCACCAGTTTTTTCGCCTTTACCACCACGCCCCATACTGCCAGCGTTATACCGATAAAATTCATCCATTGCTTCGTACACTGCCGCCGGCTTAGGGTATGTTGTCGCCGCGTTATTAAAATATGCCATGTTTATCTCCCTTAACAGTATTCCTGCAGGATTTCTGCTAGAACCTGCCTTTTTTCCTGTTCACTGATAGACTGTCCCATTGCCTCGATATTAGCCACCAAACTATTACGCAGGAGTTTTGCCCGCATTGAATAATCAACTTTTGCAAATCTTTTTTTGGTAGCTTTTCCCTGTGCATTTAAGAACATGAATTCATAGTCACTATGCAAAGTCTCCATGGCAACACTTTCCGGAGCTTCTTCCATCTCGAAATTACATGCCGTTTCCTTATACTGTTTAATCTTACTGTGAAAATCCGTAAAGGTTTGGTCGCTCCAGTCTGTTAAGCGCAGCCCTGTTGCAGTTCGCACGATGCTATGCAAAAGGTCATCA
>Ga0256405_10007749_pt1 | contig 15850 bp, 14 predicted proteins | sample RumenRJG_02DNA_FD_189096 | JGI IMG/M metagenome (GOLD analysis project Ga0256405, IMG submission 189096) | Bovine rumen microbial communities from Lethbridge, Alberta, Canada - RJG_02 | ecosystem: Host-associated > Mammals > Digestive system > Stomach > Rumen | place: Canada: Alberta... | reverse complement strand
GGCTTCGGGCAGAGCGAGACGACGTGCGCGCTCGGCACGCTCTTCGGCGACGAGATCAAGCCGGGTGCTATGGGCAAGCCAATTCCCGACTACGGCATCGACCTCGTCGACCCCGAGGGGCACTCCGTTCCCGCCGGCGAGCATGGCGAGATCGTTGTCAGAACCCCGCGCTCGAACCCGCACCCCGGGATCTTCGTCGGCTACTACAAGGACGAGGAGAAGACTGCCGAGGCGTGGCGTCACGGTTGCTATCACACGGGCGACCTCGCGTGGAAGGACGAAGACGGATACTTCCACTATGTCGGCCGTGCGGACGACGTGATCAAGTCTTCCGGCTACCGCATCGGGCCGTTTGAGATCGAGAACGTCATCATGGAGCTTCCCTACGTCGTCGAGTGCGGCGTTTCTGCCGCGCCAGATCCCGTCCGCGGACAGGTCGTGAAGGCGACGATCAAGCTCGTGAAGGGCAAGGAGGGCACCGAGGAGCTCAAGAAGGAGATCCAGGACTACGTGAAGACGCACACCGCCCCCTACAAGTATCCGCGCATCGTCGTCTTCCGCGACGAGCTTCCCAAGACTGTCTCTGGCAAGATCCAGCGCAACAAGCTGTAAGACAATGGAAAAGAAACGCTACCTCGGCATCGACATCGGCTCGACGACTTTCAAGGCCGTCCTCCTCGGCGAAGACGGCAAGGTTGAGCGCACGGTCTACAAGCGCACCCAGCCCATCGACTCGGGCAAAGTCGCCTGCACAGGCCATTGCTCGGGGTGCGGCGCTTGCGGTGGCGGCGCCTCGAAGCGCCTTGCGCTCGAGTTCCTCAAGGTAGCGGGCATAACCTCCTTCAAGGATGTCGCGGCGATTGTTGTGACGGGCAGCCAGATCGTCGAGGACACGCGCAAGTTCATTCCCTTCGACTTCCAGGTCAGCGAAGTGACGGCGCACGTTGCGGGCGCGAAGTTCCTCCATCCCGACGTCGACGCCATCATCGACTGCGGCGGTCAGGACTCGAAGTGCATGGTGTACAACCCGACGATGAAGCTCTGGACGAGCATGATGTCGGGCGTTTGCGCCGCCGGAACAGGCAGCTTTCTCGACTCAGTCGCGGCGAAGCTCGGCGTCAAGATCGAGGACGTCGCGGACAAGGTCAACTACGATTCCGACACCGAGTTCAGCTCGGTCTGCGCCGTTCTTTCCGCGACGTCGATCAACAAGTTCAAGAACCGCGTTCCGATCGGCGACCTCCTCGCGGGCGCGTGCAAGGCCCAGGCGCGCACGATCCTCAACTCCGTCGGCCAGCTCCTCCTTAACGCGCCTGGCCGCAAGATCCTTTTCCAGGGCGGTGTCGCGTTCAACAGCGCCGTTGCATTCTTCCTCAAGAAGCTCACCGGCAGCGAGATCGTAATTCCGCAGTATCACGAGGTGATGGGCGCTCTCGGCGCGGCGGTGATTGCGCGCCAGCTCCACGACCTTCGCGACGCTGGCAAGCTCGATCTCGCGAAGGTCGAGTACGAGCCGACGCGCGGCAAGTCCGTCTTGCTGCGCATCAAGTCGACGAAGCGCGATTTCTTCTCTACGGACAAGTCGAAGCCGCTCGTCTGGCGCAACCTCTTCTTCCCGACCGAGATCCTGAACGCGATGGACTGCCGCGTTCGCACGCTCGAGACGTACGCCGCGCTCTTCGGGCGCAAGGCCGACAAGGTCAAGGAAGCGCTTGGCAAGGCCGCGCAGAAGGGCTTTGACGGCCAGACTTGCTCGTTCCTCAGGATGCTCGAGGGCATGGAGCTCGAGAAGCCCGACTACATAGTCTCCACGATGCAGCCCTGCCAGCAGGCGGAGCGTGTGTTCGCCGACCTTGCGCGTGAATACAAGATTCCAGACCGCCTCTACTCGCTTCAGACGCCGATCAACGGCCAGAGCCGTGCCGCGATTGAGACGATCGCCGATGGCCTCGCCGAGTCTGTCTCTCTTATGGAGAAGGCGTTTGGCCGCAAGCTCGACCAGGGCCGTCTCGAAGAGGCGTGTGTTCTTTCGAACGAGGCTGCCGAACTTGCGCGCCAGTGCACGCATCTCCGCTTTACGTCGCCGCCGCTTGTCAGGGGCAGCGAGGCGATTTACAACGCAATCGTCTTCTCGCAGCTCTGGGGCACGCAGGATCTCGTCGATATCCAGACGGCGTATCGCGACGAGCTCATACAGAAGAAGCTTTGGGCCGAGAAGCGCTACTCCATTGACGACACGCACCGTCTTCTCTGGCTTCATCTGCCGCCTTTCTACGACACGAAGCATCTCACGTTCCTCGAGACGACGTGCAACGCGCCGATAGTTTTCGAAGAGACGAATTTCGTCGGTTGGGAACCGCTCGACCCGAAGGATCCTTATCGCTCGCTCGCAAGAAAGCTTCTCCAGTCGGGCTTCCTCGATCCCGCGCAGCGCGTTGAATACGTGAAGAAGGCGATTCCCGAAGGCAAGTTCAATGGCGTAGTTCTATATACCCACGGCTTCGGACGTTGTTCGCTTGCGGATCGCGCGTTCTCGAAACTCCTTCGCGAGACGCTTGATTCGATTGGCTGTCCGCTTCTCGCGCTCGAGGGCGACTGCATGGACGCGTCTATTGATCCATGCTCGACGGTTACGAAGATATCGTCGTTTGTCGAAGCGTTGAATCTCAGCCGTTACGGCAACATCTTTGGCAAGACTGCGTCGTGATGCGCTTTTTCTGCGCGGCAGAACCCTTACGAAAAAAATTAAATTTTTTTTTTCAATACCCCCTTGACGGTTTCCCCCAAATGGGGTAGAATATGTGCCGTAAACCTTTTAAGGAGGATTAGATGAAAGCTAAAACAATGCTTGGATTGATTGCGTGCGCGAGTGCGTGCGTGTCTCTCTCCGCTTTTGGCAACGAGACCAACGGCTGGTTTGGCGTGAAGGTTGAAAACGCTGAGATCGTTCATCCCAACTGTGCAACGAACGGTGCTGCTGTCACTATCGATGGCAGTGCGATCAAGCTTGAAGACGCTTCGCTTGTCATTGACCATTTTGCCGAAGCTCCAACAAGCGATGACATTGTGAAGATCTCGGCGACCGCGCTTCTTACTCCAAGCAGCACGAGTGACTTTGATGTGAGTGGTTCGCCCAAGGCTGGCTTTGCGGTTGGTATCGATGGTCAGAATGAGACCAACTTCTATGGATACGCAAGTAATTCTTGGCACAAGTTGACTGGAGCAACTCCTGGGGCTGGCGATACCTCCTTCTCGATGATTCTCAACTATCGTGACAAGGTGGTCAGCTTCTATGTTGATGATGTCTTGCTTGCTAGTGAAGATCCCTTGATCCTTGATGCGGATAGCCTTGCTTCTATTAGCGCCAGCGGCTCGGGCTCAATCACTTCCGTCACTGGTGCATACGAAGTCGCGGTCGCGGCGTATGGTGGTAAGAAGTATGGCTCGATTGCTGAGGCGTCGGACGCTGTTAAGGCTGCAAGCATTGAAGATCCAACGGCGACTGTTCAGGTTGTTAATGAGAATGGCACACTTGAACCTGCTGATGCCGTTGCGGCGAATGGCTTGCGCAAAATTGTATGCGAGGCGCTTGGTCTTCCAATGAACCAGTCGACTGCTAACATCGCGGTTGCGCCGGCAGCGACGGATACCGACCAAAACAACATTACGCTTGCCGTTAATGTCGCTGGTGCGCCTGAGGCGTCTGCGGTTAAGTATGAGGTTAAAAAGAATGGGGTTTTTGACCACTACTCCGATTCTGCAGCGGCAGTAACAATTCCGCTTCAAGCTGGAACTTACACGATCACCCCGGTGCTGAAGTAAACTTCTAAAGGAAAACAACAATGAAAAAAACAATTGCAGTTCTCTTTGCGCTCGCTTCTGCGGCCGCAGTTGCCGGGATGAACGATTTGATCGTTTCGTTCTCGACGCCAGGTCCTGACAAGTATGCTGATGGTACTGATGTCAAGGTCGGCGAGTGCTATTCGCTCGTCTACACCAAGGCAGACGGTTCGCAGGAGATTGTCCTCAACTATCAGACGAAGATTGCGGGCAAGTGCTCGGATGTCGTCTATATGGTTGATGAAGTAACAGCCGCGAAGTATTCTGGCGGAACTTGGGGTGTCTATCTGCTCGACACCCGTGATTTCGCTAACGGCGGCGCTCCGGCGGGACTTGATGCAAGTGGCCAGCCAAAGATTCAGCCCTGGGTCAAGGCCGAGGTCATCTCCTCTGTCGCAAGTTCTAGCAATTTAGCGTCTGCGAATCCAGACAAGGCGGTTTCGGCAGGTTCCTATGATCTTGCCGCTGCTGATGTTCCGCAGCCCACGGTCACTGGCATCAGGATCGTCGGTGCGAATGTTGTCGTTACGGTTGCCAATACGCGTCCGTTCGTCGGCTACACGCTCGTTTCTGGCAGTGATGCTACGGAGTTTTCCGCTCCTGCCAGCACGGGTGTCAATGGTGATGCTGCCGCAGACATTGAACTTGTGACGCCTAAGAAGGACGGCGCGCAGTTCTTCAAGGTTTCAACGGTCAAGTAAGTTTTGGAGGTACAATCAATGAAAAAACTCCTTTCAATTTCGCTCGCGACGCTCGCTTTCGCCGCTGTTGCGGACTATCAACCCATCACTGTCGGGGTTACGACAATTACGCCTACGACGCAGAACGCGATAATTCCAGTTCCTTACACCACAATTGGAAGTTCGGCGGATGTTTCTGTTCACGATCTCGTGAAGGCGGCTAATTTGCCGGATGACACGATGTTGTATTACTTCGATGGGACAAACTACAAGGCCTGGAAGAAGAATTCGTCAGGTGCGTGGACAACCCCAGATGCCGTTGCCACGATTGGTAGTGCCGCTGTTACGGCGGGAACTGATGAGATTAACGTCTCTGTAGGTGCTGCTCTTTGGGTAGCTTTTCCTGATGGTACTACGCTCAATGAGCAGAGTATTGTCGTTTACGGTTCTCCGGCAGCTGCAACCAATTCAACCATTGTCGCAAACAAGATAAACCTTCTCGCAAATCCTACTGCTACTACCGTTTCGGGATCAGTTCTTGCGGGCAAGTTGTCACCAGATGTTAAGGATACTATTATTCCAATCGGTTCTGTAGGCACTTATGTCTATAGTGGCAATGCCAATGGTTGGATCTATACTGCGCCTGGGGCATCACCAGTGAGGAATGCTGATCTGCCTAGCCTTGCTCAATATCAGGGCTTTTGGTATATCTCTAAGACATCTGGCGCGAATAAGACTATAGCTTGGTAATATTTCAAGTCCGAATTATTAACAATCAAAGCACACTTAAAACAATGAAAAAAATAATTTTTACCTTGGCAGTTCTTGCTGCAATGGCAGTACATGCCGACTATCTCTATTGGATGGTCGACACACCTCAGTCAGGAACTGATATCTCGGGGAACCCGACCTCGTTTGACTGGGCTACGGCAAAGTTGTGGGCTGGTGATGAGATTGTTGGAACTCTTACACAGAGCGACGCAGAGTTGTACAAGCTTATAGATAGTTATGCTATCTCGGGCGACGTTAGTGGTTATTCATCTAAATCGTTCTTTATAGAGCTGTACAACAGCGATGACCAATGGATGGCAAAGAGCGCAGCAGTGAGCGGCTCATCTTTGGCGCAGTATATGACTAGTACGATGTCTATGAATCCACCGTCGGGTGGATGGCATGGTGCGTCGTATGCTGTTCCAGAGCCGACGAGCGGATTGCTGTTCGTCCTTGGCGGGATGCTCCTTGGTCTGAAGCGCCGTCGTCAGAAGGCCTGAGAAACGGCTGCTAAAGAAAAGCAAAGTGCAAGATGCCGCAATGGTGTCTTGCGCTTTTCTTTATTCTGTGTTATTGACTCGGTTGGCGAAATATGGGATAATACCGCTATACATCAAAAATGATGACTATGGATAAGACACTATTTGACGGCGACAGGCTGCGGAAGCGGGATGTGTTTCTCGCATTCTTGGCTGGTATCGGCTTCACGCTTGTGTACTTGATTTTCTCCCCGCGCGGACTTGATCCTTCGCTCTGGAACGAAATGAGTGTTGCCGCCCGAATCCGGCCGCCTACGACTATCTTCCATGGCACTTGGCGGCTCCTCGCTATTGGCGTGCTTTCTTTCTGTGGACCTGAATATGTGACGGCAGTCTTGCGAATAATAGGTTCGCTAATCGGCGGATTGTCGATGTTCTTCGTGTATCTGATCCTGAGGCAGATTGTCGCATCCCTTGCGCGAGTGAAGGATTTCACGCATTGGAGTTGGATAGCCCCGCTATTCACGATGATTGCGACTGTGTGCTTCGGCGCTGGCGATGCCATGTTCCGCATCATATCTCCAGTCTCTCCCGGCGCGCTTCAGTTTGTGGGGCTGATATTCTCGCTACATCTCTTCTTGCGGTTCCTGAAGTCTGGCGGCACGTGGCGAATCCTGCTTTCGATGGGTTTTGCCGGTGCTGTCACAGCAGAGACGCCCGTTGGATTTCTTCTCCCTCTCGTCTACTATATTGCTCAACGACTCGCGCTCGCCGCACTCCTCAACGAAAAGCAGCAAGTCGATGCCGATCCTGGACATCTTGGCTTTATGCCGCGCTGGCGTATGTTCTTCTCGTTTGTGGCTGGGCTTTTGCTTTTTGCCGTGTTGAACATTGTAGTCTTCGTGGCGTTTGGCGGGCTTGATGCGTATGGATGGAACGGATTTGACCTCGCCTTCCGCTATACTGTGAGTTACTACGATGTTATCGCAACTGCCGCGTCGCCAATTGGCTGGGTGCTTGCCGTTACGTTCTCTCTCCTCCCGCTCGTTGTCTCGCTCGTCCTATTCCCGATGCTCTGCCGTGACACTGAGCCAATACGCTTTCGCCTCGGGCTCTTGCTTTTCTTTGCTGGCGTCCTTGCGCTCGTCCAATGTGGGATTCTACCCTACACCCGCCTTTGGTCTTTCTCGTCTGGAGCTGTCGAGATAAACTCAGACTTCCTCGAATGCGCATTCATGCTGATGACGGCTATTACGCTTGCGCTTGCCTCGTCGTGCTTTGCGCTCGGTTGTCAGGAGATTTTCTTCTTTGACGAGGATGACGGCGTATTCAAGCCTGTCGAATCGCGTGGAATCGCCATGCGCAATCTCGTGCAGGTAGTCGTAATCGCATGCATTCTGCCCACCGTGTTTCGTCTGTATCGCCCTGTAGAGACGGAATTGAGGTCCGTCGTTCATGATGCTGTCGCCGAGACTGTGCGCGAGTGCGGTGATGCGAAGTTCCTGTTCACCGATGGGCGACTCGACCCCGGCATTGAACTTCTCGCCGCATTGATGGGCTCGCAGGTAAAGCCGCTCAATATGATGGGCGGTCCTTCGGCGTATGAGAAATTCATTCGAACGAGGAACTTCGAGGAGGGGACGCCCGACCGTTCGTCTGTGGAGGTCGGAGTGCCCGTTCTTTTACGAGTCTGGGCAGGCGAAAAGACGAACGGCATGGACAATGCCGCGATTCAGCTCGGCTTTGAATTCTGGAAAAGGGCGAGGAAGCCGCTTCCGAAGTGTTCCGGATTCGTTGCTCGCGAGAAGGGTCTTTCCGATGCTGAGGCCGAGCGCGGCATATCTGTCGCGAATGCCATTGCTGCGAGGATCATTAGGATCGCGAAGGAGAATCCCCATGTAGCCGTTTCGCCTGCGCTGCGAAGCGCAGTCTCGGCGGTGTCGTGGCGCATTTCGCGCTTTGCCCGCATGAGAGACGACGAGCAGCTTGCGAACGATCTTGACGAGTGGAACGACGCCGTCAAACACATGATGCGGCTCATTGACTATGAGCGTATGCGTACGTTTATGCAAATGACACCTTACGAGGGGCTTCGGCTTTCGCTTCGCCGCGCCGACTTCATCGAGGCGCGCAAGTACGGCGCAACGGTCTTGCAGATTGACCCAGAGGATCCCGAGGCGAACTTCGGCACAGGCATGGCGTTTCTCATGGAAGAGAAGTTCAAAGATGCGGAGTTCTATCTTGAGCGTACGCTTATAAAGCGTCCTGACGAGCCTGCAGTCCTCAATAACCTCTCCATAATCTATCGCAAGACGAACCGTCTTGAAAAGGCGCTTGAGTACGTTAAGAAGGCGCATGAGATTGCGCCGAACAACGAAGAGATAATCCGCACCTTGAAGGACACCGAACGCGCGATTGCGAAGCGCGACGAGACGCTCAAGTCGGCTTTCAGGCGATGAAGGCGCTTGTCCAGCGCGTTGCCGACGCGAGTGTCACGATTGACGGCGAAATTGTCGCCGAAATCGGAAGGGGCTATCTTGTTCTCTTTGGCGTGACGCATGGCGACACCGAGGCGATGGCTGACAAGCTTGCGTCTCGCGTCGTCAAGCTGAGGATCTTCGAGGACGAGAACGGCAAGACGAACAAGTCCATCGAGGACGTCGCAGGTTCCGTCATCGTCGTTTCGCAGTTCACTCTCTACGCCGATACCGACCACGGTAACCGCCCAGGCTTTTCCGCCGCCGCGCGGCCCGACCTCGCGATTCCGCTCTACGAGCGCTTTGTTGCCGACCTTCGCGCGGCGCTTGGCCCCGAACGCGTCGGCACCGGACGTTTCGGCGCCGACATGAAAGTCCGCCTCCTCAACGACGGCCCGTTTACGGTCGAACTGCAGGAGCGGGCCTCTTTGCCGCAATAGCGACCGCTGTTTGTGGTATAGAGTCGCGAAAATGTGGTATAATATCCGCTGTCGTCATGCGTGACGGCAAATTCCATGATAAACTCTACGGAAGAAAGCAAAAAATGAACTACAAATACAATTGCCTCAATCCGATTGCGGATTGCGGGCTAAACAACCTGGGCGAAAACTACGCCCGTACCGAGAAGTTCGAAGAGGCCGACGCCGTCTTCGTGAGAAGCGCCAAGATGGACGAGCTCGTCCCTGGCCCTAATCTCCTCGCCGTCGCGCGCGCAGGCGCGGGCGTCAACAACATCCCGCACGCCGAATACGCCAAGAAGGGCATCGTCGTGTTCAACACGCCGGGCGCGAACGCCAACGGCGTAAAGGAACTCGTGATTGCCGCGATGCTCCTCGCGAGCCGCGATATCGTTGGCGGCATCGAATGGGTCAAGGAGAATGCCGCCGATCCCGCGATCGGCAAGGCCGCGGAGAAGGCGAAGAAGGCGTTTGCCGGAACCGAGATCCAGGGCAAGAAGCTCGGCGTCATCGGCCTTGGCGCAATCGGCCAGAAGGTCGCGAATGCTGCGGTTGAGCTCGGCATGGAAGTCTTCGGCTACGATCCCTACCTTTCAGTCGACGCCGCGTGGCAGCTTGACCACGCCGTCAGGCACTGCAAGAATGTCGAGGCGATCTACCGCGCTTGCGACTTCATCACCATCCACGTCCCCGCGCTCGATTCGACGAAGGGCATGATCAATGCCGACGCGCTCGCCATGATGAAGCGCGGCGTCATAATCATCAACGCCGCGCGCGACGCGCTCGTCAACGAGAAGGATATGCTTGCCGCGATAGAGTCCGGCAAGGTCCGCAAGTACGTCTCCGACTTCCCGAACGCGACGACCGCCGGGCAGAAGGGCTGCATCGTGATCCCCCATCTCGGCGCCTCCACCGAGGAGTCCGAGGACAACTGCGCCGTCATGGCCGTCAAGGAGATGCGCGACTTCCTCGAAAACGGAAACATCGTCAACTCCGTCAACTACCCGGCGTGTTCGCTCGGCATTCCCACTAGGGCCGGACGTGTGGCGATCTGCCATAAGAACGAGGCGAACATGATTGGTACGTTTACCTCGATCCTCGGCAATGCCAAGGTCAACATCGACTCCATCGCCAACAAGAGCCGTGGCGACTTCGCCTACACGCTCATCGACACCGACTCCGCGATTCCGGCCGACGTCGTCAAGGCGCTTGAGGCGAGCGATGCTGTCATTCGCGTCAGGATCGTGAAGTAATATCAGACCATGGGCTACGCGAAGAGAAAGACGTCTGGAGCCGGCGCAGAAAACGCGCTGGAGAAGGCGTCTTCCTCTCGCGCGGTCCAGTCCTCCAAGTCGTCGCAGTCGATTTGGAACCTCCAGCTCGGCGGTTCGAAGCAGAAGACGGCGATGAAGTCTGTCGAAGTCCTTCTCTTCACTTCTGAGCTCGCCGACCTGATCGAAGCCGGCATGACGCTTGGGCAGGCGCTTCAGGCGCTCGCCAACCAGGGCGAGGAGGATTCGGCCCAGCGCTATGTCTGTCAGGACCTCTGCGACCGCATCGTCCGCGGCGAGACGTTTTCCGATGCGTGCGCGCACCACCCGAAGACTTTCCAGCCGCTCTACTCGAGCATGATCCGCGCCGGCGAGGCGTCGGGTGCGCTCGTCGAGGTGCTGCGCCGCCTTGCCGACCACTACGAGCGCTACGACAACATGCGCGGCAAGATCAAGAGCGCGATGTCGTACCCTGTGATCGTGATGTGCTTCGGCGTTTTTGCGGTCATAGGCGCGCTTGTGTGGATCATCCCGAAGTTCAAGAAGGTGTTCGACTCGATGGGCGCGGCATTGCCTCTCCCGACCCGCATGCTCATCGGGCTTTCCGAGTTCCTGATCCACTATGGCTGGACGCTCGCCATCGCGGCGGTCGTGTTCTTCATCTGGTTCAGGAAGTGGAAGGACACTCCCGCCGGCCGCCGCAAGATCGACGGCTGGAAGCTCAAGGCGCCGCTCGTCAAGGGCATAGTCGCGGCTGGCGCGTATTCGTCTCTCGCCTACACCCTCAAGACTCTTCTCACAAACGGCGTGAACGTCCTTCAGGCGCTGAAGATTTCAGAGGAGACGTGCAACAACGCCGTGATCGCCGAGGCTCTTGCGACGGCTCGCCGCCGCGTCACCGACGGCACTTCGATTTCCGGGCCTCTCGCGTCGTCGGGAGTGTTCCCGCGCATGATGACCGACATGCTCGCCGTAGGAGAGCAGGCGGGCGACATGCCGGCTTCGCTCGAGCACATAGGCAAGCGCTACCAGAAGGACATGGATCGCAACATCACGTCCTTCACTAACGCTCTCGAGCCGATCCTGATCGTGATGATCGCCGGCGCCGTCGGCTTTGTCGCCATCGCGATTCTGATGGCGGTATTCCAGGTCTCCTCGTCGCTCGGATGAAACGCATGGAGCGCACCATCGAGGACATCGGCGCGAAGATGGACGCCCTCGGGGTGTGGGAGGCGGTCGCGCCGTACAACTGGGCCGTATGCCCGAAGGGGACGGTGTTTCCTTATTTCTGCTGCGTGATGAAGGGCGACGGCAATCCGGTCAACGTGCGCTTCATGATGGTCGAGGGCTGGCAGAGCTTCCACGATTTCGTCAGGACACGCATCGACACCAATTTTGGCTTCTACTCGACCCCGATGGAGATTCCACATTTCGAGCTTGTTTTCGTCTCGGGCGGAGAGGTGCGGCTTTTCAGGCATGACCCGTGCTTCATGCCGCGCCTTGCGACCGACGCTGAACGCGCGTTCTGCTCGAAGATACTCTGGGAGTCGTTCGGCGTGATGATGCGCATAGAGGCCGATTCGGAACTCCCCATGAAGTTTGCCGCTGAAAAGGCGATGTTTGCGCGCGTAGAGGGCGAAGGCGGCGAGTGGTTTGACAAGGCGCTTTCGATTCCAGACCCTCGACCGTATGTCGAGAGCATCACTTTTTCCAAGGCCGATCTCGCGAAGGCGAAGGACCTTCCCTTCGCCGCAGAGGAGAAGGTCGTCGTGGAATTCTCGCTTGTCGTAGGTCTTTCCACGAAAGAGCCGCGCCCGCGCTGCGTCTATCGCCTGTCCGCGCGCGATGCCGCGACAGGCGAGCCGTTTGTCGCCGACGCTGTCTCTCCAGTTCCCGACGGCGGGCTTCGCGCCATGTGGGAGGGCGTGGCGCCGCGTCTCTTGAAGCACTTTCTCGCGCGCGGGCGCATACCGGGCGAGATAATGGTTTGTTCGCAGCGGCTCTTCAGGATGCTGCGCCCGCTTTGCCTCGACCTTCCGCTGAAGCTTTCGCTTCACGACAAGTTGCCAGGAGTGAACTCCAATGCTTGAGACTATCGCATCGCACCTTGATTCAATCGCCGCCCTCGCGCCGACATGGGGGCTCGTGTTCGTGTTCGTCTTCATGGCGATTGAGTCGAGCTTCATTCCGTTTCCTAGCGAAGTCGTGATGGTTCCCGCTGGCTTTCTCGCGGCGCGTGGCGAGCTCGGGCTTCCTCCGGTGGTCGCGCTTGCCGCCGCGGTCGCGGTAGGCGTTGTCGGCTCGCTTGCTGGCGCGTTTGCAAACTACTATCTCGCTCACTGGCTCGGTAGGCCGTTCCTCGAGAAGTACGGAAAATACTTCTTCGTAAAGCCGGAACCTCTCTCGCGCGCCTGCGAGGTGTTCAACAAGTACGGCGCGGCGACGACGTTCGTGTGCCGCCTCGTTCCAGTCATACGCCAGCTGATCTCTATCCCGGCCGGTATATCGCGTATGCCCATTTTCTCTTTCACGTTCTTCACTGGGCTTGGCGCCGGAATATGGACGGCGATTCTGGCGGCAATCGGCTTTGGCATTGGTCGCTCTACAGCGGACATCACGTATCTCGAGCTTTGCGAGAAGGGCAAGGACATGGCTTCCGCACATCTCCCGCTCGTGATAGGCGGGGCGGTTTTGCTCGTTGCGCTTTACTTCATCGCCTCGAAACTCGTCATGGGGAAGGGGGCTCGTAAATGACAAGACGACATCTCAAGCCGATTCTCCTTCGTGCTGCAGTCTTTTCGGCGCTGGTTCTGCTTGTCGCCTTCTCAACGGCGGTGGTGATTGTCCGGCGCAACGCGGCGACACCGATCGACACGCGTCAGATTCTGTCTATCACGCGCGACGGGCGCACCGTGACATTTGTGGAGTGTCCAGAATGCGAGAAGAGCATGCGTATCGCTTCCGACGGGATGTCCGCGACTATCAACCTCTGTCGTCTCAGGGATGGCAATCCGGACGCGAAGGAGTTTGCGAGGCGTCGCGACGCGGCGGTTGAACAGGCGTTTCTGCTTATGGCCGGAAAGGGCGGAGATGCATCTCGATCCAAAGAACCGGACAAAGGGGAGGAGAAGTGACATGTTGCTAGAAGTCGAACATCTGCGGGTTGCGTTTCGCATGGAGGGGAAGCTCTCGGTTCCGGTGCGAGACGTATCGTTCACCGTTCCGGAGAACGGGCGCGTCGCGCTCGTCGGCGAATCTGGCTGCGGCAAGTCTTTGACTTCGCTCGCCGTCGGTGGGCTCGTTGACCGCGCAGAGATCACGGGAAAGATCTCTGGCTCGCCGCACATCGCCTACATCTTCCAGAATCCGATGCAGTCGCTCAATCCCGTGATGCGCGTCGGCAAGCAGATTGCCGAGGGCCTTCGCGCGTCGAGAAAGGCGACGGCTCCTACTGGCAAGGCTGAAGAGGAGCGCGTCGCCTCGCTTCTCGAATCTGTCGGGCTTCCGCGCGCGACAATTCGAAAGTTCCCGTGCGAACTCTCCGGCGGGCAACAGCAGCGCGTGATGATCGCGATGGCGCTTGCGCAGGATCCTGATCTTCTCATTGCCGACGAGCCAACGACTGCGCTTGACGTGACGACGCAGAAGGAAGTGCTCGACCTCGTGAATCGCGTCGCAGACGAACACAAGACCGCAGTCCTTCTCATCACGCACAATCTTGGGCTTGTCGCGCAGTACTCCAAGTACGTGAACGTGATGTATGCTGGCGAGATCATCGAGAGAGGAACTGTTCCTGAAGTTCTTGGAAGTCCAATACATCCATATACGCAGGGGCTTCTCGCCGCCGTGCCGCGTCTCGATCTTCCAAAGGATTCTCCGCTTGTCGGAATTCCTGGAACTGTTCCTCCGCCAACCGATTGGCCGAGTGGATGTGCGTTTCATCCTCGCTGCCCGAAGGCGACGGAGGAATGCTCGCGCGTCGTTGCCAAATCTTGTATGGCGGCGCTTCGCTGACATCAATAGGCGGTGGCGGCCTGTTGAAATTTTGGCAAAGTGTGCCACAACAGGTTGTGGAAGAAAAAATAAAAAAACACAATTTCCCCCTTGCGCGCCACAATAAATATTGGTATATTATGGGTCAAAGCACAAGGGATAGTATCTCGAGTGCATCACTAGTGAAAAAAACAAAGGATCAAAAAATGGCTAAGAAAATTCCTGCTACCAAGTCCGAGATCATGGCCGCAATCGCTGAAGCCGCTGGCATCAGCAAGAAGCAGGCCGTCGCCGCCTACGAGGAGCTCCTCAAGATCGCCTATGCTGGCGCCAAGGGCCCGAAGGGCATCATGCTCCCTGGCCTCGGCAAGATGCTCAAGGCGAAGAGCAAGGCCCGCCTCGGCCGCAATCCCGCGACTGGCGAGGCCATCAAGATTCCTGCCCGCACGAAGGCGAAATTCCGTCTCTGCAAGGCCGCGAAGGACGCTGTCCTCGCCTAAGGCAAGGAGCATCGCAAGATGCATCGGACGCGGGTTCCACGGAGCCCGCGTTTGTTTTTAATGAAAATCCCAACACATTCTCCTGACCCCTGACCCCTTTGTACTGACCCCTAACCATGGTAAAGTCCGGCATAACTCAAGACGAGGTGATCTCGTGGGGCGGCGAAGACGTCTTCAACAAGGCGCTTCCCATCGTGACGTCCGGCGACGTCCACGACGTGACGTACAACGACGAGACGCTCGAGATACGCGGCAAGATCGAGCAGCCGAGCGGCTGGGAGATGCCGGTCTCGTTCTTCCTGAAGCCCGGCGGCCGCATCGAGTCGCACTGCCCGTGCGACACCAACAGGCGCTTCGGCATGGTGTGCCAGCATGTCGTCGCCGTGGGCTATGCCCTCGCCGTCAGCGAGATGGACGACATCGCGGACGAAAGACCGCGCGGCGCGGCCGCGGAGGAGCCCGACGAGCCGCAGGAGGAAGAGGACTTCATCGAAGTCGAGATGAAGCCGAAGTTCGCGGCGCTCGTGGCGGGCTCGCGCGCGTCCCTCTCGATAGAGATCGACGCGCACTACGGCGAGGTCGAGTTCCCCGTCTGCTCGGTGCAGAGCCCGCGGACAGTCTACCTCCCCGATCCCGACGATCCGCTCGTCAGGCGTGTGCGCTCGATGAAAACGGAGCGCGAGGCGGTGAAGGCCGTGGAGCGGTGGGGCTTCTCCCCCGGGTACAACGACGGCGACTTGCGGCTCTACATCACCGACCCGCAGAAGGTGCTCAACTTCCTCGGCGCGGGGCTTCCCGCCCTCAGGCGCAAGGGCTGGCGCATAGACCTCACCGACAAGCTCATGGAGCTGACCGACGCGATGCCGTCGGTCGTGCCTGTCGTCACCGTGCGCGACGCGCCCGGCGGCGCGTTCGACGTCTCCTACACGTTCGACGCGATGGGCCACGACGTGTCGCCCGTAGAGATACAGGCCGCGCTGAACCGCGGCGACGGCTACATAATGAAGGACGGGGCGGTAGTCCTTCTCGACAACTCGGCGATAGAGGCGATGCACGGGGTGTTCCGCGACTGCGCCCCGTCGCAGAACGGCGCGGCCGCGGGGTGGTTCCGCGTCGACTCCGTCCACGCGCCGTACGTAAAGGCGTCGCTCGACATCCTCGACTGCATAGACCTCGACGATTCCGCCGCGAGACGCTGGCGCGAGACCGCGGCGGCGAGGAACCGCGACTCCGGCGCGAAGTTCGAGCCGGTCGCGCTTGGGCCGCTCGACAACGTCCTGAGGCCCTACCAGAAGCAGGGCGTGTACTGGATGCGCTTTCTCGAGAACGCGGGGCTGTCGGGGCTTCTCGCCGACGAGATGGGGCTCGGCAAGACGCTCCA
>Ga0256405_10007748_pt1 | contig 15851 bp, 12 predicted proteins | sample RumenRJG_02DNA_FD_189096 | JGI IMG/M metagenome (GOLD analysis project Ga0256405, IMG submission 189096) | Bovine rumen microbial communities from Lethbridge, Alberta, Canada - RJG_02 | ecosystem: Host-associated > Mammals > Digestive system > Stomach > Rumen | place: Canada: Alberta... | reverse complement strand
CGGACAGCTGGTGGCCCAGGAAGCAAGTTCCCGCCTGAATGTTCCCTTCGGCATCATCGATCTCTCCCTGGCGCCCACTCCGGCGGTGGGAGATTCCGTGGCGGAGATCCTGGAGGCGATCGGTCTGGAATCCGTCGGCGCCCCCGGCACCACGGCAGCCCTTGCCATGCTGAATGACCAAGTGAAAAAGGGAGGCGTCATGGCGTCCTCCTACGTGGGCGGACTCAGCGGCGCCTTCATCCCGGTCAGCGAGGACCAGGGAATGATCGACGCGGTTTCAAAAGGCGCACTGACCATCGAGAAGCTCGAAGCAATGACCTGCGTCTGCTCCGTAGGCCTTGACATGATCGCGATCCCCGGGGACACCAGCGCATCCACGATCTCCGGCATCATCGCGGACGAGGCTGCCATCGGCATGGTGAACCAGAAGACCACCGCCGTCCGCCTGATCCCCGCCTGGGGAAAGAAAGTCGGTGAAATGGTGGAGTTCGGAGGACTCCTTGGCTACGCCCCAGTGATCCCCGTCAACAACTTCAGCTGCGCCGAGTTCATCAACCGCACCGGCCGCATCCCCGCCCCGATCCACAGTTTCAAAAACTGACGCGTAAGCAATGAGCCACGCGCTGAGGAAAAAAGAGAAAGACCCCGGACAAGTTCACTTGTCACGGGGGCCTTCTCTTTTTTCGAATGGATGCGGCGAATGCCGCGACACGAGGGAAACGAAGCGAAGCGGAGTTTCCCGAGTCAGCGCGTGGCGATGCGGCGAATGCCGCGACACGAGGGAAACGAAGCGAAGCGGAGTTTCCCAAGTCAGCGCGTTCCTCATTTCAGGTGTCATTAACCGAAAGTGGTCACGAATAACGAGTTTTTTAAAAATATGAACACACTATTTGACTGATTATGAAGCGAATCAAATGAAAATGATATATGATGACTGAAAATGAGAGTTCTCCCAGGACCGGTCAAAGAATTGTTGCGTATTAAATAGACACATATTGTAAAAGTGTATATTAATATAGCTTTGACAGTTAGAATTTCTTTCTAAACCTGCTGAGAGGTGTGTCCACAAATTTTAAATCAAGCTGTTTCGTGACCAGTGTATCTATGACGCACAACAGACAGACGGAACTATGACGCGCAACAGACAGACGGAACGATGACACGCAGCAGTCAGACGGAACTATGACGCACAACAGACGAACGGAATTTTCAGAAAAACGGGTTCCTGTCATTGTAGAAGAAGGTCGTCTGCGGAGGTACCAATGGCTCGTCGGAAGCCGCAGCAGCCTGGATGCGCCTCTTCGCGTACTTGTACAGAACAAAAATATAAATATAGAAGACGATGATCATGAAGTCATAATCCGTGCTGAGAACAAAGTCATAGAATCCGTGCAGCAGCACCGGGATATGATATGCCTTCTTCATCATATAGCGGGAGAGGACTTCGTCGCCGCGGACAGAGGCAAGCTTCGCCTCGCCGTAATACAGACCCATGAAAACACCGAAAGTGCAGTGCCCCGGAATGCTTGTCACAGCCCGCATGATGCCTGTCGCGATCTCTCCGCCTTCCGAGGAGAAGACATACATGACATTTTCCAGCAGGGCGAATCCGATGGCAGCCGCGACCGCGTAGACCACGCCGTCAAAGCGGTAGTTGAACGCGGGATCGTTCCAGGTACGCTTCGTGACCCAGAACTTCACGCCTTCTTCTGCCATCGCTATGATGAGAAAGTTCTCGATCAGGATGGCGGGAAGACCGAAGGGGTCCATAAAACTGAAGAGCACATTGCAGAGCAGGCTCTCGATCAGACCTGCGGGAATGCAGCTCGCCATTCCGAGAAAGACCAGTTTCATGATGAGCCTCCGAGGCTCCTTCTCAATGGCATCCAGCCGGTACACATAGTGCATGAGAAAGAGAGGGGGAACAACAGCAAGCAGAAGCGCAAAATCCATATGATACCTCCAATCTGGAAAAAGTTCAGTCCGCAGAGATGATTCCGGCTACACGATGATGATCTGCTGCCGGTAATAATCCGGCAGACGTTTTCCGTACTGTTCAAAATAGGCAGAATTCCAGAGCTCCTGCGCATAGGCTTCCGCTTTCAGTATGCTTAAAGAAGGAGAATCCTCCCCCAGAAGCCGGGCCGCATCCGCCGCTTTGCTGATGATCAAGGCGGAGGAGGAAAGCTTCAGGGCAGAGAGCACTGCCTCTGACTCCCTGCGGAAGCCGAGAAGACGGGCGCAGAACCAGGCCGGGACCGATTTCCACAGGTGGAAGTCCTCCTCAGTGATATCCAGAAGAATGTGAGTCAGGGCACGGGAGATCCTGGTATAGGTGTACTGCCGCGTTTTGATGGAGTTTACAAGACTGTTCCAGGAATCGCACCGGAGCTCTGCCCGGAGGATCCGGTCCGAGAGATCGGGGGTGATGTCGGCAAACTCCGTAAGATCTCTGCCTTCATGGCGGAACTGCAGGATCCGCTCCCGGAATGACCGGCAGAAAGCGTCCGGAAACAGAGGAAGAGTCTCGGCAAAAGTACCTGCAGCGGCACTGGGCATGTAAGGTGTCAGGGAGGAAAGGTCTCCGGAGGAGAATAGCTGCTGCCGGAGCGCCGTGGCGGAAGAGAAGGAACCCCGGAGCAGAGGATCGTGGTATCCGCTTCCCTGACGTAAGGAGGTCACCAGCTTCATGCGGGAGCCGCTCTCCCTGATGGCCCGGGCGTATTCGAAGGCCAGAATATTGTTCGGCTGGGAAAGAGCGGAACGAACCCGGTTCAGGGTCTGCTCTGCTGCCCCGGCCTGTTCCAGGTCCAGAAGGATCGCCCTGAGCCTCGCGTCAGGATAGGTGAGACCGCTCCGGAGACCCTCCCGGAGAGTGAAACGGAAGTCTGCTGTGGATTCATCCACCGCTTCCGCGAGAAGCGTAAGATCTTCAGCGGAAGCATCCTCCGTCCCGCAGGCGATGTAGGAAACACCCAGCGCGGAGAGAAGTCCTGTTCCGTAGCGAGCATATTCCCTGGCGGAGGCAGTGGAAAAAGGAGCGGGGATCTCGAACACCGCGTCCGCCCCGCAGCGGAGCGCCGCCTCGGCTCTTGCCGCGGTGCTGTATATGGCGGGTTCCCCGCGCTGTACAAAGGAACCGCTGAGCAGCACGATGCACCAGGGGGCGCCGGTGGTGGAGCGCGCCTTTCTCATCTGGTACAGATGACCGTTGTGATATGGATTATATTCTGCAATTATGCCCGCAATGCGGGCGCCGTCCGGCGTCATGCGGAAGCCTCCGTCAGAAGTTGGTTCATACGGCGCGGACCGAAGACAGAAACAGCAATATTTAAGTCCTCTGTCTCCATAAAAATACACAATGCTTACTTGTGTTAAGCGCAAGATTTGCCGTATAATTGATGTATCAGTTACTATGCTATTATATTATCGGAGGGAGAAACATACAATGAATATTCTTGTTATGAACTGCGGAAGCTCCTCACTCAAGTATCAGCTCATCGACATGGTCAATGAGAGCGTTCTCGCAAAGGGTCTCTGCGAGAGAATCGGAATCGAAGGTTCTGTCCTGACTCATTCGCCGGCAGGCAAGGATAAGGTAAAGTTCGAAAAGCCCATGCCGTCCCACAAGGAAGCTATCCAGATGGTCATGGACGCTCTGGTCGACAAGGAGTGCGGCGTCATCTCCAGTACCGATGAAATCGCGGCCATCGGCCACCGCGTGGTCCACGGCGGCACCTACTACAGCGACTCTGTCGTCGTTGACGAGAAGGTGAAGGAAGCCATCAAGGACTGCTTCGACCTGGCTCCCCTCCACAACCCGGCGAACCTTATGGGCATCGAGGCCTGCGAGGCAGCTGCTCCCGGCAAGCCCAACGTCGCTGTGTTTGATACCGCTTTCGGTATGAACATGGAAGAGAAGGCATATCTGTATGCGCTTCCCTATGAGTACTTTGAGAAGTACAAAGTGCGCCGCTACGGCTTCCACGGCACCAGCCACTCCTTCGTTTCAGGCGAAGCCATCAAGTTCGCGGGCCTGGATCCGAAGACCGCGAAGGTCATCGTATGCCACCTGGGCAACGGCGCTTCTGTTTCCGCTTCCATCGGCGGCAAGTGCGTCGACACCTCCATGGGCCTTACCCCGCTGGAGGGCCTGATCATGGGCACCCGTTCCGGTGACATCGACCCGGCGATCATCCAGTTCCTCTGCAATAAGCTGAGCATCTCCGTTGACGAGTGCCTGAACATTCTCAACAAGAAGTCCGGTGTCCTGGGCCTGTCCAACGGTATCTCCAGTGACTTCCGTGACATCGACGCAGCAGCGGAACAGGGCAACCACCAGGCTGAAGTCGCTCTGGAAGCATACGCTCTCCGCGTTGCGAAGTACATCGGCGCTTACGCGGCGGCTATGAACGGCGTTGACGCCATCGCCTTTACCGCAGGCGTCGGCGAGAACGACAAGAACATGCGCAAGGACATCTGCGCTTATCTCGGTTATCTCGGCGCTTTCATCGATGCTGAGAAGAACGACATCCGCGGCGAGAACCGCGTCATCTCCACCGACGACTCCAAGGTGAAGCTCCTGCTTATGCCGACCAACGAGGAGCTGGCTATCGCAAGAGATACCCTTCGGCTTACGAAGTGATTCCGGTGATCATTTACTGACAGGGCGTTACGGCGCGGGGGCAGCTCCGCGCCGATGAACAAAAGCAAATTTTGGAAAGGGGCTGATTATCATGGCATACACATTTAAGGTAATGATCGACAAGCTGAAAAAGGAGCCGAAGAGGATCGTCTTCACAGAGGGCAGCGACCCGAGAATCCTGGAGGCGGCTTCCCGTCTTCTGGCCAGCAACTTCCTGACCCCCATCCTTCTCGGAAAGGTGGACGAGGTCGAGAAAGCAGCTGAGGTCGAGGGCTTCAACATCCGCGGCGCGGTCATTATCGATCCCGAAAACTATGACAAGATGGACGAGATGGTGGACATGTTCTGTGAGATCAGAAAGTCCAAAGGCATGACCCCCGAAAAGGCACGCCCCATCCTTTCCAAAGGAAACTATTTCGGCACCATGCTGATCAAGATGGGCGAGGCTGACTGCCTCCTGGGCGGCGCTACCTATTCCACCGCTGACACAGTCCGTCCGGCTCTGCAGATCATCAAGACCAAGCCCGGCAACAAGATCGTGTCTTCCTGCTTCATCCTGGTCCGTCCGGCTGCTACCGGCGACAACATGGTCCTTGCCATGGCTGACTGCGCTATCAACATCAAGCCCAACGAGGACGAACTGGTTGAGATCGCAAGAGAGACCGTCAACTGCGCGAAGGTCTTCGGCGTTGACCCGAAGGTCGCTTTCCTCAGCTACTCCACCTTGGGCTCCGGCTCCGGCGAGGACGTAGACAAGATGCACAACGCCTGCGCTAAGGCAAAGGCTGAGATGCCCGATGTCCCGATCGACGGTGAGTTCCAGTTCGACGCAGCTGTTTCTCCGGTCGTCGCACGCACCAAGTGCCCGAACTCCCCGGTGGCAGGCTATGCGAACACCTTCATCTTCCCGGATATCAACGCAGGCAACATCGGCTACAAGATCGCTCAGAGACTGGGCAACTTCGACGCTTACGGCCCGATCCTTCTCGGCCTGAACGCGCAGATCAACGACCTGTCCCGCGGCTGCAACGCTCAGGAAGTCTATTCCATGGCGATCATCACCGCAGCGCTGGCATAAAAAGGCATTTTCGGTACCCCGCAGTTTGCATAAATCACGCTTGACAAACATGGGCACCTCCACTATAATGTCTGTTGTTATGCTGAATCAGATATTTCACGGCTTCGGCCGTTAACTTTCGTCAGGTAAGGAGGTGTTTCAGGATGTCGATTTGTCCGAAGAATAAATCTTCCAAGGGCCACAGAGATCAGAGAAGAGCTAACTGGAAGATGGGCGCGATGAACCTTGTCAAGTGCCCGAAGTGCGGCGAGCTGATGATGCCGCATCGTGTCTGCAAGAACTGCGGGACTTATAATAAGAAGGAAATCGTTAAGGTCGAAGACTGAGACAGAGCTTCTTGAAAATGTTTTTTGCTGAACCCGGAACAGTATGTTCCGGGTTCTTTTCAAAGTCAGAAAGTGAGATGAGTGCAGTATGGTAAGAGTAGCAGTTGATGCGATGGGCGGGGACAACGCCCCTGCGGAGATCGTCAAAGGGTGCCTTCAGGCACTGAAAAAGGAAGCAGAGATCCAGGTGCTGCTGGTCGGGAAGGAAGAACTGATCCGGAAAGAACTGGAGAAGAATAGTGCACAGAAGGACGCCGGGGAAGATGCGTCCTATTGCGGCGGGCGGCTGAAGATCGTGAACGCAACGGAAGTCATTGAGACTGGTGACGCACCGGTGGCGTCGATCCGGTCGAAGAAGGATTCTTCCATCGTCGTGGGAATGAAGCTTGTGAGAAACAAGGAAGCAGACGCATTTGTTTCCGCCGGAAGCTCCGGCGCCATTCTTGTGGGAGGCCAGGTGATCGTGGGACGCATCAAGGGGATCGAAAGAGCTCCCTTTGCGCCGATCCTTCCTACAGACAAAGGCGGCGTGACCCTGCTTCTGGATGCGGGTGCCAACGTAGACGCGAGATCCTCCCATCTGAAGCAGTTTGCCCAGATGGGCGCCATCTATATGGAACACGCCCTCGGGATCAAAAGCCCTAAAGTCGCAATCCTGAACGTCGGTCTGGAGGAAGAAAAGGGCAACGCCCTGGTGAAGGAGACCTATCCGCTGCTGAAGCAGATGAAGGAAGAGAAGGGAATGAACTTCATCGGGAGCATCGAAGCCAGGGAGGTGACCCACGGATACGCGGATGTCTGCGTGTGCGAAGGCTTCACAGGCAACATGGTGCTGAAGATGATGGAAGGAACAGCATCTTCTGTCCTGAAGCTGATGAAGAAGGCGATGGTCTCTAATCTCAGAAGCAAGATCGGTGCGCTGCTCTTAAAGCCGGCGCTGAAGACCGCTCTGGCGGATCTGGACGGATCGAAGTTCGGCGGCGCGCCGATGCTCGGCCTGAACGGTCTTGTGGTCAAGACCCATGGCAACGCAAAAGCCAACGAGATCTGCAATGCTCTGATGCAGTGCAAGACCTTCCATGAAGAAAAGATCAACGAGTTCATAGCAAAGGAGACCGGCGTTGGAGCTTGAAAAGCTGAAGGCGATCGCTGCGGGGATCCTGGGGCTTTCGCCGGCGGAGATCTCTGAGACGGCTGATTTTTCGGAAGTCTACGGAGCGGACTCCCTGGAGGTGTTCCGGATCGTCACTGCCATTGAAGAAGAGTTTGAAGCGGAGTTCCCGGAGGAAACAGCCCGGGGGATCCGCTCTGTCCGGGACGCGGCGAAGGCGCTGGCGTCCCTGTGACTTATCATTTGTCCGGGAGAGATACAGTATGGACAACAGAAACCAGAAAAGAGAAAAACTGAAAACACTGGAGGAGCGGATCGGCTACATCTTCCGCGACCCCTCCCTTCTGGAGCACGCCATGACGCACAGTTCCTGCGCAAATGAGCTGCACAAAGGTCATCTCGGTTCCAACGAGCGTCTGGAGTTTCTGGGAGATGCGGTGCTGGAGCTGGTGAGCTCCGATTTTTTCTACCACCGGTATCCTGAAATGCCGGAGGGGCGGCTCACGAAGCTCCGGGCGAGTTTTGTCTGCGAGCCGGCCCTTGCGTACTGTGCGGAACAGATCCCTCTGGGTGATTACCTCCTTCTGGGAAAGGGCGAGGAGCAGACCGGAGGACGGTTCCGCCCCAGTGTCGTGTCCGATGCAATGGAAGCGCTGATCGGGGCCATCTACCTCGATAGCTCCCTGAAGGAGGCGCGAAGCTTCATCCATCGCTTCATTCTGAACGATATTGAAGGGAAGCAGTGTTTTTACGATGCCAAGACCATCCTCCAGGAGGAAGTCCAGAAGCAGGAAGGGGCGGAACTCAGCTATGAGCTTCTGTCGGAAGACGGCCCCGACCACCGGAAGCGCTTTGCCTCTGCAGTGCTTCTGAACGGAAAGGAACTGGCCCGCGGCACGGGAGGCAGCAAGAAGCAGGCGGAGCAGCAGGCTGCGTTTGAGGCGCTGAAGGGCCTCGGACTTGTGGAAACAGAGAAACAGTCAGAGAAAGATAACGGCGGTAGTTCGGATGTATCTGAAAAGCATTGAGGTACAGGGATTCAAGTCCTTTGCAAACAAAATCAGGTTCGAGTTCCGGAACGGCATCACCGGCATCGTAGGACCGAACGGATCGGGAAAGTCAAATGTCAGCGACGCGGTCCGCTGGGTCCTGGGAGAGCAGAGTGCAAAGAGCCTGCGCGGCGGCAACATGCAGGACGTGATCTTTGCCGGGACAGAACTCAGGAAGCCCCAGGGCTTTGCCTATGTGGCGATCACTCTGGACAATTCCGACCGCGCGCTTCATATTGATTACGACGAAGTCAAGGTATCGCGCCGTCTGTACCGTTCCGGTGAGAGCGAGTATCAGATCAATGATTCCGCCTGCCGTCTGAAGGACATCAATGAGCTGTTCTTTGACACCGGCATCGGACAGGAGGGCTATTCCATCATCGGCCAGGGCCAGGTGGAGCGGATCCTCTCCGGAAAAGCGGAAGAACGGCGGGAACTTTTTGACGAAGCTGCCGGCATCACCAAATTCCGGAAGCGGAAGGCGCTGGCAGAGAAGAAGCTGGAGAATGAACAGGCGGATCTGGTCCGCGTCAGCGATATTCTGTCGGAGCTGGAGAAGCAGGTCGGTCCGCTGAAACGGCAGTCGGAGACCGCCAGGAAGTATCTTGAACTGCGGGAGGAACTGAAATCTCTGGAGCTGAATCTCTTCCTTATGGAGACGGAGACGGTCCGGGCGGATTTAAAGACCCTCACGGAACGGGAGAAGGTCCTCTGCGGGGATGCGGAAGAAACGGAAAAACAGGAGAATCAGCTGAAGGCTGAGTACGAAGAGCTGGAGCGGCTCCTGGAAGAACTGGATCAGGAGATCAACGAAAAGCGGAACAGTCTCTCTGAGCTGAACCTGAGTACGAACCAGCTCACCGGACGGATCGACGTCCTCCGGGAGCAGATCAATACGGAAAAAAGAAACGCGGAGCATATCAACGCGCGCCTCGGCGTCATCGGGCAGGACAAGGCGGAAAAGGAAGAAGCCCTGTCTGGTCTGTCCGCCGAAAAGAAAGAGAGCGATGCCGCTGCTGCTGAGGCGGGAAAACGGTCTGAAGAGGCAGAGTGGATCCTGGTCTCCTGCGATGAGGAGATGATGCTTCTGGACCAGAAGATCCAGGATCTGAAGAATGCGGTCATCGACATCATCAACGAGCGCGCGGAAGTCACCGCGAAAGGACAGCGCTTCGAAGCAGTTCTGGAGCAGGTCCAGGTCCGCGCCTCGGAACTGAACCAGAAGCTCTTTAAGATCCGGGCAGAGGAAGAGGCCCTGAAAACGGACGTGGAAGCCGGGGAGCGGGAGATGCAGGCCCTTGACCGAGAGCAGACAGAAATGGAAGCTTCCCGGAACGCTGCCTTAAAGCGTCAGGAGGACTGCACGAAGGAAGTGAACCGTCTGAGTCTCCTGCTTCGGAATCTGCAGCAGCAGTACCAGGCGGATTCCGTCCGTCTGGAATCCCTCAGGAATCTCGCCGAACGTTATGACGGCTACGGGAATTCTATTCGGAGAGTCATGGAGACCCGGGACCGGATCCGCGGGATCCACGGCGTCGTGGCGGATCTGATCTCCGTAGAAAAAGAATACGAGACTGCGATCGAGACCGCACTGGGCGGCAGGATCCAGAACATCGTCACGGATTCGGAGGAGACTGCCAAGCGTCTCATCGAACACCTGAAGAGAAACCGCTTCGGAAGAGCTACCTTTTTGCCCCTGACCAGCATCGGCCGCGGAAAGGAGTGGGATCCCGGAGATGTCATGAAGGAGCAGGGTGTCATCGGGATCGCTTCGGATCTTGTGGAATGCCGGGATGCTTATCAGGGACTGGTGCGTTATCTCCTCGGCAGGGATCTGGTGGTGACAGACATCGACCAGGCGATCCGGATCGCCCGGAAATACCGCTACAGCTTCCGGATCGTGACCCTGGAAGGAGAACTTCTGAATCCCGGCGGCTCCATGTCCGGCGGCGCCTTCAAGAACAGCTCCAACCTCCTGGGCAGGAAGAGGGAGATCGAAGAGCTGGAGGCTGCGACGGACAGAAGCCTGAAAAAGGCTGAACTGGCAGAAAAAGAACTGGACGCTGCCCAGAGACTTCTGGAAAAGGCAGGCCTGGAGATCGAAGAACTGAGGACCGGGGAGCAGGAGCTTCTGCTGAAGAAGAATACAAGGAAGATGTCGCTGAAGCGGCTCTATGAAAAGCAGGAGGAACTGACCGGTTCCATACAGGAGCTCTCTGATGAAAGAGGCAGGCTGAAGCAGCAGACCACAGAGATCTCGGACAGCCGTCAGGAACTGGACACAGACCTGAGCGGCCTGGAAGAACGGCGCAGCGGAATGGAGAAGGAGATCGCGGCTCTCACGGAGAAGCTTGAGGAAGAGCGGAAACGGCGGGAAGCACTGGACAAAGATCTTTCCGACGCAAAGCTCCTGTCCGGGACTGCGTCGCAGCGCGCAGGGTTCATCAACGAAAACATCAGCCGCCTGAAGGAAGAACTGAAGAAACTCTCCGAGGAAGAGACTGCACTCCGCGGAGGGACCGAGGACACCACTCTCCGGATCGCCGGCAAGGAAGAAGAGATCCGGCAGGCGGAGGAACAGGTCCGGGACGGAAAGGAAAAAGCGGCTCAGCTGACAGAAGAACTGGAAGAAAAGAACCGGAACAAAGCGGATCACGCCGGCGAGCAGAAGCAGTATTTCGACCGTCGTGAAGAGATCACAAAACGCCGCACCGATCTTGAAAAGGACCTTCTCCGTGTGCGGAACCAGATGGAAAAAGCGGAGGACCGGCTGCAGACAAAGACCGCCTATATCCTCTCCGAGTATAACCTGACGGAGGAAGGTGCCCTGCAGTATCGTCTGGAGGAACCCGGAAGCGCATCCCAGATGAAAAAAGACATCGATTCCAGGAAAAGCGCTATTCGGGCCCTGGGCAGTGTCAACGTCAACGCGATCGAAGATTACCGCGCGCTTTCCGAACGGTACGAATTCATGTCGGGACAGTACAAGGATCTGAAAAAGGCGGAGGAGACGCTCCTCACGGTGATCCGCGAACTGGATCAGGGCATGCGGAAACAGTTCAGCGAACAGTTTGACAGGATCGGCAGCGAATTCAACAAGGTATTCCGTGCGCTCTTCGGCGGCGGACGCGGTGAACTCAGACTGGATCCCGACGCTGATATCCTCGACGCCTCTATCGCGATCATCGCGGAGCCGCCGGGCAAGAAGCTGCAGAACATGATGCAGCTTTCCGGAGGAGAGAAGGCGCTGACAGCCATCTCACTCCTTTTCGCGATCCAGAACCTTCGTCCCTCGCCCTTCGCACTGCTGGACGAGATCGAGGCGGCGCTGGACGACTCGAACGTGGACCGCTTTGTGCAGTACCTGAGAAAACTGACGAAGAACACACAGTTCATCGTGATCACGCACCGCCGCGGCACCATGGTGGGAGCAGACCGTCTTTACGGCATCACGATGCAGGAAAAAGGAATATCGACCCTTGTCTCGGTCAACCTGATCGAAGACAGTCTTTCTTAACGGTGCCTTAACGGTGCCTGACACCATTAAGAAGAGGAGGAACCAATGGCAGAAGAAAAAAAAGGCTTTTTCAGCCGTCTTGTCGCAGGCCTTACGAAGACCAGGAACGCAGTGGTGAATGGACTGGACGATATCTTCAACGGCCCGGGAGACGTGGATGATGATTTTTACGAGGAACTGGAGGAGACGCTGATCACCGGGGATATCGGTGTCCGCGCCACGGACGCGATCCTGGAGGATCTGAGGGCGAAAGTCAAGGAGCAGCATATCAAACAGCGCTCCGAATGCCGCAGAGTCCTGATCGATACCATTAAGGAACAGATGGACCTGGGAGAGAATGCCTACGATTTTGAACACAGGAAGTCCGTCCTGCTTCTGGTGGGCGTGAACGGAGTGGGTAAGACCACGACCGCAGGAAAGATGGCGGCGCAGTACAGGAACCAGGGTAAAAGGGTGCTGCTGGCAGCTGCTGATACATTCCGCGCGGCGGCGATCGAGCAGCTGCAGGCCTGGGCAAATCGTGCCGGTGTGGAGCTGATCTCCCAGAAAGCGGGATCGGACCCGGCAGCTGTCGTGTTCGACGCCTGCACCTCTGCCAGAGCCAGGGGCACGGACCTTCTGATCTGCGATACAGCGGGCCGTCTCCACAACAAGAAGAACCTCATGGAGGAACTCAGGAAGATCAACCGCGTCATCGACAGGGAGCTCCCGGATTACGCGAGGGAGACCATGATCGTCCTCGACGGCACCACCGGGCAGAATGCCCTGGAGCAGGCGCGGGAGTTCCGCGATGTGTGTGATATCTCCGGCATCATCCTGACGAAACTGGACGGCAGTGCCAAGGGAGGCATCGCAGTGGCGATCCAGGCGGAGATGAAGATCCCGGTGAAATACATCGGTGTGGGAGAGAAGCTGGACGACCTGAGGAAGTTCAACTCCGCTGAATTTGTCGACGCGCTGTTCACCCGTCCTTCGGATACAGAAGACAGCGCAGAAAACTGAGGAGGGGAAACACATGGAGAACCTGACGCTGGAAGCCTTTGAAGAGGCAAGCGAGATCGTAAAAAATGTAACCAAGGAGACCAAGCTCGTCTACAGCGGCCACTTTTCCGCCCAGACCGGCAACAAGGTCTATCTGAAGCCGGAAAACATGCAGCAGACCGGCGCCTACAAGGTAAGAGGCGCATATTACAAGATCTCGACCATGGATGAGGATGCCAGGGCAAAGGGCCTGATCACTGCGTCTGCCGGCAACCACGCCCAGGGTGTCGCATTCGCGGCAAAGCTGACCGGTGTGGCGGCCACAGTGTGCATGCCCACCATGACGCCGCTGATGAAGATCAACAGAACAAAGGCGCTGGGAGCCAACGTCGTGCTCTCCGGAGAAGTGTTTGACGATGCCTGTGCCAGAGCCTATGAGATCGCAGCCGAGACAGGCGCCACCTTCGTCCATCCGTTTGATGACCTTGATGTGGCGACGGGACAGGGCACCATCGCCATGGAGATCATCAAGGAGCTCCCGACAGTGGATTATATCCTGGTTCCCATCGGCGGCGGAGGACTGTGCTGCGGCGTCGCGACCCTGGCAAAAATGCTGAATCCGAAGATTCGGGTGATCGGCGTGGAGCCGGCGAACGCTGCCTGCATGAAAGCTTCCCTTGAAGCAGGTCATGTGGTCACCCTTCCCAGCGCCAACACCATCGCTGACGGCACTGCGGTGAAGCGCCCCGGCGAGAAGATCTTTCCTTATATACAGGAGAATGTGGAGAGCATTATCACGATCAAGGACGATGAACTGATCGTCGCCTTCCTCGACATGGTGGAGAACCACAAGATGATCGTCGAGAACTCCGGACTGCTTACTGTGGCGGCGCTGAAGCACCTCGACGTGAAAAACAAGAAGATCGTCAGCATTCTGAGCGGCGGCAACATGGACGTCATCACCATGGCGTCCCTGATCCAGCACGGCCTCATCATGCGGGACCGCATCTTTACCGTATCCGTCCTGCTGCCGGACAAGCCGGGCCAGCTGGCAAAGGTGTCCTCCATTCTCGCGGAGGAGAATGGAAACGTCATCAAGCTGGAGCACAACCAGTTCGTGAGCATCAACCGCAATGCTGCCGTGGAGCTCCGGATCACCATTGAGGCATTCGGGACGGAGCACAAGGAGCAGATCGTCAACCGGCTGAAAGCGGAGGGATACCGCCCGAAGCTGGTGAAATCAAAGGGCACCTACAACGAAGGATAAAGAAGTGACTCTTCGGAGGCGATACGTATGGATGTCAGATTCAAATCAGTAGAGAGCAATCTGATCTTTTTGGCAAAATGGACTTTGACGGCCCTTCTCATCGGGACACTGGTGGGAGTGGTCGGCGCAGTGTTCCGGAAAGGGGTGGAGCTGGTGACGGCGAACTGGAACGCCCGTCCCTGGATGATCGCGCTGGCCCCGGTCTCCGGATGCCTGATCGTATTGATCACGAAGCTTCTGAAGGAAGAGAAGAACGGCGGGACTAATACCGTCATCGACTCGGTGACGGAGGGAAAGCACATCACGGAGCGGACAGCTCCCATGATCTTTATCTCCACCCTGCTTTCGCATCTTACAGGCGCTTCTGTAGGCAAGGAAGGCGCAGCCCTGATGATCGGCGGCGGTATGGGAGAGATCGTCTCCAACTTCCTGAAGTTCGACAAAAATGACCGAAGGATCGCCATCATGTGCGGCATGAGCGCCTGCTTCGCCTCGGTATTCGGCACACCTCTGGCGGCGACGGTCTTCCCAATGGAGGTGATCAGCATCGGCACCATGTACTACGCGGCCCTGATCCCCTGCATCTTTTCCGCCTTCTTCGGCGCGGGTGTCTCCGCCCATTTCGGCAATCATGCGGAGGTGTTCCCGGTGGTGGAAGTGCCTGCTTTTGACATCACCCAGACCATCCTGGTGGTGATCCTGGGCCTGGTATGTGCTCTGGTCGCGATCTTTTTCAGCTGGTCTCTTCACCAGGGCCATCATCTGGCGGACCACGCGCTTCCGAATCCCTATATCCGGGCAGCAGTCGGAGGCCTGCTGCTGATCCTCCTGACCATTCTGAACCGGGTCATCGGAAGCGGCGGATTCGACTTTAACGGCGGCGGATTCCCGCTGGCGGAGAAGGCCATGGAAGGAGAAGCCGTCACCTATGCCTTTCTTCTGAAGATCCTGTTCACCACAGTCTGTATCTCCTGCGGCTTCAAAGGCGGCGAGATCGTTCCGACGCTCTGCATTGGCGCCTGCGTGGGCAGTCTGTTCGCCGGATCAGTGGGCGCGGATACCAGAGTGTACGCCGCTGCCGGAATGGCGGCCATGTTCGCCGGAATGACCAACAGTCCCATCAGCTCCCTGCTTCTTGCCTTTGAGCTGTTCGGATATACGGGAATGCCGTACTTTGCCATTGCCATCGCGGTGTGCTTCACGCTTTCCGGCTACTACGGCCTGTATTCCAGCCAGCGCTTTGCCTATTCCAAGACCAGGACAGTTTTCATCGACCGGAAGGGGCCGAGAAGACTCTGGGACGACAGTGATACGGATTCGCTGAGGAACTGAAGTATAGAGCATAATGCATTGAGAAACATCTGCCTTGGTGTGCATCCGGCGGCTTTCCATCTGCATTTATGTGGGCGATATGTGATAAGACCGAAGAGAGCGGCGTTGATTCAGAAGATCCTGCCGGTCTTAACAGATTATTTACAGGAGGAGTAGTATGCCGTTCAGGATCATACGGAACGATATTACGAAGGTACGCGCTGACGCTGTCGTGAACTCAGCCAATCCGGACCCGGAAGTCGGCACGGGAGCAGACTCTGCTGTCTATGAAGCGGCAGGGAAGGATCTGATGCTTGCGGAGCGGAAAAAGATCGGAGTGATGAAGCCTGGTGAGGCAGCTGTGACTCCGGCTTTTCATCTTCCTGCGAAATATGTGATCCACACGGTGGGACCTGTCTGGATCGATGGGAAACACGGGGAGTTTGACGTCCTGCGCTCCTGCTACCGGAAATCGCTTCTTCTGGCGGAACATCTTGGATGCGAGAGCATTGCATTTCCCCTGATCGCGACCGGTAATTACGGCTTCCCGAAGGACAAGGCCCTGG
>Ga0256405_10007746_pt1 | contig 15855 bp, 13 predicted proteins | sample RumenRJG_02DNA_FD_189096 | JGI IMG/M metagenome (GOLD analysis project Ga0256405, IMG submission 189096) | Bovine rumen microbial communities from Lethbridge, Alberta, Canada - RJG_02 | ecosystem: Host-associated > Mammals > Digestive system > Stomach > Rumen | place: Canada: Alberta... | reverse complement strand
ATTTGCACCATAGCTGTAAATGGTGGCGATCCGGAGCTTCTTGGTCGGATCGGCGGCCATCTGCTTCTGGAATTCCTGATAGTAAAGCCTTGCCATCGGCACGGATGCCACGCAGAGAATAGCATTGAACCCGCTGACTCGTTGCTGCTGTTTCACCTCTTCGACTGTACCGTTAGCCCCGGAAGCGACATCCGCGATATTCATCAAGGAGTTGAAGAGATAAGTCTTGTCTCCGCGATAGGTCTTCTGGTCGAAGTGCTCCAGGATGTACCTGGTTACAAGCTCGATCCGCTTAGGAGCCATGAAGGCTTTTTCACGGTCGATATCCCAGACATCTTTATCGTCGATATCCGGGTCTGTATCCATGGTTTTGATGTAGTCCACACGGAAGGGCAGAACATTCTTGTCATTGATGGCATCCACGATTGTATAGGTGTGGAGCTGGTCTCCGAAGGTCTGCTCGGTAGTAAAGAACTGCGGATTCCGAACTGCACCGGTATTCGTTGCGAAGATCGGTGTGCCAGTGAATCCGAACAGATGGTATTTCTTGAAGCTCTTAACGATGGCCGTATGCATGTCTCCAAACTGGCTGCGGTGGCATTCGTCAAAGATGATGACTACATGCTTCTGGTAGACATCATGGCCAGGATTTTTCTTGATGAAAGTGGAGAGCTTCTGGATGGTTGTAATAATGATATGGGCGTTCGGATCCTCCAGCTGGCGCTTCAGGATCACGGTGCTGGTGTTGCTGTTAGCAGCGCCTTTCTCAAAGCGGTCGTATTCCTTCATGGTCTGATAATCCAGATCCTTACGGTCTACCACGAAGAGGACCTTATCGATATAAGGAAGCTGCGAGGCCTGCCGGGCCGTCTTGAAGGACGTCAGCGTCTTGCCGGAGCCGGTCGTATGCCAGATATAGCCGCCACCGGCTACGGTGCCGTATTTCTTATAATTGTTGGCGATTTCAATGCGGTTCAGGATCCGCTCCGTCGCCGTGATCTGATAAGGCCTCATGACCATCAGCATGTTCTCAGATGTGAAAATGCAGTACTTGGTCAGGATATTCAGGATCGTATGCCGGGCAAAGAACGTCCGGGTGAAGTCGATCAGGTCCGGAATCACGCGGTTATTGGCATCTGCCCAGAAACAGGTGAACTCGAAGCTGTTGCTGGTCTTTTCCTTCTTCTGTTTGCCAGACTTCGCGTCTTTGATGGCATTGAACCGGGTGCTGTTGGAATAATACTTGGTATTCGTTCCGTTGCTGATCACGAAGATCTGGACGTACTCGAACAGTCCAGATCCGGCCCAGAAGGAATCGCGCTGATACCGGTCGATCTGATTGAACGCCTCACGGATGGCAACACCGCGCCGCTTCAGCTCCACATGGATCATCGGAAATCCATTGACCAGGATCGTTACATCATAGCGGTTACTGTGCCGTGCTCCCTCATCCTGGCTGATGGCATACTGATTGATGACCTGAAGAAGATTGTTATGGATGTTCTTCTTGTCGATTAGGGTGATGTTCTTGGTGGAGCCGTCATCACGCTTCAGGACCTGGACATGGTCCTCCTGGATCTTCCTGGTCTTCTCAACGATATGGTCATTCGGGTTTGCCAATGCGTCCTTAAAGAATCGGTCCCATTCAGAGTCAGAAAAGGTATAGCCGTTCAGGATCTCCAGCTTCTGCCGGAGGTTCGCGATCAGCTCCGCCTCCGAGTGGATCGGAAGATATTCATAGCCCTGTTCGGTGAGCATACGGATGAATTCCCGCTCCAGCTCAGCCTCACTCTGATAGCTGTCGGACCGGGCCTTAACCGGCTCATATTCCGTAACAACGGTGTTCTCCGATGTCTGGGCGACGATATTGAAATATGGCATTGACTCGCCTCCTTATCAGAACAGTATTTTCTCTTTGTTTGAAACAAACATCACTGCTGTTCTAGTCGTTTTTATTACATCATCTATTGCAGCTGCTGTTTTTGAAAGGACAAAGTATGAATACATGGTTTCTGGTAATGGTAAAATCTCTACAAGTCTAAACCATTGTTGAACAGCACTTTCGCTATAATAGTCAGATTCATCGTCTTGATCTAGAATATCTGAATAATATGTCGGGTAGACCATGTCTTTTGGCTCTTCACATTGAAAAGCCGTATAATGTGCAATATACATTTTGCTTCCATCGCTTTTAGGAGACCGCAAAATCAACCATCCACCATCATTCAGGATCTGTTGCAGCTTGCTTTCACTTGTTTTTTTCCCAACTTTTAGCATCCAGACATATCCCTTTTTGTGAATAATCTTGAGATGCTCGTTTATAAAATCGGTGTTCTTATAATCTCTGAACCGGAACAGCAACATTTGCGTATTCTCTTTTATTTCTTTCATGATGCCGTCCTTTCTTTAAAACTTAGTAGTATATCGCGATAATACTGATATTGTTGTTCTCTTAACTGTATCTCTCTGGGAAGGCCACTGGTAATATCAAAGCAATACTTGTTAAACACATCTAATTTGTCTGCTATTATCCGTTGGTCATCGAGCGGAGGCAAAAGTATTTTTAGCCTCTTTAAATCTGCAATATTGAAATTGCTTACCGTCGCCCCAACTCCTTCTTTTTTTCCGATTTGATTTCTAACCAAATCACTCTGCAAAACGTGTATCAGAAAGCGAGGCAAAACATACTGCGTATAAGGCCTTAGAAGTACAACACGCTGCCCTTGACAACACTTGAAACCTGCAGGAATAATTCCTACATTTCCAATTGGCGCTTCACGGGAAAAAAGGATGTCATTCTCCTGTGGTTCGACCCTTTTTATTCGCTCCTTATAATCATCTTCACTAACATACGATAATTTTGTGGTGTCGATCGTTCCGTTTACCAAATTATAATTACGGATTACCGGAACCCCTTCCTCTTTCCATTTTGGAGATGAATGGGGGCAATCTATAATTGAACAAATATCAGATAACTCGTATTCGGAATAATCGGAAGCAGATAAAATCATTTTTCCTCTGTAGTAATCCGCTTGCTTTTTCCTAGCTGAAAGCTCCGCTGAAAGCTCCGCTGAAAGGAACGTGAAATTGTCCAACACGCGGACAATTTCGCGTTGTACCTCCAGTGGAGGTACAGGAACTTTGAGTTCAAGCACGGACTTCATACTTGGATGCTTGATTCCTGAACCTCTATAAAAGCTACCAATTAAATCAATCTGGCTTTGCATCCAATAATAGAGATACTTGTTGTCGAGAACGGCAAGATCAAGGGAGGTTGCTATTCGATTGTCACCAGTTACAAACTTGCCTTTATAATACTTAACGTTTGGAGTGCCTCCCCAAGGAATGCAAACGACCTCACCTTCAGCAACATTATCACCAGCAAGCTCTTCTGTTGTAAATCGGTCCTTCCCACTTACTCCTGTGGAGAGGTAAAAGACATCACCATCTTCACGTTCTATTTGATCAAATTCAGCGGCCAAATAATAATAGTACGGGATCACTCTTTTTTGCATACTCCGATCTATACCATTAAATTTCTTATCCCAAGCAGTTAACGACCACATGGGCTTAAACTCCACTCCATTCGGGCACAGTTCCGCAATCAGTTCATTCAATTTAATCATGCGTCTGCCCCCTCAATCTCTGCAATGACCTTGTCGATCTCATCCCGAAGCACCTGTTCCCTAGCTACGATGTCGCGGATCTCCGCGTTCAGCTTCACGATATCGACCTTTTCTCTGGTATCCTCCGCTTCAACATAGGTGGATACAGAGAGGTTGTAGTCATTCCCAGCAATCTCATCATAGGTGGCAAGATGAGAGAAGTGCTCGACTTCTTCACGACCAGCGAAGGTGTCCACGATCCGGTCCATGTTCGCCTGCGTCAGCTTATTGTTGTTCGTAATCTTGATGCACTCGTTTGTGGCATCAATGAAGAGCACATGGCTGTCTGGTTTGCCCTTCTTCAGTACCATGATGCAGGTAGCGATACTAGTTCCGAAGAACAGGTTGCTCGGAAGCTGGATCACGCAATCAACGAAGTTATTATCAATCAAGTATTTACGGATCTTTTGCTCAGCACCGCCACGATACATGATACCGGGGAAGCAGACGATAGCTGCCGTACCGTTCGGAGCCAGCCAGGCAAGAGAGTGCATGATAAAGGCCAGGTCGGCCTTGCTCTTGGGAGCCAGCACACCTGCTGGTGCGAAACGCGGATCGTTGATCAGAAGAGGATTCTCATCCCCGGCCCACTTAATGCTGTAAGGCGGATTCGACACGATCAGCTCGAAAGGTTCATCATCCCAATGCTGCGGCGCGGTCAGTGTATCCTCGCAGGCGATATCAAACTTATCGAATTCGATATCATGCAGGAACATGTTGATCCGGCAGAGGTTGTAAGTCGTGATATTGATCTCCTGGCCAAAGAAGCCATTACGGACCTTATCGCGACCAAGTACCTTTTCGGCTTTCAGAAGAAGAGAACCGGAGCCGCAGGCCGGATCATAAACCTTGTTAATCTCGGTCTTACCGACAGTTCCCAGCCTAGTCAGCAGCTCAGAGACATCCGCAGGGGTAAAGAACTCACCTCCGGACTTACCGGCATTGGAAGCATACATAGTCATCAGATATTCATAAGCATCACCGAAGGCATCAATATCATGATGCCGGACATCGCCTAGATTCATATCCGCCACGCCGTTCAGGAGTTTGACCAGCTTCTCATTTCTCTTCGCCACGGTCGCACCAAGCTTGTTACTGTTAACATCGAAGTCATCAAACAGCCCGGCAAATTGACCTTCGGAAGAAGTACCCTTTGCCGATTCCTCGATGTGACGGAAGACCCTCTCCAGAGTCTCATTCAGGTTCTCGTCAGAAGCAGCTTTGGACCTGACATTGCAGAACAGTTCACTGGGAAGGATGAAGAAGCCCTTCTCTTCAACAAGCCCTTCTCTAGCTTCCTCTGCATCTGCATCCGACATCTTGGAAAAGTCAAAGTCCGGATTGCCTGCATCGGCTTCTCCGGTATTGATATAGCTGGTCAGATTCTCAGAGATATATCGATAGAACATGGTGCCCAGGACGTAGTTCTTGAAATCCCAGCCATCCACGGCACCGCGAAGCTCGTCCGCAATAGCCCATATAGCCCGGTGAAGTTCGTCGCGTTCCTGCTCTTTCTTAGTGTCAATCATGATTGATGCTCCTTTATGAATTAGTCCTCATTGTAATCAATGATATCGTCGATCTTGCAGTCCAACACCTTGCAGATCTTTATCAAAGTCTCGGTGCGAACCGCTTCTCCTTTACCCATCTTCGCCATGGCATTGGTTGAGATCTTTGCCTCGTGACAAAGCTTCATCTTGGGCATATCTTTATCAATTAACATCTTCCATAGTTTTTTGTAGCTGACGCTCATACAAATCCTCCTGAACATCGAAACTGTACAACAGCGAAAAGCCGCGTCAATTCTACATTTTCGGCCGTTTATACTATACCACTGTGGTTCCCGAATATCAAACAGATTTTGCGTTTTGCAAGTCACCTGTCATGAATTTTGAGCAGGTCAGACCATTTTCTGGCCTTTGCCTGCTATGTATGGCCAAACACATTCCCTCCGGACGGTCTGGCCGTGTTCTTAATCTGCTGTTTTCCCGCCCAATCCCTGTGCCTTTGCTTTCTCTCTTGCCGCCTGCTTCCGGGCTTCGCTGTACGGTTCGGTCAAGCGAAGCGACAGCCTGGCCTTATCAACCACAAAGGTAGCGCTGCCTTCCTTGGTGGTTTCCTTCAGCCTGCAGAGGTTCGGATGCCGCTTGGCATAGGCCGCCAGCTTCTTTTTCAGCGCGGGATTGAATGTGTAGACCTCATAAAAGTCATCCGCTTCATTTGTCAGGATGATCGTTTCTTTCTCATATTTTGTAAGTCTGGTCATATCATCGTTTTCTCCTTGAAAATTGCAGGTCAAGAGCCGCCAATCCGAAAGGGACTGACGGCCCCGGTACACTTGTCTGTCTCAGTACAGTTCTCCGTATCAGTCTTTTACAGTGAAATATCCCAGGTCATCAGTTTTGATTCTCCAAAGTTCATCGATCTTCCGGGCCTCTGCAAGGAGATCCGGATATTTCTCCGGGTGGAACACGTTCATGGTAGCGATCTGACTGGTCAGGTCATGAACGATCTGCTTCAGGTCCGGATCGACCGTCACATGCTCCACATAGCACAGCCTGCGGATAGTGGTGCCGCAATCATCATGACCGAAGGCTGCAAGGATCTTCTTCCTGGCGAAGTCTCTCCAGGGAAGAGCGGCGGACTTCTTCCCGGTCCATCCCTCATAATCCTTTTCCATATTCATGATGTTTTCTGTGGTTTCCGTCCGAACCTGATAGAGAAGCTGCTCCATTTCCTCATCCGTGATCCCGACAGTCTCGACCAGATCGACGAGGTTCATCAGGATTGCCTTGGTCAGATCCCCCTCGCACATGCTGGCAGCGATCATAAGATTGCACCCGGTCCCGGCCTTTGTCTTTTCTCCGAAAGCGAAGAGTGCGTTTTTCTGAGTTTCCGTAAGTCTGGGAAGATTGAAGTTTCTGTTCATGGTTTGTACCATCCTTTCATGAAAAATGATTGTTTGTTGTCCCATATCAAAAGCCGCCTCTCCCTGACGGACAGACGGCCTCGGATATGTAATCCATATTCAGTTTTACAGGTCAAGACTTGATAAAATCACCGATCAGACAGCGAATCAGGATAATCCTCTCGATCAGCCAATTCCCGATATGCGGGATCAGGAAAATCACAAATGCGATGATCATCATCCTCAGGAACTCCGGCCCGGAGGCCAGCCCGAAGAGAAGACTGGCCGTCCCGGTCAAGACGAAGAGGAATGCGAGGATTCCGGCCACCACACTGGAGAGACTGTTCAGGAAGATCCCGATCCACTGGATCAGGATCACCGAGATCAGCACCGGCAACAAAACTATCTTTGCGATCACTTTCAATATCAACATGGTTCATGCCCCCTTTGCCGCATTTACTTCTGCGAGTTTCTTCTGCTTCTGACGCTCACGATAGCGCCTTGCCTTTTCACGTCCTTTGGCACGTTGCTCCCGCAGGCGTTCCTGTTCCTTCTGTTCCTCTTCGGAAAGCACCGGCTCCGGAACCTCGACTCTGCCGATGAACTTCAAATAGATTTCGATGGCCTGCTGACGTTCGCCGTCAACCTTTTCCGCTTCATAAACGAGGATCTTATCCACGAATTCATTCAGCATTGGTGTGGTCAGCTCGGAGAAATCGGTATAGCGTTTTGCCAGGTCGATAAAATGCTCGACGTTCTCTTCACTGGCCTCCACCTCAAGCAGCCGAGCCTCTTCCTCTGCGATCACCGGTTCAAGCTCCGCCTGTTCCTTTTCGTATTTCTCACACAGCATCCGGAACCGCCGGTCTGATATCTTGCCGCTCACACTCGCTTCGTACAAATGCTCGATCAGGCGGTCCAGCTCATCAAAGCGTTTCTGGTCCGCTTCCAGTTTGCGGGAAATGTCTGCTATTTCATCGTCCCTCCTGGCATTATGGGCATCCAGGATACGCTGCCGGAAATCATCCTCATCCTCGACGGCAGACTGGCTGGCATAACGGATGACTTCCAGTACAAGCTCCCGGATAACCTCGCTCCGGATGAAATGCATGGAGCATCGATCAACACGTTCCTCTTTGCCGTTCCGATGACCAGAGCAGGAATAGTAATCGTAATCAGAAGTCATGCCAACCTCGTTGCCCTGGTTGTCGATTTTCATATGGCTCTTGGAACGGTGATTGATCATCCTGGCTCCGCAGTCCGCACAAAATACCAGGCCGGTCAGAGGATTCGGAGCGCCATTGTCCGAACGGCGTCTTGTCTTCCGGAGCTTCTGAACCAAGTTCCAGGTTTCCTGATCGATGATGGGATCCTGGGTGTTTTCAAAGACGGCCCAGTTTGCTTCGTCATTTACCCGGCGGGTCCTATCCTTGTAGGAATTGCTGTAGGTCCGGAAGTTGACTGTCTTGCCGGTATACTCCGGCTTGGAGAGAATTGATGCGACCGTACATTCTCTCCAGTTATAGGGATCAGACATATCGCAGTGATTCCGGTAGGTGCCGAGGCCGTGATGCTCCAGATACCAGGAAGGCCGTTCGACCTTTTCCTCATAGAGGATATCCGCGATCTGCTTCGGTCCGTAGCCTTCTATGCTCAGGCGGAAGATCCTGCGGACAACTGCTGCAGCTTCCTCATCGATCAGCCAGTGGCTTGCATCTTCGGGATCCTTCTTGTATCCGTAGATAGCGACAGAAGAGATGTGCCTGCCAGATTTCCCTTTCTCCCTGAGTGTGGTTCGGATCTTCTGGCTGGTGTCGCGCAGATACCATTCATTCATGATGTTCAGGAACGGCGCGAACTCCCGGCTGCCCTCGATGGAGCTGTCCACGCCATTGCTGACAGCGATAAACCGGACACCCTTCTGCGGAAGCTGGATCTCCGTATAGAAACCGACCTGAAGGTAATCACGCCCGATACGGCTCATATCCTTTGCCAGGAGACAACCGATCAGTCCTTTGTCAACGTCTTCCATGAGCTGCTTCCATGCCGGTCTTTCAAAATTGCTGCCTGAATATCCGTCATCCGTATAATGCCGGATATGGTTGAATCCATTCTGTTTGCAGTAATTCTCAAGCATCTTTTTCTGATTGATAATGGAGTTGGACTCGCCCTGGAGTTCATCATCACGGGATAACCGCTCATAAAGTGCCGTAATCTTCTCAGCCATTGCTCTGTGTCTCCTTCTTTGCTCTCTGCTCCGCCTTTCGCTTCGCGTTGTATTGTTCGGAATAAAGCCTGCGCCTCTCACGCGTGGCCATCTTTCTCTGTCGTTTCTTTTCCAGCTTCGCCTGCTGCTCCGGTGTCAGCTCCGGCTGTGGGATCGTAAAGTTCCCGATGAAGTTCATATGGATCTCGATCAGCTGCTCCTTGCTGCCGGTCCGCCAGTCGGCCTCATGCACTTCGATTCGGTCAATAAATGTCCGGATGATATCGGCGGTCAGCTCCGGGAATCCGGCCTGCCTCCTTGCAAGTTTCAGGAACATCTCCGCATCGGTTTCTTTCTCTTCACAGACAGCCTCTTCCCGCCCGGTTTCCTGCAGGACGGCTCCGATCTCTGCCTGTTCGGCTTCATATTTTTCAACAGTCTTTTCCATCTCGGCATCCTTCAGTTTTCCGTTGAAGTACGCCTCATAGGCTCCCTGAATCAGCTCGTCCAGCTCTGTCATTCGGTTTCGCAGTTGCAAGATCTTTGTGCGGATTTCTTCCGCGTCCTTCACCCTGGGAGGAAGGACCGGCTTCTGAATGCCTGCGATAAAGGCCTCTTTATTTTCAATGCCGTATTGATAGGTCTGCCGGAGAGTTTCCAGAATCAAGGTTTCCAGATCATCCGTCCGGACATGATGGCGGCTGCATACCTTCTGGCCCCTGGTCTGCCGCAGAACATTCTCTGAGCAGAGGAAATAGCTCTGCGGTTTATTCATACGGCCTGTCAGCTCTCCGGTAAAACAATTCCGGATCGGCTGTGATTTTTCTTCGTGATAATACATTAGCGCTCCGCAGTCCGCGCAGAAGAGATAGCCTTCGAGAATGTGGCTGTGCTTCTTCCGATGATCTCCGGATTCACCATGATCGAGGAGACATTGCTGTGCCTTCTCCCAGGCATCCGGCTCGATGATTGCTTCATGCGTATTGTCTATGATCTGCCAGTCGGCAGGATCCTTTCTCTTGCGTTTTGATTTAAAGGTTTCGGCATAGGTGCGGAAGTTCACGGTGCAGCCCTTGTAGGCCGGATTGTGAATCATGTCCGTCACTGTCCGCGAACTCCATGTGTACGGATATTTCGGTATTTTCAGGTTATTGGGGCTTTGAAGCACCCGGTAATATGACGGTGTCGGAAGGTGTTCTCCCGACAGTATCCTTGCGGTTTCACCCGCAGTCTTTCCTTCCAGGATCATCTGGTAGATCCGGCAGACAATGGCCGCTGCCTCTTCATCAATGATCCATTTATGCTTATCTTCCGGAGACTTCCGGTATCCATACGGAGGACGGTTCGCAGTCGGCTTTCCTTCCTTCGCCCTTGTCCGGATACTTGCCCGGATCTTCCGGCTCACATCATGGAGATACCATTCATTCATGACATTCAGGAACGGCGCGAATTCACTGGATCCCTGCCGGTCACTGTCCACGCCTGAGAGTACGGCAATGAAGCGGATCCCGAGATCAGGGAAGACTCTTTCAGTATAGAAGCCGACTTCCAGATAGTTGCGGCCGATGCGCCCCATGTCCTTAGCCAGCACGCAGCCGATCAGGCCGCGCTCGGCATCTTCCATGAGCTGCTTCCATGCAGGCCGGTTGAAGTCCTTCCCGGAGAATCCGTCATCGGTGTAATGGCGGACCGGACCCAGGCCGTTTTCAGCGGCATACTTTTCCAGATAGCTCTTCTGGTTGGCGATACTGTTAGAGTCTCCCTGAAGCTCATCGTCTTTGGACAGTCGTTCGTACAGGGCTGTGATTCTTTCGTCGTTCGTGTTCTTCATATCAGGCAGGCACTCCTTCCGGTTTCATGCGTGCATCCGGCAGACTGATGGAGAGATATCCGTTTTTGATCAGCCGGATCAGTTTATCTTCAAAGGTTTCCCTGGCTGCTTCATCGCAGCAGACCTTCACGGTGTAGGTGGTATTGCCGATCTTTCGGGCAAAAGATGTGGTAGCATTGGTATTCATAAGCATATGGCTCCTTTCAAATTGTGGGGATTAAAAGAGCCGCATATTCTCAGGCGGTAAGCAGGCGTTTGTAGACGGGTTACTTACACGCCTTGGATTATGCGGCATCGTCGGAATAGTTCTGGTTGATGTCCATGGGGTTCACGTACTGGGTGGAGGCAGGGCTGATGCGGATCACCTGGCCTTTCAGCCGCTCGACCAGCGGCGTGTACTCCGCCTCCGGGTCGCAGATGATGACGTCATCGTCCGTCACCAGGAAGGCGTTGGCGATCTCACGCTTCGCGCTGAAGGATTTGCCGGCGCCGGGGGTGCCGAGGATCAGGCCGTTCGGGTTCTTCAGCTCCTTCCGGTCCACCATGATGAGGTTGCTGGAGAGGGCGTTCAGGCCGTAGTAGAGGGCCTCCTTCCCCCGCTGGAAGAGCTCCTGGGTGGTGAAGGGCACGAAGATCGCGGTGGAACTGGTGGTGAGGGCCCGGCGGATGTCGATCAGGTTGTTCGCGAGGGGTAGGCAGCTCATGAGGGCGTCCTCCTGCTGGTAGTCGAGGCGCCGGAGCAGGCAGTTGTGCTTCTGGGCGATGGATGACGCCTGGAACACGTTGTTCTCCAGCTCCTGCTCCGTCTTCCCCGTGTTCATGACCAGCACCGTGACGAGGAACATCCGCTCGTTCTGGCTCTGCAGCTCCTTTAAGAGGTCCTTCGCGTCCTTACCGTAGGTGGCAAGATCGGAAGGGAATAGCGATAGGTAAGCCTTTGAGGTGATCTCTGGCTTTTCCCCCGCTTCACACCGGACATGCGACTTTCACCGCATCCGGCGTTCCATCAATTGGTCATTGTTTTAGTCTTCTTAGCCATGCCGTTTGTAATGTATATGGTTGCATCAATCGGTTTTCTGCAGGCTTTCATCCGGAACTTATTCAGCTTCTCAAACTGGGTGACCTCTGTTACTCTGGCTTCTTTGATCAGTTTCCTGATTTCTTCTGCGTCATATGAGTGAATCAGTTTGTGTATCTTGTCCGAGACCAGTACCAGATTTCGGTAACGGTCGCCACCTTGCCATTCTTTCGGGTGTTTGTGGTGGCAGACAATTTCAGATACACACTTGAATTCTTCCCCTGTGACCGCGCATTTTCCATTTTGCGCAGTGAACAGGGATAGACGGTTATCAGCAAGTTCTATGCTGTCAGCGGAGACCGTTGTCCTCATAAGCTCATGAAGCAGAACTGTATTGCATTCCAACAGGTCGTGGATTCTGTTTCGTCCCGTTACCGAGAACGAACAGACGTCCCTGCCGCAGTTCATTGGCTTAACGAATTTCTTATATCCGAAGGGATATATTGGTTCGTGGCTTTTGGCCTCATATCTTAATTGTGCTGAATTTCCGTATCTCTCTTTTTCGTCAGAAGTCAGTTCTCTGCCTTCCTTTTTGATTCTTCCAGTTCTAGGGTTTGTTCCCAGTCTGTCTTTCAGCGTTTTATTGACCCTGTAGGATATCCGTCCGCAGTCAAGGCTGATGTTTGTTGCGATACCGTAATAGTCCTGTATCCCCATCACCATTGAGTTATAGGTTTTTACTTCCTCTGCGACCGTTTCTTTCTCTCTTGGTCTCGCTATATGCTTTACCTGTTCCTTCAGATTCTTTTCGATCCGTTTTGATGCTTTGTCACTAATATGCGATTTTAAGACGTATTTCTTACTCTTCTTGTATGCCTTGATTTTGAAGCCCAGGAAATCGGTGTACCTGTTTCTGACATCAACGATTTTGGTCTTCGTCGGGGAAACTTCTAATTTCAGTCTCTCCTTCAGCCACTTTGTTACCGCTATTTTCACCTTTTCAGCGTCGGCTTTCGTCCTGCAGAGTATCCTAAAGTCGTCCGCATATCTGATGATATACATTTCCTTCAGTTTGGTATCTCTCATTGCCCTGTATGCATGACTCAGGATGGGGCTTCCACTGTCGTTAGTCCTCGGTTTGTACTTCTTTGTTACAGGATTCTTCTGCCATTGACTTTCTACCCAGTGGTCGAGTTCATTCAGCACCACGTTAGCAAGTAGCGGAGAGATGATGCCGCCTTGGGGGGTACCCTTGGCAGGCTGTATGATCTCCCCGTTTTCCAGTTGTATTGGTGCCTTCAGAATCCTCTTGATTGTGTAGATTAATGCTTTGTCATGGATGTTCATCGCCCACAGCTGTTTGATCAGCTTGGAGTGATTCACGTTGTCAAAGAATCCCTTGATGTCGAATTCCACCACGAAGTACAGCTTCTGCATTTGAATCATGCGGTATTCCGCTGCGATGGCATTTTCCGCCGAGCGGGCAGGTCTGAAACCATAGCTGTTGTCACTGAATTTCGCTTCGCATATCGGCTCAAGGATTTGTCTGATACATTGCTGTATCAGCCTGTCCCAGATGCATGGGATACCCAGCGGCCTAGTGTCTCCATTTGGCTTCGGTATATCTTTGCGCCTGACACATCTTGGAGTATATCCGTCTTTACCTCCCTTTATGATCCTGCGGACTTTCTGCACTACGTCTTCTTCCTTCATCTTTCTGATGTCTATGATGCGGAGCCCGTCCGTCCCGGGAGTCATGCTCCCGTCATTTGCTTTCAGTTCGCGGTATGCCAACATGATGTTCTGCCTCGACAGGATCAATCCCATGAGGTCTTTAAATTCCTCCTTCCTTGAACTTCTCGCATAAAGTTCGTCAAATGTTGGCAGTAGATCGTAGTATTCTGCGTGTCGGAGATAATCCACGCAGTTTTTCTTCTTGTTCGGCATTAGGCATCACTCTCCTTTCGGCGAGTGACTCTTTTTGTCATACTCGCAATCCTAATTGCGACTAAGAGCTAAATTACACAATGCTCAACTGACTTGAGGCCATTCCATAATCCCCCTCTTTTTCGCAGGGGATATCACAGGTTCGACCTCTGCTTTTCAGCAACGGTGCAGCTGCTTATTATTCTTCGTCAGCTTACCTTCCTTTGAATCAGGAGGGCCCGTTGCCTTTCCTTGTTCCTGTAATCCTATCTTTTTCATATCCATCCTTAGGTCTCCGCTTTGGTCCTGTCAGCTGGGATGCGCCTGTAACGCATCATGGACTTTCATAACATAAATTTTTACTGATCCACACTGACTGCGCATTGATCGCACCGATGCATTTCTACACCGTCATGGTTTAGACCCGTTCATTCGCGGTTTTCGTCAGTTTTTTGCAAAACATTCTGACCATAGATGGTTTATAGACCTCCGGCATATAGGTGACATACCCCACCTCTGGGGCACTTTCGGGTGGTCGGTATTTATCCGACAATACCTGCGGCCACTCTCTGCCGTCTTCACCGAGCTCCTGACATTCCTACTATTTTTCGGGATGCCAGTCGGAGTATTAAGGGGGCGTTTCAGGGCGTTACCCCATCATTCCACCTCTTGGATTACAAGTTCGCTGATTTTGATCAGCGTCTAAGCTTTGTTCTTCAACCACGAAGTCTTTGGGCTTAGAAACAAGTCGCACTGATGTCCATGTCGTACCCGGCGCGGACTGCCTTCTTCTGTTCCTCGATCTTCGACCGGTCCAGCTCCGTGATGGTGTGCTTGATGGTCTTGATCGCCTCCGTCTGGTCCACCGACTGGATGTGCATCGTCACGATCTGGCTCGAATCCATGTCGAGGAAGTCCTTTAAAAGCTGGTCCGAAAGGTCCGGCGCCGTGATGGCAAGGTAGCTCATGGCGCCGTAAAGGCTCCCCATCCGGAAGGTGCGGCTGCCCGGGAAGGCAAAGGCCGTCGGGGCGATGAAGTCCTTCACGGAGAGGCCGGATCCGGGGAGCCACTTCCAGTCGAAACGGAAGCGGTCGTGGACATCGCCCATGTGGAACATGTCGTGCATGAGCTTCAGCCGCGCCTCCCCGTTCAGGACCTCCGCCTGCACGCCCAGCTGGCGGAAGTTGTTCAGGATGTCGTTCTGGACGTGGGCCAGGCGGGGCTTCGCCTGCTTCACGGACTCCGCCTCGATCCCGAAGGTGAGGTACTTCGTCTTCGTGAGGCCGTTGTTCCCCTGGGAGAGCTGCATCTTCAGCATGTCGGAATACTCCGACCGGACGTCGTCGAACCCGTCCTTCCGGAACGGGATACGGATGCTCTTTTCGAAGTTCTCCGCGTCGGTGGACATGTTCATGAAGGAGAGCTCGAAGCGTACGGAGCTGTCGAAGAAGTTCAAAAACCCGCACCACTCCTCGAAGATCGCGGTCTTGTCCTCCTGCTGGGCCAGCTGGTAGTTGATGTCCTGGAAGCGGATGGTCTTCGTGTAGTAGTTCCCGGAGACGCGGCAGATGCCGTCAGGGAACATGCGGTCAAAGGGGATGGACTGCTGCGCCGTGCGGGGGATGCCGTCGTCCTTCCTTGCCTGCCGGATGACCTCCTCCACCTTCTCCCGGTCCTTTTTCGAAAGCTCCGGGGGGAGCCTCAGGTCACGCGTTTCACTTCTTTTTCTGAACAGCTGAAACAATCTTTTCTACCTCCTTTTCCGCCTCGGCGGCCCTTGCAAGGACCTCGTAATAGTTGTCTGTTTTGTACGGCCGGATCTTCGGCCGGATGAACTTCGTCTCGATGAAATGCCTGGCGATCACCTCCATCGGCTGCCCGTCCTTCTCGTACATGGCAAGGAGGAAGAGGGGCATCATGATGAGGATCATGCCCAGGGAGGCGACGCTGGTGTTCGCCACTGTCTTCAGGGCAAAAAAAGATGGCAGGCCGATGGCTGCCGCGGTCCCGAAGCAGAGGAGCTGCCTCTTCGTAAGGTTGAACAGTATCTTTGACTTGACCCGCGAGAGGTCCCGCGGGACGGAAATGAATGAAGCCATAGTCTCCTTTCCCGGTGCCGGCTGACTATTTTCATCCGCCGGCTGGCCGTTTACTTGTTTTAGTGTGCGCTCATTACGGACCGCGCCAGCGACCCGGTCTTAAAGAGCGCGAAGCATAAAAGCACCGTATAGCCCATGACGCCCCAGATGCTCATCATGATGTCGTCCGTGAAGCTGACGCTCTGTATCATGACGGCGTAG
>Ga0256405_10007743_pt1 | contig 15857 bp, 16 predicted proteins | sample RumenRJG_02DNA_FD_189096 | JGI IMG/M metagenome (GOLD analysis project Ga0256405, IMG submission 189096) | Bovine rumen microbial communities from Lethbridge, Alberta, Canada - RJG_02 | ecosystem: Host-associated > Mammals > Digestive system > Stomach > Rumen | place: Canada: Alberta... | reverse complement strand
CGCAGTTGCGGTGTTCCAAGTATAAAGGAGTTCATGTATAATGGAAGCTGCTTGAGAATCTCAGTCAGAGTAACCTTAATCGGCTGGGGAACGCGCTACCGCCGAAGGCGGTTTAGTTCAATCGGAAAATAATCTTCCTATGATCATTTCCGACGTATAATGATGATTTGAAAACCGAGGACTTTTCTGTCGACTTATGTAATTTAGACTATGCCTATTATTAGCTTTTGAAATTATCGGTCATTTACAAATATAGCAGCAATCGTGAATAGGTTGTTTTATACCTATAATTATGCTATCATAAAAACGGAAGGAGGTACGAAATGATGAATATCGATACGAATTCCATTGTAACCGCTACCGAAGCTAATCAGAACTTCTCCCGTGTGGCCAGGCTTGCTGAAAAGCGGGGAAAGGTTGTCGTTTTCAAAAACAACCGTCCAAAACTGCTTGTGATCGACCTGGATACCGAGCCTCAGATCGAGATGAGTGAAGATGAAAAACTGGAGTTTGTTGCCGGACGGATTCTGCGGGAACATCGGGCTGCATTTGAGGAACTGGCAAAATGATTAAGTTCTCAAAAGAAAAAGTATTGCTGCTGCATCAGATCATGGCCGAAGCAACCGGCGGCAGTGTTGGCGTGAGGGATGAAAGTTTGCTGGATTCAGCGCTTGAGGGAGCCTTCGCCGGATTCGGTGACCAGGAATTTTATCCGACCAAAGAAGAAAAAGGAGCAAGGCTTGGTTATACGCTAATTTCAAACCATGCTTTTGTTGACGGTAACAAACGAATCGGCATATATATCATGCTGTCTTTCCTGGAAATGAATGGAATCCGCTTGCAATGTACCGATGACGAACTGGTTGATATCGGCCTGTCTGTTGCTTCCGGCCGGATGAAATACGAAGAATTGCTCCAGTGGGTTCTGGATCACAAAGCATAATCAGCAGAAATGCTCTGGATTTGTTATCAGGAGAAGACAGGAGGAGACAGGCGACGGTTCTCTGTCTCCTTTGAGGTAAATAGAAAATCCGAACCCACAAAAGGGTTCGGATTCTTTTTTGCGGAGCATGCATTTACGTATCCGAACCCGGATTCATATTTGTAGACGGAATTTTTTGATTGTGTGTTTCCATGGAACAGGATTCCCTCGCCTGTTTCAGTTTGACTGGACGCATACGCTTTGGTATGATCTTTGCAAACTTATCATTCCATTTGCTTTCTTGGATTGTCAAGTGAAGGCAAACGAAAACTATACTTCGGAGGAGATCCCTGAATGGATAAAATCATTATCAAACCTTTGACGCCCGAATTGACTGCTGATTATCTGGACTTTTTCGATCATCGGGCGTTTACTGATAACAATCCGAACGGCCCATGTTATTGCACTTCTCCTAACCAGGATGAAGAGAGTATCCAACAGATGGTTAGCGAGTTTAAAACACACGGTGTAAAAGATACGATACGCAAATATGCGGTAGAGATGCTGAATAACAACAAGATTCATGGGTATCTCGCTTATGATGGAAATCTGTCCATTGGATGGTACAATGCGGCAGATATGGAAAGCTATGCCGGCTTTGTTCCGGACTTCGCAAGAAATAACACATGCGGAAAAACCGTTTCTATTGTTTGTTTTGAAATTGCACCGGGATACCGTGGTATGGGTATAGCTTCAGCATTTATTGACAGAGTCTGCAATGATGCAAAATCAAAAGGGTATGTAGCTGTTGAAGGATATGCCAAAGTCTCTGATAAACGCGATGACTTTGATTATCAAGGTCCTGTCCGGCTCTATCAAAAAGCTGGATTTGTTGAGGTTGCGAGAGAAAACGGACAGATTGTCATGCGTAAAGTGTTGTAATGATGTTGACTGATTAGCTTAATGATAAGGAGTACTATATGAATTATAGAAAAATGTTTAATAATATGCATCCCGGATTCTTTGATGACTCCGGAATAAAAGGAATGCCAAAGGATTGGACGTTTTCGGAGCTGATAATGGATTTACGCAATGATTCACCGCGTGAAGTAGTGCCTCCTTGCCCTGAGAATATTACCTTTGGCGAATATAAAGGCGATATCATCAAACTACAGAATGCTGTAAATGAAGTGGATGAGGACTGGGTACAGTATTTCGGAGAATGGAGCAGGGTTTTTTGTGCCTTTGATCAGGATAAGGTGGTTGCATTCTGCATATTAAGTGATTGGGGAATGCAGGATAATCTTAAGGTCGGCGGACCTGGTTGTGTCGGAACCATTCCAGAGTATCGGGAGAAGGGCATTGGACTTGAGTTGGTCAGGAGAGCTACTGATTTACTGAAAAAGGATAAATACGACATTTCATGGATACATTATACCCATCTCGAAAACTGGTACAAAAAACTGGGATACAAAACAGTTCTGAAATGGAACTCTGACGGAATTGTTATGGAGAAACAATATGAAGAATAACATTATTATCGCAGGTGTTCCAAGAGCCGGAAAAAGTACTGTCTCACATCTGCTTTCAAAAAAATACGGGTACCAGCATATCAGTATGGATTCCATCATAGCAGGCTTTGAGAAATGTTTCCCTGAAACCGGGGTAAATACATATCAGGGCCTGTCTTCGCTGGAAACATTGCGTGTAATCAGCGGCAAAATGGCGCCTTTTGTCCGCGCCATGCTGGACAGCAGTGAATACGATGAGTTTGAACCCGGTATGGTTCTGGATATGTATCAGCTTCTGCCGGAAGATTATGATAAACACATTCGCGGAGCGAACTGTGAGATCGCTTATTTTATTACATCAGATGTTTCGCCGGAAGAGCGCTTCCTGATTCAGAAAAAATATGACACAGAAAAAGATTACTCTTTCTATAAATCCGACGAGGAACTTCGCGAGGGTGCTGAATGCATTGTGGAGCAGAGCATTATTATGAGGAAACAGTGTGAGCAGTTAGGGCTGAAGTATTATGAAACAGCAACCGAACGAGAGCAAAACATACAGCGATTTCTTAATGAATATGGTTTCACGAAATGAATGAAATATATTGACTGTTATAATATGATAAGCCGAACCCTTTGAGGTTCGGCTTTTATAATACAAAGCGGAGCGGGTGGGATTCGAACCCACGTGCCGGTAAAACCGACTAACTGATTTCGAGTCAGCCCCGTTATGACCACTTCGATACCGCTCCACGGCAACGGGCGAATTATAGCACACCACCCGTTATTTGACAAGCTTGAGCCATTAGAAAAAGCCGAACCTACAATAGGTTCGGCTTTGAAACATCATGCGGATGGGTGGGATTCGATACCGTTCGCTCAATCGTCGCCTCTCGCGCTTGGCGCGCGCTCGATGCTCGTTTCACGCTAACAAACTCGCCTCATTTCCGGCTTCGCCGGACAGCACACTGTGCTGACATTCGGCTCGTTTGCCACGTGCCGGTAAAACCGACTAACTGATTTCGAGTCAGCCCCGTTATGACCACTTCGATACCGCTCCACGGCAACGGGCGAATTATAGCACACCGCCCGTTATTTGACAAGTTTGAGCCGTCAGTCGTCAAAGGTGAAGCGGTCCATTTCCGCCTTTCCTTCGGCCGTTTCAAAGACAAAGTATACCGCATGCTTTCCGGTAATGCCTCCGTTCAGCGGTACAGTCACTTCCCCGTTTACCGCCTCCAGCCGGGCAATCTCCCGGCCGCCGGGTGCGTCCAGGCGAACGCTGACATTCACGCTTGCGTCCGCCGTGATAACTGCCGTGAGGGTCCTGGGGGTGTTCAGGCCGAACTGCAGGTACCGGAAACCGATCACGGTGCCGTCCGTAATGTTCATGATCCGGGCGGATACATCCTCCCGCTGCTCATAGACGGGCTCAATCCAGGCCGTTTCCTTTCCGCCGTACATATGGCAGGCATAGCCGGCTGAAATCCATTCCCGGGCATTGATGCCGTTAATCTGCGGTCCCTGGGAGGTCATCTCCACAGGGCGGGAAGCCACCGGCTCACCGTCCAGGTAATCCACTTTGCCGATCCAGACTTTTCCGTTCTTTCCCTGGACAACATCCACCGGTTCCATCATCGCCTGGCGGGAATACTCGTCCTGCCCGGTCTGCCGGTGATAGAACACATACCACTGGCCGTTCACTTCCATGACGGAGCCGTGGTTGTTGCCCCAACGGAAGGTCATGGTTCCCTTCCCTTCCGCATCCGTCAGGATTTCACCGCCGTTGAAGCTGATATCTCCGCCCCACTGCCAGCCGCCCAGCGGCCAGTCGCTCCACATATAGGAGAGGAAACCGTTGCAGTCCTCATAGATGCCCAGTTCCGGCACCGGTTCATTGACACGGCGTGAATAAATATACACATACTTGCCGAAGATCTTCCGCGGACTGGAAGCTTCAAAGAAGCATTCCCATCCGAAGGCGTCATCTTCCGGCGCCCAGGAAGCCCGGCAGTGCGGAATCGGATTCTCCCGCAGCGATCCCGGAACAATTGTCGCCATGTCCTCGTTCAGTTCCGCGCAGTAGGCCTTGCAGAAACCCCAGTAGGCATACACCCGGCCGTCGTCATCCACCAGGATGCCCGGGTCAAAGCCCAGCTCGGTCAGTACCGGATCCGTAAAGGGCCCCCAGGGCTTGTCAGCCTTTGCCACCATGATCCGGGAACCCTTCTGCTCCGCGGCATACATATAATATGTATCGCCCTTCTGCACTACGTCCGGGGCATAGAGGATACTGTTATCCGCCGCCCGGTAGCAGGTTCCGTGGCAGGTCCAGTCCGTCAGGTCCGTTACAGGCGCCGACCAGACCACATAATCCCTTCCGCAGTATTCCTTCCGTTCCGTATCATGGGAACCGTATACGTATACCCGCGTTTCCCCTTTATAGGTGAAGACCCGCGGTTCTCCGTCCGGCACATGCTCCCACAGGGGCATATAGGGATTGGCACCTTTGACAAACGTCTTCCGGTTCATATCTGTCGTCTCCTTTGTTCTGTCTTTTTTCAGCATATCGGATACGCCGGATGAAGTCAATGAAAGAAAGCGGATTTTCCTGCTTTTTGTCTTGTATTTATGCTATAATACATATAAATTCAGATATTGAAAGAAAAACGTGCTCATCCCCGTTAAATTCAGTGAAAAGGTTTTTTGACGCTGTGCATTCTGAAGGGAGGAAATCATCATGAAAAAACGTATCCTGGCCGCGGTATCCGCTCTTGTTCTGCTGCTCCTGCTCGTCTCCGCCGCTGGCGCTGACGGTCCTTCCACCTGGGATCCCGTAAACCAGGCATATATGTACAACGAAGAGCATTACGGCGTGGTCATCTGCACCAAAATGAACGTCCGGAACAGGCCCGCCACCAGCGGCACCTCCTACGGCTCCATCCGCAACGGCCAGCCGGTGAAGATCCTGGGCACCTCCCAGGACGGAAACTTCTACCTGCTGGATCTGGCCTCCTGCGGAATCGCCAGTAGCGAATACTACGGCTACGCCAAGGCCAGCCTCATCAAAATGGATCCGGAGTATATCATTGCTTCCCGGCTGCTGAATCTCTATGCCACGCCCTGGGGCGACGGCCTGAAGAACGGCGAGCAGAACAACCGCGCCTTCCTGGTGATCTCCGCGGTCCCCGGCTGGTACGCCGTCCAGGCTACGGATTCCACTCCTGGCTCCGCCTTTATCCGGGCAAAGGACATCGCCCTGGATAATTCCGGCCGGTATGTGGTCACCTGGGATACCGATCTGTATGATGACAACACCATGGCAAAGTCCGGCGTTGTGAAGCGTTTCACCGTCGGCAGCCTCATCGGCATCAGCGGGGAATTCTCCCGGATGGTATTCAATGAAGGCAAGGACAATGAATTCCGTGCCTGGGTCAAAAGCCAGTTTGTTGCCCCTGTAATCAACTGATTTTCCCCTTCTTTCCCGGCGGCCGCGTACAGCGGCCGTTTTTTTTACAACATTGTTACCTGCCGTTGCACGGTTTCCGTACCGCTTTGCTTGTTTTCAACCCTTCTCTTTGCTATAATAGGCGTGTTGTGAACCCGGCCAAATGCCGGTACAGGACCTTGAAACACGGAAACGGTAATGGGATGAATATGAAAAGATTCACGAAATTTATACTCTGCCTGGCAATGCTGGTGTTGCTGCTGCTCGGCGCGTCAGCCTCGGCGGAGACTACAGTGACCTTCTCCCCTGAAAACCCGAAAATGGGCGAATATGTGGATGTTACGGTCACACCCGGACGGGAAGGCGCCGTCGGCGTCCGTTATGAACTGAGCACCTCCCAGGGTGCGGTCTTTAAGGATAAGGACAAGGAGTTCACCAAACACTACACCGCTTCCTTCCGTCCCCGCGAGGAAACCAAATACACCCTGACCGCCATCATCTCCTACGGCAAAAAGGATGTGGAAACCGTCAGTGTCACCATTCCCGTCTCCGGATCCGTTCCGGTGCAGGAAGGCCCGGATGTTCTCTACAGCCAGAAGGACGGCTGGTGGCACGATAAGGTTTATTCCAAAAAGCATCACCGGTCCCTGGAAAAGGCCGGATGCGCCATCTTCACCCTGAGTCATGCCCTGCAGCATATGGGCGTCACCGGGGACGAAGTGCTTCCGGACAAGCTGGGCACAAAGTACTCCGGCATGTATATTGAGGGACGCGGCACCGATAACGAACGCCTGCTGATGACCGCGAGCGAACAATTCGGTTTCCAGACCCATCACGACCTGGTGGAATCGGAAAAGGAGCTGGCCCTCTGGCTTAAACGGGGAGACCGTTTCAGCTTTATGATCGTCATCGGGCACATCGCCCTGGCGGACGGCCTGAGCGAGGACGGCACCAAGGTCCATGTGGTGGACTCCGCTCCCGGCGCCACCGCCGAGCGGATCAAAAAAGCCTCCATGTATATTCAGAAGGATGACGGCACCTTTACCGCGGTTGCCTCTCCCGAGGAAATCCCCGGCTGCCGCTGGTTCTTTGAAACCGGCGAGTACGGTGGTCTGGAATACTGGCTGGATCTTTCCTACTGTGCGAAGCAGGGCATGCGGCCCTTGCGGAATTCCTGGATGACGCTGGACGGCCAGTCCGTCACGGATATGGAATACGCCGGCGCCCTGGTCTCCAAGGTGACCGTCGCGGGCTCTGAGGAAGCGCAGCGGGTGAACACCCGGGATCTGCAGTGGAACACAGACGGCGCGGACGCTCCGCAGCTGGCCCTGATCACCGGAAAGAAAGGCGCCTCCTTCACTGACGGCAACGGAAAGAAGAAGGACGGCATCTCCAAGCCCATCCCCTACGGCACCATGGTGTTCGTCATCGGGATGACGGATAAGCAGTTCTACATCCCCTGGAAGGACAGCTACGGATTTATCAGCCGGGAATCGGCGGAGCTGCTTCCCGTATCACAGGACAGCTTCCGCACAGGGCTGATCTCCCTGAACGGCAAAACCGCCGGCACTTCTCCCATAACGGTCCGGAAGGAGCCTTCCGCCAAAGCAAAAAGTATCGGGGAATGGAAGCCGGGCACCCCTGTCGCCGTTCTATACGATAAAGGGGAATTCTACTTCGTGGAAGGCAAAGGCCTCCGCGGATGGGTACATCAAAAATATCTGAAACTGGAAGGGGAAGAGAACGATGGGCAGAAAGTCGACGAAGGAGAATAAATCCATCTGGCAGACCACGCGTGAGGATCTTGGCCTGACGCGGGAAAAGGCCGGGGAACTGGTTCCCGGTTTCTCTCCGGAGCGCATTGAAAAGATCGAGAACGGACGCACGCAGATCCAGCCTGAGGACGTCATTCTTCTGGCCGAGCACTACCGTGCCCCTTCCCTGCTCAACTATTATTGCTGCAATGAGTGCCCCATCGGTGAAACCCAGGTCATCCGCGCCGAATCCAAGGAGCTGACCCAGATCGCCGTGGAAACCCTGAATGCCGTCAACCAGATGGACCGCATCAAGAACCGCCTGCTGGAGATCGCCGAGGACGGCCAGGTGCGCAAGGATGAGTATGAGGACTTCATGAAGATCAAGAGCGTCCTGGACCGCATCGCCCAGAGCGTTTCCAACCTGCTTCTGTGGATGGACGAGCAGATTGCCGAGAACAAGTTCGGCACTGCCCAGCCGCCGCTCAACTGACTGGTTCCCGGAACATAAAAAAAGAGGCTCTGCCGTTTGGCAGAGCCTTTTCTGTAAGGAAATTATTCCTTCACTTCTTCAACCGCTTCTTCAGCAGCCTTCTTGGCTTTCTTGGCGGTCTTCTTCACTTCTTCGACGACTTCCTCGGCCTTGTCCTCTACAGCTTCCGCGGCTTCTTCAGCAGCCTCGGCGAACTTTTCGGAAACGGAATCTTCGGTGGCAACCACTTCATATTCCACGTCCGCGGCAGCGGTCTCAGTGGCTTCTTCAGCCACGGGTTCGGGCTCGATGGCCTGACGGATGCTCAGGCTGATGCGCTTCTTCTCGGGATCCACGCCCAGCACCTTAACCTTCACTTCATCGCCGACCTTCACAGCGTCTTCCACCTTGGCCACGCGGGCAGTGGAGCACTGGCTGATGTGAACCAGACCGTCCAGGCCGGGCTCCAGTTCCACAAAGGCACCGAAGTCGGTGATGCGGACCACTTTGCCGTCCACCACTTCGCCCACGGGGAACTTCTCAACCGCGCCGTCCCACGGATGGGGCTGCAGCTGCTTGTAACCCAGCTGAATGCGTTCGCGTTCGGGATCCAGGGACAGGATCTTCACGTCCACTTCCTGGTTGGGCTTCACAACTTCACTGGGATGCTTGATGCGGCCCCAGCTCAGGTCTGTGATGTGGATCAGACCATCCACACCGCCGACATCCACGAAAGCACCGAAGTCGGTCAGACGACGGACGATGCCGTGGATGACCATGCCCTCTTCCAGGCGCTCCCAGGCTTCCTTCTTCTTCGCGGCGGCTTCTTCAGCCACAACAGCCTTGCGGCTGGCAACAACGCGTTTCTTCTGAGGATCCACTTCCAGGATCTTCAGCTTCATTTCCTTGCCGACGAAGTCAGCGATCTTCTCAACATAGCGCTGGCTCAGCTGGCTGGCAGGCACGAAAGCGCGTACGCCGGAAATGTCAGCGATCAGGCCGCCCTTGACGGCTTCCTTACCGACAGCGTCCACATACTCGCCCGCTTCGTACTTCTCCATCATGGCGTCCCACGCCTTGCGGTTGACGATATTGCGCTGGCTCAGCAGCACATTGCCTTCTCCGTCGTTGACCTTAACGACTTCGACTTCAATCTCGTCATCCAGTTTGACATCCTGATCTACCAGGTCGCTGCGTTTGATCAGTCCGTCGGCCTTGTAGCCAATGCTTACGCATACTTCGTCCTCGGTGATCTGCACAACCTTGCCGGTCAGGGTCTGTCCGGGCCGGATCCTCACCAGAGTAGATTCGACTTCCGCCATGAAGTCATTGTTTGTTTCCACCTCCGTGGCAGGGGTCAGGTCCTTGTTCTCCATGTCGCTCATGCGTGTGACAACCTCCTTAAGTGAATCCGTCGGCGTAGATGCACCGGCGGTGATTCCAATCATTTCGGAATCCGTATTTGCAAAGGCGGGCGGAATCTCCGCCGCACTCTCTACCAAAATAGTTCTGGGACAGGCGTTCCTGCAGATGTCGTACAGTTTCCGGGTGTTGGCGCTGTTCCGGCCGCCCACCACAATCATGGCGTCCACCCGCTCCGCCAGTTCCCGGGCCTCCTTCTGCCGGATCTCCGTGGCGTTGCAGATGGTACACCGGCTGTCCGGATTGCTGACCTTTTTCTCCAGCACCGTCAGGATCTCCTGCCATCTGCTGTGGGGAAAAGTCGTCTGGCAGACAACCACAGCCCGTTCCATCTCCGGCAGCTGTCCGGCCTCTTCCGGGCTGGCGACGAACTTCACTTCGCCGTGCGCCCATCCGGCTGTGCCCCGCACCTCCGGGTGATCCCTTTCTCCTACCAGGATCACGGGAGTCCCGTCCCGGGAGCCTTCCTCCACAATGCGGTGAAGCTTGTCCACGAAGGGACAGGTCAGATCCAGCACTTCATTGCCGGCTGCCTTCAGCTCTTCCAGCACCTGCGGGGAAACCCCGTGGCTGCGGATCAACACCCTGCGGCCGTGCGCTTCCGCGGGATCCCCGATCGGTTCCAGTCCGCGTTCCGCCAGGCGGCGGATCACTTCCGGGTTATGGATCAGTTCTCCCAGCGTACAGGAGGGAATACCGTCTGTAGCCATCGCTTCCGCCTTCTCCACTGCACGGCTGACGCCCATACAGAAACCGGCGTGCGCTGCTACCTCAACAGGCATATTCCCTTTCCTTTCAAAAAAATTACATTCAACAAGGATATTTCTTCTTTATTATATACATTTCCTGCCGGTTTTACAATTTTTTTGGAGTATTTTTCAAATTTTTTCCGTTCCGGCGTCCCGGATCATCCCCCGGAAGGTCTCCCGGAGGCGTTCGTTCATCTTTTCGCAGGTCTCAGCGTTGATTCCCTCGGCCAACAGATCATCGTACGGAACGGGTTCTCCGACATACAGGTTGGTCACTTTGAAAAAGCTCAGTTTCCGGTCAAAATAGATCGGGATCACCGGTGCCTTGGACCGCATGGCGATCAGCGCCGTTCCGGATTCAATATGCTCCATCTGTCCCTCATGGTGGCGTGTGCCCTCCGGGAAGATCAGCAGGATCTTTTTCATCTTCACGGCCTTCATGCAGGCGCGCATCGCTTCCATGTCGGATTCATGCCGCCCCACCAGAATGCAGTGCAGCCGGACCAGCAGATTCCGGAGGAACTTGCTGTTCCCCGCCAGCTCCTTCTTGGCCAGGAAAACAATCTGATGCTTCGGGATCCCCATGGCCATCACCACGGGATCCAGCGCGTGCCGGTGATTGGCAATCACCACGAACGGCGGATCCTGCCGCAGCCGCTCCTTGTGATGGAAACGGACCGGCATCAGGGTATGAAATACAATATGGGCCAGCACACGGGCAATCTCATAGATAATCCCGCGTTTTTCAGTCACCGGCTCCAGTTTCTTCTCAGCCATGGCGTTTTTCCTCCACAATTCTGAGGATCTCGTCCACCACCTCGTCAAAAGTCAGGTGGGTGGAATCCACCAGCACCGCGTCCTCAGCCTGCCGGAGCGGCTCCACCGGGCGGTTCATATCCTGCTCGTCCCGCTTGATCACTGCTTCCAGCACTTCTTCAAACGTGTCCGTGCTGCCCTTGCTCTGCATTTCCAGAAACCGTCTGCGGGCACGCTCTTCTGCCGACGCCGTCAGGTAGATTTTGGCAGTCGCGTTCGGCAGTACAGTAGTACAAATATCTCTGCCGTCCAGCAGCATATCCGTTTCGGACGCCAGCTTCTGCTGCAGGCGTACCATGGCCTTACGCACGTCGGCGTACCGGCTCACGGTGGAGGCGGCCATGCTGACTTCCGGGGTCCGGATCAGGCCGGTCACGTCCTCCCCTTCCACAAAGGTATGCTGCCCGTCGGCCTCATGGCTGACGGTAAAATTCAGGCTGTTGCACAGGGCGACAATCGCCTGCTCGTCCTGAAGATCCATATTCCTTCTGATGGCTGTCAGGCCCAGCGCCCGGTACATCGCTCCGGTATCCAGATGCAGGATGCCCAGTCTGGCGGCCACCGCGTCCGCCACCGTGCTCTTGCCGGCACCTACCGGCCCGTCAATACCAACGTTCAGCCTCATGCTGTTTATCCTCCTGTAAGCGGGATTTTCTCCCGTATCTCCCGGTTTCGTATAACCTTTTATATTATACTATTCGGGGCTTTATTATTCAATCCGTACCGTATTTTCACTGATTTTTTCATGTTTTTGCATCCAAGAGAATTTTACAATTGTCAACCTGTCTGATTTATGTTTTTATAGTTGACACATTTAAACCGTACTTTTATAATGACCTTGAACTGATTCTTCCCCCATTAAGGAGGTTTTTACCATGAAAACAACTGGAGTTACCCGCCAGCTGGATGCCCTGGGACGTATCGTCCTGCCCGTTGAACTTCGCTGTACGCTGGATATCGGCCCCAAGGACACCCTCGAAATTCTCGTGGAGGGCAATTCCATCGTCCTGCGTAAGTACGAAGCGGACTGCCAGTTCTGCGGAGGAAAAAGCGGCATGACCGAATACCGCGGTAAGCTGATCTGCCGCCGCTGCCTCAAGGAAATCAAGGCAATCTGAGTCTTCCTTTCCATATGTTTTTTCATCCCGGATCCTGATCCGGGATGATTTTTGTTTTCTTGAAGTTTCCTCTCCCACAGCGTATAATAAAATTTGTTATCCGGATCCCTTTCCTGTATTTCGGGACTGCGGTGAAGGGTTCGTGAATCATGCTTTCCGGAGGTTTACATGTCCTTTCCGTTTTTTGCCTATCTTTCCCGGCTCAGGCTGATCCATCGCTGGAGTCTCATGCGCAACACCGTCCCGGAGAATGACGCTGAGCATTCCCTGCAGGTTGCCATGATCGCCCATGCCATCGCAATCATCGCCCGGGACCGTTATGGTAAGGATGTCGATCCGGAGCATGTGCTTTCCCTGGCGGTTTATCACGACGCGACAGAGGTGATGACCGGCGACCTGCCCACCCCTGTCAAGTATCACAGTGATGAACTGCGCGGTGCCTATCACCGGTTGGAGGAGCTCTCCGCGGACAGGTTGCTGGCGCTCCTGCCGGAGGATCTGCAGCCCGCCTACAACCCGTACATGAAGCAGGCTTCCGGTTATGAGCATACCCTGGTCAAGGCCGCCGACCGCATTTCCGCCTGCATCAAGTGCATGGAGGAGCAGCGCGCCGGCAACCGGGAATTCGATTATGCCGCGGAAAACATCCGGGACAGCATCGCTTCCATCGACCTGCCGGAGGTCAAGGATTTCCTGACGGATTTTCTGCCCGCCTTCGACATGACCCTGGACGAACTGAACCATCCCTCCGGTGAAAACCGCTGAATCTTTTTTGAAACAATTCCGCATTGTTCATCGTCTGTTATTATGTCGGATCATTTTCCCCATGAGGGATTCCACCCTGTAAATTCTTCATTTTTCATTCTTCATTCTTAATTTTTTCTTTGGAGGGTTTTGCCCATGAAACGTATTCTGGCCCTGTTCCTGGCTCTGCTGATGTTCCTTCCTGTCTTCTCCCTCGCCGAAGAGGACGAGTTTGAAGAGGAGTACGAGGAAGAGTACGAAGAGCTGGACGAGGAAGAGGATGAAATTCCGGAGGAAGTCCTGAATGCCGAGCCGGTTTCCGAGGAACTGCAGGAAGAAATCCGCAATGCCCTGGAAAACGCGGACTTTGTTCCCACCAGCGAGCTGGACGAGAACAACCTGTTCATCAACCGCAACCTGCCGGATAACGTGATCAATATCCTGCTGCTGGGCGTGGATACCCGCAACGCGGAGCTGATTGAGGAAGACGTCAAGCTGGCGGACGTTCAGATCATCCTTTCCCTGAATACGGAAACCGGCGATGTCAAGCTTTCCTCCATTCTCCGTGATACGGTCGTCGTCAATCCCTTCACCGGCGTCCGTTCTCCCATCAATTACTCCCTGCGTTCCTTTGACAGCAAGGGAAAATTCCATGACGATCCCCAGCGCGCCATCGCAACGGTGAACTATAACTTCGAAATGAACATCCAGTACTACGTCATGATCAACTTCCGCGGCGTGGCTGCCATCGTGGACCAGCTCGGCGGTATTGATATGGAGCTGACCGAAGGTGAAGCGGCGAACATCAACTACTACCTGAAAAAGAACGCCAAGTCTATCCTGAAGCACTATGACACCAAGGAAGCCAAAGCTGCCCGCGTGGAGCTGAAGGTGGAGGACGGCGTCCAGCACCTGGACGGCCTGCAGGCCCTGATGTATGCCCGGCTGCGCCAGAACAAGACAAAGAAAAAGTACAACCTGGGTGACGACTGGCAGAGAACCGCCCGTACCCGCAACCTGCTGGACAAGCTCCTGCAGAAGGTGCTGAAGGGCAACACGGACATCATCGATCTGGTGAGCTTCTCCGTGGAATACATCAACTCCAACATGAACCCCGCCACCATGTTTGACCTGATCCGCACCGTCCTGGGCGGCAACATCATCAGCAAGCTCGGATCCGGCGATTCCATTATGGAACAGTTCCGCATCCCCATGGGCAGCGCGGATGACAACACCAAGACCTGGTCCTACGTCCAGGAGAAGGGCGACCTGTACGGCAAGATCTGGCTGAGCAAGACCAACGGCAATCTCCAGAAGAACATCGAAGGTCTGCATGAATTCATCTACGGCAAGTATTATCCCGCCGGCGAATAATCATTCCCGCCGGTTCAAAACGGGCAGCTTCCGGGCCGCCCGTTTTTCTTATGCTGCGGAGAATCGGAAAGTATTTCTGCAACGTTTTCCCTGTTCACGCCGTTATATGATATGATAATGTATCATATCCGCTGGAGGTATTTTATGAAACGTCTTTTCGCCCTCATCCTTTCGCTGGTCCTGCTTCTTCCCGTCTTTTCATACGCTGAGCAGGGCGACGGAGATCTTCCCTTCGATGAAGAAACGGAAGATCTGGACCTGGATGAGGATTTTTCCTTTGATGAAGAAGGCAACCTGCTCCTCCGGGATGAGGAAACCGGTGAAACATACAGTCTCTCCGCCTTCAACGAAGAGGATATTGAAAAACTTGCTTCTCAGTATGAAACGGATGACACCATTGATCCCAATGAACTGGAGATCAATGAAAACCTGCCGGACGATATCATCAACATCCTGCTGATCGGTCTGGATGTCCGCGGGACAAAGAAAGAAAAGCTCCTGACGGAGCAGGGCAAGTATTCCAAGCGTTCAGATGTGCTGATCGTGCTTTCCCTGAACCTGAAAGACGGATCCATCAAGCTTTCCTCCATCGCCCGCAACACCTATGTGGAGGTACCCGGCCGGAAGAAAAAGACCATTATTGCCAACAGCTACGGCCATGCGAACTATGATTCAAACGGCAAATTCAAGTCCTGGACCGATACGCCGGAAACCTGCATCCGCACAGTCAATCACAATTTTGAGCTGAACATCCAGCATTATGTTGCCATCAACTTCTACGGCGTCGCGCAGATCATCGAAGCGCTCGGCGGCGTTGATATTGACCTGACCAAGACGGAAGCCACCGCCATTAACACCTACCTGTCCACCGGAACCATCAAAAACTCCAAGGGTGAAAAGATTTCCCACGGCAAGGCCATCGCCAATTCCTATGACGATAAAAACGGCAAACGGGATAAGCTGAAAAAGCAAACCGGCGTACAGCACCTGGACGGCATCCAGGCCCTGATGTATGCCCGGCTCAGAAGCATTGACAGTGATTTCGTCCGTACCGCCCGTACCCGTCACCTGCTTGATTGTCTGCTGAAGCAGACCCTGGAAAAAATCAAGGCAAACAAGCTGAATGTGCTGGACCTGGTATCAGACTTTATTTCCTACCCGATTACCAACGTCAATCCCAGCACCATCATGCAGCTGATCGGTAAGGTGATGTCCTCCGATGTCATGGATCACCTTGATTCCGCGGATTCAATCATCACCGAGTTCCGGATTCCGATTGACGGCTACTGGAAGTACGACACAATCGACGGTGCCAGCGTCACCGTGATGAAAGACAAGCAGTACACCGTCGAATCCCTGCATGAATTCATCTACGGCCAGTACTACCCCGCCCAATAATTCTCCGTAAGCGGTAAATAATCTACACCCCAAGTTTGCAGATCTGTTTGATCTGATCATTCCAAGGAAGCAGATCCTCGATATCTGCATTCGGATCTTTCGCGAACCGATCCGGCAGGACTGTAAGGATAT
>Ga0256405_10007742_pt1 | contig 15862 bp, 16 predicted proteins | sample RumenRJG_02DNA_FD_189096 | JGI IMG/M metagenome (GOLD analysis project Ga0256405, IMG submission 189096) | Bovine rumen microbial communities from Lethbridge, Alberta, Canada - RJG_02 | ecosystem: Host-associated > Mammals > Digestive system > Stomach > Rumen | place: Canada: Alberta... | reverse complement strand
TCCATGTAACAGATCAGAGGATTAATATACCCTCTAGTACTATACCAACCGCTATCTAAGGAAGAATTGCCTACAATACCTTCGACATTTTCAAAACTTAATCCGCTATCATTCTTAAGAATATTGCTAAATCTAACTGGGAAGTATACATTCGCTGTACTGAATCTTCCCTCAGAGTTTGATAGAACGCCTTTATAAATGATATAGAGATTATTATATGAATTGTAATATCCAGCGCCGTCTTTTACTGCATTAAGAATATATCCAGCATACTTTAAGTCGGTCAAAGAAGACTCTGAATTATATGATTTAGCTGCATATGCATAAATTGAATCCTCAGCTTCTTTCTTACAATCTGAAATAAAATCTTCTGTAAGGCTAGAATACTCTGAAACATACTCATCAAGACCACTTACTTCATATTCTTTCGATGTAGTATCTGGAATCTTACCAAATTTTTCAGCATAGTATGACATATCCCTATCATTGATAGAGATTTTTACCTTGTCTCCATTTCTTAAGCCACTCATCTTATCGCATTGAAAATCATAAGCATTTAGCTCAGAGCCGCTATAGTTATAGTCCACCTGGCCATTTGGTGATATCCCCGAAAATGAAACTTCCAAAGAATCAAACGGGTTAAATTTGCCGACCTCCGTGAGTCCTTCAACAGTATATGAATCGTCTTTATACTTCACTTTGACTTTCAGATAATCAGAAATATCCTCTTCAACATCCCATTTATATTCGATTGTCTCACCATTTGAGAGCTTATCGCTCTTCTCAAGCTTTACGCTTACCTCATCAGAAAGAAGATCAATAGGTGTAGAAAGCTTAAGTAAATTGCCATATTCCTCTTTAGCCTTATTGGTGTACTTAACCTTTTCACCATATTTTTTTTCGATAGCTTCCCAATCTACTTGAACTCTTGCAGAACCGTATCCATCATAGCCATCAGACTCAACAGTAACGTATTTGTTCATGTTGATTGTAGGTTTAGCGTTTGCAACAGCAATAATGATCACTATTATAGCTACAATACCAGCACATATCCCTATCAAAATATTTTTAGGTAGTGATTTAATCTTTTCTACTATCTTTGATGGTTGTGATGTCGTTACAACAGCATCGTTATTGACTTCTTTTCTTGCCTCTGTTTTTGATGGTTTAGCATTCGTTGGAGTTAGTTCCTTTCCACAACTCTTACAAAACTTAGCTCCATCCTCGTTCTCTGCTCCGCAGTGTCCGCAGTACATAGTTGACCTCCTTATGCATACTATCAACAATTAGTTGCTCACAATTAAATCAAGATATCATAAACTAATCATAAATTCAACAAAAATTTTTAGTTTTATGATTCAAAAAACTTTATTGTCAGTTGTCACCTATATTCCCGGCCACTTCTAGCATTTTTTCAGCGCATCTAGCTGTCACTTCCAGATAATATGCTGCATCTGCCGCAGACATATCTTTCGAATCATATTTCTCAAGTTTTGTTGAATACTCTGCTAATTTTGTAAGCATATCAGTATATTCTCCAAGCATATTTATAGCATTCGTTGGATCAGACGAGTAGCTCTGCATAAACTCAACATATTCATCAACAAATGCTTCATATTCATCAAGGAATTCAACCAGCTCAGGGTCTGCCTTCTTCTCAAGAGCCTCATCTGTTTCTTCTACAACTTTTTCTGTTACCTTTTTCGTTACATCCTTTGCTAATTCAGAACCACCATTTTGAGCCAGTGCTCCAACACCAATCACAATTATTGAAATAATTGCACATAATGACGCAATTACAATTGCCGCAATAGGAAATCCTTTCAATCTTCCATTCTTAACAAGGGCTACAATCGCAAGTACAAATGCAATAACTGACAGAATCAGCGTCACTGTCGCATTGCCTGTAAAAACAGAAATTAATGAAAGCACAAATGCACCTAGCCCAAGCCAAGGAGCCATAGTCTTTTTAGACTGATCTTGCACAACAGATGACTGATTAATAGCTATTTGCTCCATCTGATATGCAGGTTGCTCTCCGGTAATACTTGGTTGTGCTTCAACTACTGGATTTTCAACAGTAATATTCTGAGATTCTTGCTGCGGAATTGTTTCATTACTGGCTCTAAGATTCACTTCAGCTCCACAATTTGGACAATACTTTGACTTTTCGGGAATCGGTGTTCCACATACTTCACAAAACGACATCTCTTTTCCTCCTTGAAAATAGATTATTAAACACTCTTATTATATATTCAATTTATCGACATGTTTTAAACAGCATATGAAAAAATAATAAATTGTAATATTTGAGAGGATATCAAAACACTATTGTCTTGTTACAATGAATCATTTCTCATCATCTTTTGATGTAATACAGAAAATGTCTTCAATATTTCTACCAAAGTAATGTGCAATACCCATAGCCAATTTTAAAGACGGATTATATTTTCCTTTTTCAAGACAGTTTATGGTCTCACGTCTAACCCCTACTATCTTAGCCAACTCTGTTTGACTTACTTTATACTCCTTACGAAGTTCATATATTTTAGTTGTGAGTATCCATTCGTTCCTCTTCATTGTGCCTCCAATGATCATTCCATTCTAAATCATTTTCATCATATCACATAAAGCCCTTTTTAATATGGGTATCTCTGATTTAAAGGTCAACTGTAAAACTGCCTTTAAAAGAAACTATTGGAAATGCGTTCTTGTAGCATTTATTCTGAACCAATCGCCGCAGGTTTAGCAAGAGAATCATCTTCAAGCGCATCACAGTAGATGCAGCAAAACTCAACACAGTTGGCAGAAGTGCAAACGTTGTTCTTTCCCTCAATGGATGGATGATCCTTTCAGTTATCACCTGTGGTATTGTGGGCGTCTTCTGGACAAACCCATACATGTATTCCACAAGAGCATCTCTTTACCTTGAGCTTTATAAAGACTCTGCTGAGCAGTAATCATATCATGGACAACAAAATAATATCGTAAATAACAGGGCGACAATGTTTTCACATTGCCGCCCATTTTTCATTTTATCCTTGTCTTGAAGTATCTCGGTCATTATATTTTGAAAGAACAACTGCTCCAGTACGAAGAGTTTCTTTAACATCAATGACTCTCTGATTGGAGGATCCTCTAAATCTCAGCATCAGATCTCGCTTCTCTTCCACAAATTCACCATCAACAAGAACATCTGTCATAGAAAGAATTGCATCTGTATCTTCCCCATGACACCTCTTATTATCTGGATCTGTCAGTTCATCCCATAAGTATCCGGAATAGATCCAGATAGTTTTATTTGGAAGTTCTCTCTTGATTCGTTCAAGAAGCGGTCTGATCTCTTTCTGATTGACGATTTCCATTGGCTCTCCGCCAAGAATTGTTAATCCTGCTATATAATCAGGTTTCAATGATTCTATTATGTCATCTTCAACTTCCTTAGTGTAAGGCTCTCCATAATTGAAGTCCCACGTCATCTCATTGAAGCAGCCTTTACAGTGATGAGTACAGCCTGACACAAAGAATGCTGTTCTACACCCTACACCATTTGCAACATCATTATAATAAACCTGTCCGTAATTCATGACTCTCCTTTTATTTACTAGAACTCCTTAATCATTATTTGGTAAATATCCTAGAACCATTTGGGTGAAAACTTGTGTAGCGCGAAAAGAGGTATCCTCAAAATCACAATATTTCCATGAAACTCCTAATAAAAGAACTCAAAAGTTGTACCTATTTTAGCAAAAGTCCTCTTTTCACCCGCCAAAATCCGATAATCCGGTAACTTTTGCAAATACTAGTATACCTCTTTTTTTAATCATCGATTTTCACCCACAAACCATTTTTCCACTCTTCAAGCATCGTAACCCTTAAGTAGTAATTATCGATAGTATTCGTTTGATATGTTCAGCAATTTTCGTAGTGGCAGAAACTAGGGGCGTGGCGGAAAATCTACGGATTTGCGAGTTTAAACCGTGGAGCTAAGACCAATCAATCTCAAGTGCCTTATGCACGCAGAGATTGATGCTCTGGGCTTAGCGGAGCGCTTGGTTTAACCGAACAAATCCGGAGATTTCCGCCACACCCCTCGCCCTGTCATCACGTAAACTCTACAGCCTCCAACTACAACACAAGCCGGGATGGCTCCCGGCTTGCATCTATTTTAACTTTTTCATCCCCTTAAAATGCGATCATCTCTTTACGAAAATGAGATGGCGGCACTTATCAGCAAGAAATCTTTGGATTAGACATATGGAGAACTCTTTCCTTGATCTCCTGTGTACGTCCCTGGTTCCAGAACTGAGTTCCGATATAGCCACAAGTACGTCTTGCAACGTTCATCTTGTTCTGATCGCGGTTACCACAGTTAGGGCACTCCCAAATGAGCTTGCCATCTGTATCTGTAACCACCTTGATCTCTCCGTCATAACCACAGCACTGGCAGTAGTCAGACTTGGTGTTGAGCTCTGCATACATGATGTTGTCGTAGATGTACTTCATTACAGAGATAACAGCCTCGATATTGTTGTTCATATCAGGAACTTCAACGTAGCTGATTGCTCCTCCTGGTGAAAGAGCCTGGAACTCTGACTCAAATTTAAGCTTGGTGAAAGCATCGATCTGCTCTGTTACATGTACATGATAGCTGTTTGTAATGTAGTTCTTGTCTGTAACATCAGGAATAACACCAAATCTCTTCTGAAGAGCCTTAGCAAACTTATATGTTGTGGACTCAAGTGGTGTTCCATAGAGACTGAAGGAGATATTCTCTTTTGCTCTCCATGCTGCACACTTGTCGTTAAGGAACTGCATTACCTTAAGGGCGAAGTCTTTTCCTCTTGGATCTGTATGTGAAACGCCCTTCATGTACTTGGTACACTCGCAAAGTCCTGCATAGCCAAGTGAGATTGTTGAGTAGTTACCGAAAAGAAGTGGATCAATAACTTCACCCTTTTCAAGCCTTGCAAGCGCTCCATTCTGCCAAAGGATAGGTGCTACATCTGAAGGTGTTCCAAGGAGTCTGTTGTGTCTGCACATAAGAGCTCTGTAGCAAAGCTCACATCTCTCCTCAAGGATCTGCCAGAACTTGTCCTCATCCTTAGCTGATGAGCAGGCAACATCTACAAGGTTAAGAGTTACAACACCCTGGTTGAAACGTCCGTAGTACTTGTGAGCTCCCTCTACATAGTTACGAGCTTTTGCTTTATTGCCCTGGTTACAAAGTCCCTCTGCGTTAGACTCTGAGTCAGGAGTAAGGAAGGATCTGCATCCCATACATGGATATACATCGCCCTTCTTTAATTCTTTCATCTTCTTAGCTGAGATGTAATCAGGAACAAGTCTCTTAGCTGTGCACTTAGCAGCAAGCTCTGTCAGATACCAGTACTTGGAATCTTCTGTGATGTTATCCTCGTCAAGAACATAGATGAGCTTAGGGAATGCTGGTGTGATAAGCTGTCCCTTCTCGTTCTTAACGCCGTAAATACGCTGCTTGAGCATTTCCTCGATGACCATTGCAAGGTCTTCTCTTGCCTGACCTTCTGGAACCTCATCAAGATACATATATACTGTGATGAAAGGAGCCTGTCCGTTGGTTGTCATCAGTGTGATGACCTGATACTGAATAACCTGGCATCCTCTCTCAATCTCTTTCTTAACACGCATCTCTGCGATCTCGTTTACCTGCTTCTTGTTGATCTTCATTCCAGCAGTCTCGAACTCGCGAGCAACTTCATTTCTGAACTTCTGTCTGCTGACGTCAACGAATGGAACAAGATGAGATAATGTGATACTCTGTCCGCCGTACTGTGAGCTTGCGATCTGAGCAATTGCCTGTGTTGCAATGTTACAGGCTGTTGCAAAGCTGTGTGGCTTCTCGATCATGGTCTCAGAGATAACTGTTCCGTTCTGGAGCATATCCTCTAAGTTTACAAGACAGCAGTTGTGCATGTGCTGTGCAAAGTAATCAGCGTCATGGAAGTGGATAAGCCCCTCTTCATGGGCCTTAACAACATCATCAGGAAGAAGGAATCTTCTTGTGATATCCTTGCTGACTTCACCAGCCATATAGTCTCTCTGAACGCTGTTAACAGTAGGATTCTTGTTGGAATTCTCCTGCTTAACTTCCTCGTTGCTGCACTCGATAAGAGACATGATCTGCTCATCAGTTGTGTTGGACTTTCTAACAAGGGCGTGCTTATAACGATAGGTGATGTATTTCCTTGCAACCTCGAATTTGCCGGATTTCATGAGGCCATCCTCAACCATATCCTGGATTTCTTCCACGCTGGCTGCACGGGTAAGAGATGCGCACTGCTTCTCCACGGCCTTCTCAATATCGCTGATCTGTCCTTCTGTCAGCTTCTTTTCTTCTGTTACTTCATTGTTAGCCTTCTCGATAGCAGCTATGATCTTGCTTCCGTCAAAAGCAACTTCTTTTCCGCTTCTCTTGATAATCTTCATACGAACCCCCTGAAATTTGGTGCTAAATTACACTTATACAAAATTGTAGCCACAAGAAAACTATATCTTGTGGTTACATTTATATGATAATACATTATATTGATTAATTCAAGCTCAAATATTTCTTACTTCTTCCAGGCGCAAATGCAGTCGCTGCAAGCGTTTCAGGGTTTCTTCATCCAAAATTTCTTTTCCAGAGAAAAAATATTCTGTATTTCGTAAACACAATATATTGTGTTTATCATCCAATTTCACATCTTTATCTGGTGATATTGATAATCCCATTACATCTGCCAAATGCCTTACAGTACCGTCATTTCCATCAATTAAAAGCGTCTTATCACCAAAGAACTGTCTATAAGCGGGCTTAAAATAATTAAAGTGCGTGCAGCCAAGAACCAGTGCGCAGTAGTCAGACTTATCATAAGAAGAAAACTGGCTGTTTACATAGTCCGTCACTTCCGGGGAGTCAAATTCCTCCCTCTCAGCAAACTCCACAAGCCTTGGCATAGCCAAAAGATCGACTCTGTGCTTCTCATCTACCCTGTGAAGAAGGTCTTTTAACTTATCTTCCCTTATGGTCACTGGTGTTGCGATGACCATTATCCGCTTATCTTCCGTGCCCTCAACGGCAGGCTTAACAGCTGGCTCCATACCAAGGATCGGAAGGTCAAATCGCTTCCTAAGTTCCTTAATTGCAACGCTGGTAGCTGTATTACAGGCTACAACAATAGCATCCACGCCCTTATCAATGAGAAACTCCGTGATCTCTGTGGCATATCCTATTATCTGCTCTGGGGTCTTAAGCCCATATGGAACATGCTCTGTATCCGCGTAAAAAATATATTCCTGGTCCGGAAGCTGATGATAAGCCTCATGAAGGACTGACAGTCCTCCTATTCCGGAATCGAAAATTCCAATTTTCATATTCTTTTCTCCTGCAGGGATGAAGGCTTTATGCTGTACCCCGCCTCAGATTATGATAGAATAAGTACATGGACGAAAAGATATTTGATGAACTGCAAAAATTATATGACAACCAGCGCCTTGGGGAACTGGTTCAGGAAATATGCGAGTACTATGCCACAAAGGAAAGCTACGAGGACAATTCCTACGAAGATGAAATTGAGCCTCCTGAAATTGTGGAGTCCGCATATATTCTCTTTTGCCTTCAGAGCAGAGAGCAGATCCTGGATGAGTTTGCCATCGTAAGGAAAAAATACCCTTCTATATATGAAAAGATAAGTCCCCTCTGCGATACTATCCTCATAAATATGGACTACCGCGCCCTGGAAGAAAAAAACGCCGAGGCGATTTCAGGTTACCTTAAGGATACCTCTGTAACAGATATCCTTGACCATGTGGAAACCTACTCCCGCTCCAGCGAGAGCCTGTCTGAGGCTCTTGATAAGTTCTACAAATATATCCACTCTAAAAAAGCGTGATCACTTTTCTTTTAAATATTTCATGGATCCGTAAAGCTGCTGGCCCTGGTAGTCAACAAGAGCCCAGCTTCCATCGTCACTTACTGCGATCCGTTTAAGCTCTGTTCCCTCGTCAGCCTTGGCAACTATGCTGTCGTCGCTTCCAGTGCTGGGAACTGATCTTAAATTAAGAGATGATGCACCTGACACCACTACGGTGTCATTTTTTTCTGTGTAGCCAGCTGGAATTGCAATGGCAACTACCTGGGTGGCAGCTTCATCAGGGTCAGGCGCAAAGTATCTGTCAAAGACCTTCACTTTAAGGACCATTCCAATAACTACAAGAATAACTATTCCAGTGAGGATTGAGCCCACTCTCACAACAAGGTTCATGTCGACACCGCCCTGGTCATTTTCATCCTGGTACTCCTCGTCGTCATATTCCTCATCATATTCTTCATCGGGTTCTTCGTACTGACGCCTTCTAACCGGCTCACGAGTCGGCCTTGGCCTTGCTTCTTCCCTTCTTGGCTCAGGCTTTTTGGGCGCACTGACTTCTGCAGCTCTTTGAACGGACTCTTTTCTTTGCTGTTCCTGCTGGTCCTTCTGGCGCTGCCTGATATATTCCTCACGCTCATCAGCATTTAAAAACTGATAGGGGTCTTCTATTTCTATTTCCATGGTTTCCTGAGAAACCGGCTCTTTTGATGATGCAAAAGTCTCTTTTTCTGTTACATCACTTGAGGTTGCAGAAGGCTTAACCTGTTCCTCTGCTTCTTTGTGCTCGTTACTTGCGTCTCTTTTAACGTAGTCTTCAAAGTTTGCAATCTTGTCGCTCATAACGCCTCCCCCATTATAATGTAAAGTGCTGGCAGGTTATGCCAGCACCTTGTCGATTATTCCCTGTAATTTAGCTTTGTTAAGCGCTCCAACGGCAGTCTCAACAACTTCGCCATTCTTGAAAAATGCGAACATTGGAATTGACATAACGTTGTACTTCTGAGCTATTTCAGGTGACTGGTCTACATTGATCTTGCCAACCTTAAGTTCACCTTCGTACTCGTCTGCAAATTCATCAATCATTGGGGCCATCATCTTGCATGGTCCACACCAGTCTGCTGAAAAATCTACCAGAACCGGTAATTTGCTCTTAAGTACTTCTTCTTCGAAATTCGCTGTGTTCAGTGTGTAATCCATTAATTACTCCCCTTTCTGCTTATGATGTATTTGTAAATTGGGTTGCCTGCCTGAGAAAAGCGCTCTTCGTACTCAGTCATAACGTTGCCAACCATCATCTTTTCATCGTGGTGAAGATCATATGTGACTGCATCCAAGGTCCATCCTGCTGGCTCAATCTCATCAAGAGCCCACATAAACAGATCTTTGTTGTCAGTCTTGAACTCCACTACGCCCTCTTTTGCAAGGATCTTGTCGTACCTTTCAAGGAACTGTCTGGAAGGAAGGCGCCTCTTGGCGTGTCTGTCCTTGGGCCATGGGTCCGAGAAATTAAGGTATATCCTGTCAACCTCTGAGGGTGCAAATACTTCAGTAATATCCTCAGCATCCATCCTTATAAAAATGATGTTTGGTAAAAGAAGCTGCTCCTGCTTCTGAAGTGCTCTTAAAAGCACACTGGAGTACTTCTCAATGCCAACATAGTTGATGTCTGGATGAAGCTGCGCCATATCCATAAGGAAACGACCCTTACCCATTCCAATTTCTACATGAACGGGATTATCATTTCCAAAAACTTCCTTCTTAAATAAACCTTTTTTCTTTTCAGGTTCCTTGATAGTGAAGGCACTGTCTGCAATAACCTCTCTGGAACCTGCGATGTTACGTAAACGCATCTAAAAACCTGCCTAAAAATCTTATATAAGAATTTTACACCATTTGCCCCAAGTTTGGAAGTATTGTATTATAAGCATACTATGAAGTCTACTAGGAAGAATAAGTTTTCCAATTTAATATATGCTTCAGCGATATTTCTTTTGACTATATCTTTAGCTCTTTTCACAATTCCATTAACAGCACTGGCTGAAACAGACTATGCCGCTGCCGCTTTGGAGCGAAAGGAACTACCGATCCAGTCAAATTCTATTGCTCAGTGGCCTCACGGCCCTGAGATCACGGCTCAGGCTGCTATTGTCATGGATTCAGCTACTGGCACCATCCTTTACTCCAAGAATATCCATGAGGAGCTGTTTCCTGCCAGTACCACCAAGATAATGACCTGCCTTCTTGCTGTGGAAAATGCCTCTTTATCAGATACCATCACGTTTTCAAATGATGCAGTATTTAGCGTTCCTCAGGGCGGATCCAACATCGGAATGGATGTAGGTCAGTCCATCACCCTTGAGCAGGCACTTTACGGAATAATGGTAGGAAGCGCCAACGAGGTTGCTAACGCCGTGGCAGAACACGTAAGTGGCAGCATCGATGCCTTTGTTGATCTTATGAATGAACGGGCAAAAGAGCTTGGCTGCACCAATACACATTTTTCCAACACCAACGGCCTTCAGGCAGATGACCACTACACTAGCGCCTATGATCTGGCTCTTATATCAAAGGCTTTTTTTGACAATGAGCTTCTATGTAAGGTTGGTAATACCGCAAGATATCACTTTACTGCAACTGCCACACAGCCAGATGATTTTTACCTTAACAACAAGCACAAGCTGATATCGGGAGAAATTTCCTACGAGGGAATCCTTGGCGGTAAAACAGGTTACACAGATCTTGCGAGAGAAACTCTTGTTACCTGCGCTGAGAAGGACGGACTTAAGCTTATCTGCGTGGTCTTTATGGAAGAATCTCCCACGCAGTTTACAGACACTGTCACGCTGTTTGATTATGCCTTTAACAATTTCCACGCAGTCAACGTTTCAGACAATGATACGCGGTACATGCCTGATGATTCTCTTTTCTTTGAATCTGACAGAGACGTGTTTGGCAGATCCGGAACCATATTAAAGCTTGGCGAAAACGACTCCATCATCCTTCCTAAAACTTCAAACATCGACAGCACAGACTATGAGATCAGCTATGACCTTACGGCAGATGAAAAGAGTCAGATGCCAACTGCAATAGCTAAGGTTAACTACAGTTTTAGCGGCGTTCCGATAGGCTGCGCCTACATTTTTTATAACGCAGTTTCTGGTGCTGACCTTTTGGAAAATGCAGTTAAAGACACCACAATTTATATAAACGTCAAGATCCTTTTACTTGCGGCGGCGATTTTACTCATTGTCATCTCGCTCCTTGGAACCTCAATAACCAGGCTCCTTTCAAACAAGAAACACTCATCCCGAAGTGACCGTGTCCGCTTTAACCGAAGGAAAAGAGAATTCAGGAAAAGCCGAAAATCTCACAAATTCTAAAAAAGACAAAGGCCTTATGACCTTTGTCTTTTCTTTATTTTATGCTGTTTCTTTTTCATCTCTTCCACATCTTCGTTGGAAATGAACCTGCAGGTCTTTACCACGAAAAGATTTCCATTCTCCGCCTTTTTGATCCTGACCTTGGCCTTCATAAAGCCGTGTTTGTCGCAAAAGGCAGCGCTGTAATAGTGCTTGCCATTTGGGGTAAACCACTTGACCTTCCTGCGGATATTCTTTTTGCATATGTAACACTTGGTGCTCATGATATCCACGTTTTTAAGGATGTCTTCTTTATTAAGAAACTCTCTGGATATGTATTTGGCATAGGTATCAAATACAATCCTGATCTCCTGCTTCTTGGTCTTTGGTGTCACATAGGTGTCAAAAGAGATCTTGCTAAGTGTCTTTTCGCCAAAGGTCCTGAAGATTTTGGCTGTGTACTCAGCATCTGACAGCGCCCTGTGGAATGGGATGTCCTTGGGAATCCCAATTTCATCTACTGCTGCCTCCAGCGCTTTTCTTGACTTTCCATCATCATAAGCAAGACTATAGAGCTTTTGCACATCGTAAAAAGCAATTGGTCTGTCTGACAAAAGCGGCATTCCAAAAAAGTCCAGATTCCTTTGAAGCTCCGTAAGGTCCAGTGGACCCCAGGTGCAAAACCTTACATCTTCTCCGCAAAATTCAAGGAAATCTCTTGCCACATCCTGGAATTTGTCGCCCTTTGCAAGGTCCGCCATGGAAAGGTGAATGAGCTTTCCCGTGATCCTGTGCATATGGGTGTGGACCTGGGGCTTTATGAGCCTTGAAAACTCCCCGATCTTTTCCCTGTTTTCATTTAGTTTTACGGCGCCTATCTCAACAATCTCAAAGGTGAGAGTTTTCCCATCTTCTCTGACAAATGGCGCATCCCCCTGATTCCACTCAAGGTCAAAAACCACATAATCACTCATTTGATAGTCCTAGATCAAAAATAGTATTCCATCCATCTGCAAGCCATATCGATCCATGGTTCGCAGGCAGGTGCGAGCTCTTTTTCCTGCATTGATAAAGTAAGCTTGTTAGCAAGTGACAGGCCATGGCACCCTTCTGGGAAGATGTGAAGCTCAGTGCTTATGCCTGCTTTCCTTAAGGCAGTTGCAAACAAAAGAGAATTCTCAACAGGAACAGACTGATCTGAAAATGTGTGCCACATGAAAGTCCTTGGAACATCTTGATTGACGCGGTTTTCCAAGGACATCTTATCTACAAGCTCATCGTACCTGTCTCCAAGAAGTTTTACAAATGAATCTCTGTGGGCAAACTCACCAGATGTGATAACCGGATAGCAAAGGATAAGTCCGTTTGGTCTTAGCATTTCTGCGTCATTGATCAAAAGGCCCTTTTCAATGAACCCTTCCTTCCACATGCAGCTGTAGCTGGCGGCAAGGTGTCCTCCCGCTGAACATCCCTGGATCACTATGGAGTCATTTTTCACATTCCATTCTCTTGCATTCTCTCTGATGATAAGCATCGATCTTCCAAGTTCAAGAAGCGCAGTTGGATACGTGGCTGGGTGACAGGAATATCTAAGAATTGCTGTGTGATATCCCTTAGCCATAAAAGCAAGCGCCATAGGCTCAGCTTCCCTATCAGAAGTAAATCCGTATCCTCCACCTGGACAAAGCAGGATAAGAGGCCTTTCCTTAATATATAGAGATTCAGAAGGCTCTTGGATGTAAACAGTAAGTTTTGCTCCCTTTAATGAGCCCTTTTCGCCAATCTCAAACTCTTTGTAGATCATTTTTATGTCCTTCCGTAGCCAGATTAGATGCGATAGCTGCGCAATTTATTAAGTAAATGATAAGAGGAAAAAAATTTTTTTGCAATAGGTATTGACAATTTAGATTGCGTACAATATAATTTGGTTAATCAATAAGTTGCACACAATCTTTTTTATATTAACAATTATTCATGGAGGTAATTTCGAATGGGATTTTATGATTACTCAGTAACTGATGCTCAGGGCAATGATTTTTCTTTAGAGAACTACAAGGGAAAGGTTGTTCTTGTTGTTAATACCGCTACAGGATGTGGATTCACACCTCATTACAAGGATATTGAGGATATGTACGAGAGATTCCACGAGCAGGGATTTGAAGTTCTTGATATCCCTTGCAACCAGTTCGCTGGTCAGACACCTGGAACAGACGAGGAGATCCATGAGTTCTGCACGCTTCACTACAACACCAAGTTCCCTCAGATGAAGAAGTCAGATGTTAACGGCGAAGGCCAGCTTCCTATTTACCAGTATCTTAAGAGCCAGAAGGGCTTTGAAGGATTCGGTAAGGGACCTAAGGCTCTTGCTATGAATGTTATGCTCAAGAAGATCGATAAGGATTTCAAGAACAATCCTGACATCAAGTGGAACTTCACAAAATTCGTTATTGACAGAGAAGGCAACGTAGTAGCACGTTTCGAGCCCACAGAGGACATGAAGAACGTAGCCGCTTGCGTTGAAAAGCTTATCTGATCAAATAAATATTTCTAATACCCCCTCAAAACAAGCCATGGGGACGGTTCTTTTGGCTCATTGTACACAATGAGCCAAAAGAACCGTCCCTATGGCTTTTCCCCTATTTATACAAATACTCTTACCTTGACGAACAGACGCCCTTTTCTTGTGGTTCCGGACTGACCATCATAGATGAACTTGCCATGACCTCTTACTGAGACCCTGGATCCCGGCTTTAGATCGTATCCTCCGGAAAAAGCTGTCCTTCCATCAATAAATACTGACTCCGACTCTATCAGCTTTTGTGCTTCAGATCTTGAAAGATGATATACAAACGCAATGATCGCATCTATTCTTTCTGATGCAACGGAGCCGCTTACTTCCTGAAACTCCGGTCTTATGTCACACTCTGAGGCTTTGACTTTCATACATTTTACCGAGGTATGCTTTATGCGGATCAGTTCTTTTTCGATCATTGTGGCTATTTCTGGTGTCGCGAAGACATATGCCTCTTTTTCGCCAGCTAAAATATCTCCTATCTGATCTCTTTCTATTCCCATGTTCATAAGAGCTCCAAGATAATCTCTATGTGTCAGCTCATCTGCAAATTTGTTGTTCACTGGCAAAATGTGAATACAGGAAATAGTGCTCTGCTCCTCTTTTTCAGATAAAAGAAAAGTCTCCTCATCAAGGTAATCTGGCAGAAAAACGATCATAGCTCTTTCTGCCTCGTCAAAACCCCCGTAAAACAGAAACTTTGCTCCGCAGTATTCATTGACATTTTTGGGTACTCCTTCTGATGCAAATATCTGATATACGTGGGCCTGCTCTGATAGGGATAGAAAGACCGTGTTGGTGGCAAAACCGTTCTGATATGCCCTGTTTGCCAGGTCTTTTAATCTTCCAGCCAGAAAATCTCTGGTTTTTTCTTCCATGTAAAATGCTCCTTATAAATAAATTGTTAAGTGTAAGTTTATTCTATTTTAATTGTATTTATCATAAAAATGTGGTTAGATTACAAATAACTTAAACCTCATGATTGCTTAGCAAAGGAGGGCTTATTATGGGTATAAATGGTATCGGTAACGGCATGCAGGCGTATCCTTCACAGGTTGCATCTAAGCCACAGGAAGTAGCTGCAGCACCCAAAGTTGAAGATGATGCTAAGTCAACACTGCTTGATACAGAAGGCCAGAAAGAGCGCATTGAAAAGATGAAAGCCGAGGCCACTGAGCGTGCTCAGGAAGAGACAAAAGAGCAGATGGACCTCTCCGAGAGATCCGCATCAGCAATGGGATTTGGCAGCAAAATTCAGATGGAACTTTCTTGATGATCATATACTAATAAATCTATTTGAATAAAAATTTCCCGGTCCGTGGGCAAAAGCCTTCGAACCGGGATGTTTCTCTTAATATACTAATGCATTAGTCCAATAGTTCTGGCCGTAAATATCTGTAAATCTGTACATCACGTAAGTCTTGCCATCTCCAAGGTAGGTGTTGCTGATCTTCATATCAGACATACTGCCCTTTACAGTCATGGGCTCTCCCAGAAAATATGCGTGGTCAAAAGACTTATCATAGTTATAGGCATCACACAAAAAGTCAATCTTATCACCTGCCTGAAGTTCTGTCAGGTTCTTGGCTATTGTCTCTGTCTCGCCCTCTACGTAGTCAAAGTTTGCACCTGCCACATATCCGTCTTCATTGTCTGAATCAAATACCAGGATGAGCTCGGCTCTGTTTCCGTTTATCATACATGGAACTCTTCCTGTGATGGCGTAGGAATCTTCAGTTCCCTGAATGTCAACAACCTTGTAGGAAACCACCTGGTCATCAATGGATATCCAGGTCTTGTCTGTCTGTGACTTCAGATTACCATTGTCGTCGAAATCAAAGATATTATCAAGTCCCAGATCAACAAGTTTTTCGCCGTCATCATAGTAGACGTTGAGCTCAAGATCCTGGACCATGCTCCACTGGTCCTCAGTAAGGCTTATTACATCTTCGCCATCTTCATTGGTGGTCCAGAAAAGAGCTGCTTGATCAAACTGGTTCTTGGCTATATAGTTTGCAGCCTTCTCAACATCGATGCTC
>Ga0256405_10007741_pt1 | contig 15864 bp, 13 predicted proteins | sample RumenRJG_02DNA_FD_189096 | JGI IMG/M metagenome (GOLD analysis project Ga0256405, IMG submission 189096) | Bovine rumen microbial communities from Lethbridge, Alberta, Canada - RJG_02 | ecosystem: Host-associated > Mammals > Digestive system > Stomach > Rumen | place: Canada: Alberta... | reverse complement strand
TGTTGTTCTTGCAATGGATCTCAAAGAGATCCTTAATATGAATCTTATTGAATCCTATAAAGGAAGTGTTAAGCATATTCTTTTCTGTGTGTCAGGAGAGAAGCTATTAAGGAAAACAGCCTTATATATTGAAAATCATATTTCTAACAGGAATGGGTATCCACAGATTGATTTTTATTACACTGATCCTTTCTGTTCAGATATTTTTGAAAATTTATCCATAGCACCAGGTGCGAGCAACATCAGTGTCAACGTAACACCAGGAACCAAAGGTCAGACAGCTGTTCTTACTCTGTGGGGCAATAAAAATCAGCTGTCTGTATGCACCATCGATAAAGGAATCATCAAATCTGTCAATGACATTTCTTTTGCACAGGTAAAATATATAGCTGTTGATCCTCTTTCTCTGCCTTCAATGCAGGGAAAGGTTCTGGATTCTCTCGATATGCATTCAGAAGAATACGAAAAATTCTTTTCAACTTTTATAAGGATCCTTGAAAACTGGGCTGTCCGTGATGAGGACTGGAAGCTCGATTCAAGAGGTACTTCATCTCCTTACAATACTGATCTTGAAGATGGAACCTACATATATGAGCGCGATGTAGGGTATCTTGAAGATAAGATGTACTGTATGTACACCATAACAACTCCATCTGGTGAACGATTATCCTATCCTAAGGAATTAGTAGAGAATGAACAGGTAAGAGACGGCGATTTTTATGAAGCTTTAATTGCCTATTTATTCAAAGTAAAGGCAGAAACTTCACACTGTTATTCACACATAAGACTGGGGTACTCAGATAAAGTAAATGACAGAATAGTAAAAAAAGGTGGATTCAGAACTGATATAGACGTGCTGTTTTCAAAAGGCAGCAATTATTTTGTCTGTGAATGTAAGGCTCAGTCATGTGGTAAGGTTAAATATGCAAACCAAAACGGTATAACAAATCTTACCAATCATAAAATTGCAAAAAAAGTTCAGACTGTTGCCACCAATGTCGGAGACTTTGTCATTCCGATGATTGTATTTTTAAATAACAGTAAGGACAAAACACAAATATCGGTTAACGGGGTACCTGTTTTCATATTAACCTGGAAAGATTTCTTTAAGTGTGATGAAAATGGTGTAAACAAAGCTGTTTCTGTAATGATGAAGTCCATCGATGCAAGACGCAGTACTTCAAAGAAATAAACCGATGTTTTCATCCTGTTTTAATCAAAGTTAAAAAGTAGAAAAGAAGAGTTATGCCTGATTTTAAAATACTTGAATCTGCGCTGCTTGATATTAGATTTCCTATTGCCAGGTACCATCTGGTGTTTGTTGTTACAAAAGATATACATTTTAACGGGTATTCTGGATCAGCAATAAGAGGTGCCTTTGGGCACGCTCTAAGAGCATCATCATGTATGCTGAATACAGATGAGAGTAACAATAATGAAGAGTGCAGAACCTGCCCGTATCAGGATTGCTGCACTTACAGAAAGGTCTTTGAACCAAAGCTCCCTTCAGGTCAGGTTTTACAGAAGTTCAGTAAAATACCTGTTCCATATGTGATTGAAGCCCCTGTGTCATCTAAGAGCACTTATAAAAGAGGGGAGAAGTTTTCCTTTAACATCGTTCTCTGCGGCAGAGCATTAGAGGATTTTCTGAACATTATCGATGCACTCAGATCTGCAATGTCAAAAGATATAGGGCATGGCAGGGCTGAGTTTGAGTCTATTTATCTTGTTGAGCAGTCAGGACGAATGGAGTCTGTTTATTCAGAAAAGACTTTTTCCATAAAGTCACATGAATCCCTAATAAGACTGTTTCCTTTAACTTCGGTAAGCCGGGTAAAACTCAGTTTTATTACTCCATTAAGAATTCAGGATAACAGCAGAATTATAAAGCCTGATGAGATTACAGCAAGAACTCTTCTGATTACTCTTTTAAGAAGAGTTGATCTGATATTGAAATTTCACTGTGACATTGATCTTAAGCTTCCGTTTAAGGAAATCTCAGAGCTTTTAAATAACGTTGAAATAAAGTGTGAAATGGCCTTTAAGGACTGGGAAAGATTCTCAAACCGCCAGAATCAGAGAATGAAGCTTGGCGGTTATGTGGGTAATGTCTACCTTAGTAATCTGCCAGGTTTTATGATGCCTTTAATTCAGTTAGGTGAGTATCTGCACGTTGGCAAGAATGCAGTATTTGGATTAGGGTCATACAGGATATATCTTGTATGAACGAAAAAGCCAGAGAAAACTCTGGCTTAAATTCAGGCTGGATTTACAGAACAGCTATTAGCTGTTTGCATCCTTGTATACCTCCCATGCATGAGGAAGCAGGGCCTTAGACTTGGAGAAGTTTGGTGTTCCCTTGTCTAGTCCCATGTTTGCAGTTGCCTTAGAATCTGGTCGTCCATCATAGTCGGTCATCATCATAAATGCATCTACATTATCAAGAGCTTCATATTCTTTGCCAAGATAGTCACCAACATACTTTCTGAAGGCGCCTTTTGCCTGTTTAAGCTCATCTTCAGACAGAGCTGCAGTATTTTTACCTTCAAGTCTGTCTTCTAAAGAAGCATAGCGTTTTGAGGTATCATCAATACTGCATGACAGGATTCTGATGTTTACGGTACCAAGACCGGCACTCTTTGCTCCGCCAAGCTTATGGAAGTGACGGTGCTTTGGATCATCCTGTGGTAATGAAAGAGCTTCAATAACTGCACCTAACTCGGTAATATTTACCTTATCAAGATAAACCTTAAAGGTGGTCTTATTGCCTCTTGAAAGAGGAATAATCCTGGTCTTTACATTGTCTTTATCTGAATCGGTATCAGGATCAATAGGATCACGATGCCAGTAGTATTTTCTGCCTCTAAGCTTTGCATTAGCCTCATTGTAATCACTCAAAGTATCAGGCTCGTTACCTTCTGATTTTGCATTTTTCTGCTCCAGATAATGAAGAAGACAGGTGGCATGAGGTTCGCCTAATACATAGGTTTTTACAGAGTCAAATTTTGGCTTGTCAAAGAATGCTGTTGAGCAGGAAACTTTGCCTTTGTATCCTTCTGAACCATTTTCTCCTTCAATAATTCTGCCAAAAAGCTCTTTTGCAAAATCATTATTTTTACTTGGGGTCAGATCAGCTACTGTGTACTTGTATGAGATGCGGAAGTATCTTGCAAGTCCTATATAGTTGATTTCACTTGAGTTCTGAATTGTTGTATAAAATACCTTAAAAGGCTTTTTCTCTTTGAAATTCTGTTTTGCTTTTTCCCATAGTTCCTGCTGGTAGGTGGAGTTGTCCATCTGACTTAGGAATGCATCCATTACCTTATCGCTTACCTCTTTACGGGATGCCTTTGGATCAAAAGGATCGAATCGGTAATTATGCTTTTTGTTTTTCATATCGCCAGTTACAAAAACATCTTCACCTGTTTCTGACAGAGAAACAGGGGTAACATTGCAGGGAGTCAGATAATAGCTTGCACCAACTTTCTGAAGATAACCGCCTTTGATAACACCTTCAGGGAAGTTCTGCTTGTAGATACCGCTCTTGGTATCGGTTTTCTTGTTTGCACCAGTTACTCTTCTGAAAGGAATAGGTGCATCACTGACCTTGCTCATGGAAGAGTTGCTTAATATCTCTACCACGCTTCTTAACATACCTTTAAAGGTGGTGCCTGGAATTGCAGGCTTGTCATTGATCCTTAAAAACTCACGAGGTGATTTGTCGTTTTTATCTCGGTTTGACGGACCTCCAACAAACAGTGGGGTTACTGTTTCAAGTGAGCAGGTAATAACACCGCTGTAAAGAGCACTGGCATCCTCACAGGCAGGAACAATCTTATTTTCTAAAGGTATGAAGTTATATGGTGCTGTTGCACTTCCAAAAGCCATTATTCATTACCTCCGTCTAAATCTCTTAATCCTTTTTTATTGACATGTACTGGTGCACAAAGGCGCTGTGCTGTTTTTACAAGCATTCCTGAGCTCATAGTAACGCTGTTACCCTCAGGACCTACAGCATAAGGTTTTTCCTTTGAAAAATATTCTTTTGCTGTAACAGCATTGAATTCTTCTTCATAAAAATCCTTTGTGGCATTCCTGTTTGTCAGCATAATGTCGTGCTCTCGGACATATACTTCATCTGTTCCGTTCTTCTCTGAGATGAGTGAGTACACAAAACCGTTATCATCACTTTCAGCATTAATCTCAGTATCTTTATCAAATACACACAGTCTCTGGCAGTCTTTATAGCAGTTGTCTTCAAGCTCTTTTACTGAGTTTAAAAGGCCTGCCTTAAAGCAACATGGCTTTTCAATCATATAGCCTATGCTTTTGTTTCCATCAGAGAAGTTCTCTTCAAGAAGAGATTTGATTTTTTCTAAGGCTACAGGCTCTGTAGTTTTTTCTATCCTGATATTGATCTTTTTCATTTACTTATTCTGCTCCGTCAAGTTCCTTTAAAAGTCTGTCAAAAGCTGCAGCATCGTTTAAATCTATCTTTTCACCATTGAATGAGATAGAGCTATGATGCCTTACAAGCTCATCAAGGAGAGTCTTCTTTAAATTAGACTCATCCTTCAGACCCTTGAGTTTTACTCGACCATTGCCGCGGTTTACACCGCCGCCAACAGCAAGCTGACCAGTGCACATATCAAGAAGAGCATGCAATAGCATTTTGCCTTCTGATGCTGTGAGGTTTTGTCCTCTTAAATTAAGCTCAAATTCAAACTTTTCGCATAAAGGCTGCTCATCAAAGAGAGCGCTTTTTACTGCTCCACCTGTAAAGGAGTCAATAGAAACATGCTGAATCTTCTGGGCGTTGGATGGAGCGTATCCCTTAAGATAACAGTCCTCACATGAAATCTTGCCCATCTTTGTCTGATCGGTATCATCGTTTCCTTTAATATGACCAAACAGGTTATTTAGGAATTTTTCTCCATCGAGGCCTGATGCGTTTGCCACGTCATATACGCGATGTCTTAATATACCGCGCAGTGAAGATCCTGGTATTGTGTAGTAATCCTGATTGTGGTCTGACTTTGCCTCATAGTTTAGGCAGGTTGTAATAAGGCATACCATATCTGCTTCAGTATCCTTAGTATTAGCACCGCCTACAAGCATAGGACCTTCAGTTTCAAAAGGAACTGACAGCCTGAATGAAAGACCTTTTTCTTTAATCTCAAGAACGTTATCAAGGTTAATTTCAGTTCCTTCATTATTTTCAAATTTTGGAGTGTCTGAAAGATTCAGCCATGAATTAACGTCCTTTTCATTTTTCATATCAAAGCAGCGGCACTGAGCATAAACAGAATTCATAAAGCCGTAGCCGCTTACAGATTTACCGCCAAAAGCGATCTCACCGTTTTTGATAAGTGTACACAGTTTTATAAAGTACTCTTTACACTTTTCAATCTGTGCTTCATCCTTTTCCCACTCATCAAAGGTCAGAGTAAAAGCAAAGCGGACTCCTGGTGGTACAATTTCCTCATCAAATTTTCCTGTATGTTCAGCAGCTCCCCTTTTTAGATCAATTTTTACGTGATCGCGTATGAATGGACCTGTTGGAATTTCTGTACTCTTGCCCTTTACAGCCTTGTCACAGGCTCTTTTACCGTCATAGTCAAGAACAAAAGCATCTGAACACCAGATTAGGGATGCACTGTTATCCTTCATACTGCCAAATAGAGTATCTGCAGCCTCGCTGTCGACGCTGTTAAGTCCTGCTCTTAAAAGGCCTGCTATAGAGCTTCCCTGCATATTCCAGTATCCAAAAGGATCACGGCTGACAGGCTGATCCAGGGTAAGCGATTCATCACTTGCACCACAATGCAGAGGTGTTCTGGTTTCTACAATAAATCTTGTAATCAGCATTTTTACTTTCCTTTTGTTTTAGCACCGCGATCCCACTCTTTAATAATCTGCAGGAGTCCGTTGCGATGGAATTCATTTTCATAAACAGCCTGTTCATCTCTGGTCATACTCTGGCCTAAGATTACTGGCAGATCCTGACAGAAACGCTTTATAAACATATCCTTATCAAGAAGATTCAAGAAGATTTCTGATAGGGATTCCCTGTGGGTCATAAATCGTCTGTCATTTGGATTTACATTGTCCTGACCGATAGGTATATCCTGTGTTTTTTCTGAAAGGAACGGATCTGCAGCAACAGCATGAGACCACTTGTAGCCAGGACCTGAGCTCTTGGTCTTATCAAGTACATATAAGAAGGTATTTTTCCATGTATCAGGAGCCTGAGTATTAATCATAGTCCTTAAATTGCTTCTCTGATTAGATGGAATTCTAGCCCTTTTCTCCTTAAGGGAATCCATAAATTCCTTTAAGTCGTGTGGCAGAACCTGAGCATTGATTCTTGCAATTCTTAAGATGGCACGACGTCTGATGGCAGAAATAAGTTCAGGGGATACCTCAATATGTTCTTCCTGCTGTTTTGCTGGGCCTTCAATGCCCTTTACTGCAGGGAGGAATTCTGAAAGAAAATCCGGGTTTACAAGAATTCTGCCATAACCTTCATTTCTGCTGCCACCAAGACTGTCCTTAAGAGAGAATGCTTTTGAGGTTTTTACTCTGATGACACTTCCTGCATTTAACAGTTTTCTGTCTCGGCGGGGGAGTCTCCACATTGTGTTAAAAGAGGACAGAGTGCTGTAGCCGCAGAACATTGCAAACCTGTCTATTTCAAGATTTTCATCTCCACTTTTGGTTTTGAGCTCTCTTTCAAGAGCTTCAATAGGTTCTTCAAAGCTGTGTTTTGGGGTAAATGCTGAATTTAAATAAACCCAGTTTGTACCATCCTTAAAGTTACTGGTGAAATTATCATTACTGATCTTAACTTCAGTTACAGTTACTTTTCCATAGCCTGCTGAACGTGAATGACCTACATAAAACTCAGTACCCGCCTTTAACAGGTTCTTCAGCTTTTCAGAAAGACTTTCATCATGAACAATAAGAACTGATACAAACTCTGTGTTTTTAGCAAGAGAGCTGTATCCAAAGAGCTTACCATCAGCTGCAACCCTGTTTTTTCCTATAGCTACATGCATAGTAAAGAGTTTTTCTGGACTAAACGCTGCAAGAGAGGTTTCAGACATAAAGGTGTCAGAGACATGCTTTACCTTTAAAGGTTCATCCTTGCCAAGTTTACCTGCTTCAATTAAAGCCCCTTTAAGACCTTCATCTGAGCCTTGTTTTTCTTTTAGCTTTTCATCAAAGATTCTGGTGCTGTTATAGATACTGCACTTGTCACTTACCTTTTTGCCTGCCTTTGGCAGAGAGTCATATCCTTTTAAGTAGTAATATGAAAGAGGTACGGGTATAGTCTCTTCACTCATTGCCAGTGGGTAGGCGTGTCCCCATTCGACAGTGCCGTTTAAAAACATATTGATAAATTCAGGGCTGTTGTCTGGGGTTTCATTTTTGTGTTCTGAAACCCATTTAAAGGCCATAGCACCTAAGATCTTGTTTCCAGGAATATACTCCAGTGTTGAGTGAGCCATACTTTCTGCAGAGCCGTCAGTTATTACCAGAGGTTCGAGAGCCTTAATTTTTATTTTTAAGATACTCATGGTTAGTTCTCCTCAATTACGAGCACAGGAGGAAGTTCAGCTTTGGAGGTGTCATCCTTTAAGGAAACGACGCAGCTTCCAAGTCCTCTTGAGCGGTTTGAACCCATACTCTTTACAGCCGCACACACTGCTTTTAAATATTGATAAATCCATTTTTCATCAATATTGGAATTTTCAATAGACACTGTTGCCTCAAACTGTATGCCTGGAATGCCGCACTCGATGGTTCTTAAAGATCCTTTCTTAATCTGTTTTTCTGCATCAAGCGCCGTCTGTTTGCGTTTGCAAAGTAAATCCTCAAGAATATCTTCGCATCCTGTATTTTGCAGCAGCGCCTGTCTTAATCCTGCATTTAAAAGACCTGCAGATACTCTGATTAAACCTGACTGATTGTTTTTATCCTCTGCAGAATTAGTTCCAAAGACGATCTCTTCTGCTTTTTTCAAATCATCTCTGCATCTTGAGAGTCTGGCTGCACCTTCTCTTAAGGCTCCTTTTAATGTCCTTCCTGAAAGACGTAACAGACCTTCTTCATCACGGAGCATAGTGGAATCTGATTTGTAACCGTCACCATAACCGCTGCCTAACTGCCAGCATGAGGAAAAAGTGATATAAATAGTATGTTTCATTATTATTTATCTCCTTTTAGTGACGCATAGTACCTGTAGATATTTTTATTTCTGTCCGTAATGAGATGATCAAGTTCAAGGTAGTCGCCAAGTCTTGTATAGTTCAGTCCATCAGCCGTCTTATTAAAGAAACTTTCAGGGAAAATACGCTTAAACTCATCTAAGGTCAGGCGATCAGTATTATTACGCCCGCCGACTTCCTGAGATACACGCATTCTAAGCTGAGAGTATCTGTTCATTGATTCTTTTACGCCTTTTCTGCAATCTTCTACAGCGCTGCGAACTGTTGAGCGGGAAAGAGTGTCTAATACTTTTTTTGTCTCGTTAATAAAATCTGGCAGATCATATCCGTCAAGCAGGAATGGCTTTGAGGTTAAGAGACTGCCGTCTTCAGCTATGCAGGTATTATCCCTAAGATTCTCAAGATCGTTTCCAACGTCGTTAGTGATAACCAGGTAATCAAGACTTGCTCTGCGAGGAGTCATCTTTTCTGTTTTCTTCTTGGCACTCTTTAAAAGCTGTTCTGAAAGGTTAAATGCGCGGATGAATGGGTAGGTTGATTTTGCCACAACCATTGCAAAGCCCATTGTCAGAGGCTGTTTGTCTGCTGAGATTTCTGCTGTCTTTTCTTCAAAAGCCTTTTCAAAGGCATCAATAAAGATTAAGGAAAGATCTGCTCTTATAACAACGGTAAGATCGTCGCCTCCAACTACAACAGGTCTTAAAGGCATAATGTATTTGTCTTTAACTGTTTCCTTTCCTCTCTTTGTTTTATGTCCTTCCTTTCCAAACTCGCAGTAAGGGAGAAGCTTTAAAATTGCCTGACACAAAGCGTATTCTGATGCAATTGAAACCTGATTGGATAGTTTTCCAAGTTCCCTGATTCCGTCAAAAATACTGTTTCCTTCATCCTTTTTAACCTTTTCAATGGCTCCCTGGAACATTTTTCCAAAGTCATTGCCATCCATATGGATGAAAGCCACCTTTCCATCTTCTGAAGCAATTTCTTCAATTTCCTTTGGCCAGTAGGTATCATCCCATGTTAATGGTGAATCTCTGTCTTCAGTACCTGGAAGAGGGTGCTCTGCAAAAAATGCATTTGACTTTTCATTAAATTCTTTAAGATATTTTTGCTGAACATCTGATAGATTATTTGTCTGTTTGGTATTTTTGTTTACAGCTTTTTGTGTTTTTTCTTCAAGGCGCTTGAGCTGGGTACGGTATTTTTTCATTGCCTTGTTGTCGCCGGCAGCCTCTGCAGCATCCATTTTGGTTTTAATTTCAAGATATTTCGGATCCTGTCTGCCTTCTGATATGGCTGAATCTGCATAAGCCTTCTGATCAAGTTCAGCCTGTCTTCTGAAAGGATCAAAGCGCTTGAACTGCAGTCTTGCATCTGAGTTTTTTATAAGCTTTTCATTCATACGGCCGCATGAATTAAGGGAGATATTCTTTTCTTCATTGTAGATGTTATGGGCAACGGCAGGCATACCATCTCGACTTGCAACATCAAAAATTGGCTCAATTGGAAGTCCTGAAGGTGGAGTTACCAGATTTCTCTGTGCTGCAATCTTAATTTTGAGTCTGTCCCTTGCTGCATTGTATGCTGTAACATCTTTTTTACAATTGCCGGTAATTTCCAGACCTTCTAAAGCGGCAAAAAGAGGAAGACCTGGGAATCTCTCAATTAGATATTCAGAATAACCGGTTATGAATTCTGCTGCTGTCTCAAGCTTTTCAAAAAGCAGAAATACAGTTCCTGCATTACGCTGCATGATTAAAACATTTTCACCGTGTGGAGCTTCTGCTTCTTCTGCATCAATAAATCTGACAGGTGTTCCGTTGATATGGAACGTGTCTTTGAACTCATTTAGAAGGTCCTTTGCCATTTCTTCAATCAGTTCTGAACCGCCAATCATTTCCTTGAGTTTTCCTGTGGCAAAGATGTATTTCTGGATGCCACCAATCTCAAACTGGGCGTAACCGTACATATTGTGATCTCCCGTTACTGTATGCAGGTTTATTAAAACCACCTTTTTTCCGTAGAATAATATCAAGAGCTATATAACTGTATTATTCATATATTCATAATCTAAAACATTTATGTTATTAAAAACGTGATATGTTAAATTATTCTTTAAATAAAGAATAATTATCTTAAAAAAACGAATGTTAGTCTCAAAAAATGTAACTGAAGATATATTGCATCAATCTTCAGTTACATTTGAAGAGTATTTAATCTCGGCTATCAGAGATCAAGCTCATTACTTTTTGCAGAACGAGCTTCACCGTAGGGATTTTTAAAAAATTCAGGCAGATTTTCCTTAACACGCATATTCTGATTGGCAAGGTAGCCTGCTGTGCTTCCATCCTTAAAGGTAAATTCGAGGATGCCATCTTCTTTGTAGTAAGTAGCATGATCAAGTTTATCGGTAAAATTTGTGGCTTTGTTACCCAAAAACTTTGACACATTAAGGATGAAAAAATAGTAGATTTTAGTTAAAAAAGAAATCTTTTTCATAGTCTGCTCCTTTGTTGTTTGCTGTTCTTAATATTCAGTATATTGAAGTTCTGTTTTAAGTTTTCTTTTTGCAAATTTGCAATCTGTTAATAATGTTTTCTGAAATCTTCATCCTGATTTTCTTTGCATAAGCAAGGAACAATTTCAGCGCATTGTTTCTGACTTTTTGCAATTAAAAGGTTTAACATCAGCAGAACCAGTATTGTCATATGCAGCTCCTTTGTTTTTCCTGTTACCACATCTTTATTATGTTCCTTAAAAAGCATTTCCCTGATTTTGCAAATTTGCATTATGAATATTACTTATGTAAAAGGATCTGGCTACTTAATATTTTGATATTAGATTTTGTGTTGTTTACGGCAGATAATTGTCTGTAAATGTGTATATACTTGTTTTAAGTAATTATTATTAAATAACGACATTTATTATGGGCAAGACTATTCTATTTTCTCCTGTAGGCATTACCGATCCTGTTTCCCCTAAGAACTGCTATGATGGATCAATGCTGCACATCTGCAGACATTTTAAACCTGATGAGGTATATCTTTATCTGTCTTCTGAAATGACGGAAATTGAATATGCTGATCATCGATTCACAAGGGCTGTCAGCCTCCTGTCAAAGAAGATAAATCATGAAATTAAGGTTCACCTTATTGAGAATCCAGATCTTGTTAAGGCTCATGAATTTGATTTTTTCTTTGAAGAATTCGGGCAGATTTTAAAAAAACTGATGAATGAAAAATCAGCTGATGACAGAGTGCTGATTAACATTTCTTCAGGTACTCCAGGAATGAAAAGTGCTTTGAGTGTTATGTCCACTCTGGGTGAATATGACTGTGAGTGTGTGCAGATTTCAATGCCAGAGAGAACGTCTGCACCAAGAGAAGAGATATATGATCTTGATACGTACTTTGGTCTCAATCCTGATAATGCAGAGAATGCTCTTAACAGAACCTGTCTGATTAAGAGTCCGAATCTTCTGTATATGCGAGATAAACAGAATATTATCGAGTTTATAAAAAAGTATGACTATGAAGCGGCTTATCAGCTTGCACAAAAACTTCCTTTGGAAAAATTTGAAAAGATAAAACCGTACCTTTTATTTGCCAGAGCAAGGTATTCTCTTAATATTATTGAAGCTAACTCCATAAAGAAGACTCTTTCTCAGGATTTTTTTCCTGTAAAAGGTCCTAATCAGAAATTATTTGAATATACGCTCTCTTGTGAGATAAAGAGACGTAAAGGAGAGCTTGCTGATTTCATTAGAGCTCTTACTCCTATGATTGTTGATCTTTATGCAAAGATTTCACAACATCATATCTATAATCTGACTTCTCTTTATAAGACGGTTAAAAATTTAGGTAGGAGTAATGCAAAGATCTGGGATAAAAAGAAGATTCTGGAGCTTTCTGAAACTGATGATACTGTAGCAAAGATAAAGTCTGCGCTTGAAGATAAGTATGAAAAATTCTTTGATCCTAAAACGCTGAATGTACCCAATTATATAAACTCTGACAGCATATGTACGATCATAGGAAGTCCTGAATTTAACCTCAACCAAATAGCAAAAGATGTTATTTTATTAAGAGAAAATGTGGAAAAGACCATTAGAAACAATACAGCCCACCAGATGATTGAGGTAAATGAAAAGAAGATTGAAAAACTTACAGGACTGACTTCAGAGCAGATTATGGAACTGATACAACGCCTGTTTTCTTATACAGATATAGTTTTGACAGATGATTGCTGGAATTCTTACGATCATATGAATGAAATTATAATTGGAGTTATGCAGGAATAATCTGAACTCTCAATATAATAAATACAGATCCAAATAACAGGAGGTATTACCTCCTGTAATATGGCTATATATTCATATAGAATCCGCGGTTTTTGACCTTCTGTGCCTCTTTTATATATTCGTTTCGTTTCTCTTCAGGCAGGCTGTCCTTGATTCTCAGATAATTGCTTACATCCATCTGATGCGCATCGCTATAATTAAGTAACTTGTTTAAGGTAAATTTTGTTAATACAGTGTGGTCGTTCTTGTAATAAGTAATAGTTTCTACGTTTTTCTTAAACCAGTCTGCATCTTTTTTATAGAAGATCTTTTTAATGGTGTTCCATACTGAAGCTGCTTTTGAGATGATTTTAGACGCTGCCATAGTGTGCTCCTTTGTTTGCGTTTCGTTTTCTTAAATATAGCTTTTAATTGACAGAACTATTATTTTTGCAAATTTGCTTTTTGCTTTTTATCTGCTTTTGACAAAATTTTGGTTAACCTTTGTTTTTTTTATTTAGTGCGAACCTTAGCCCCGATGTCTAATGGATTACGACGAGATAAACATCTCCTCTAAATGTGCAAGTAAAGATAATCGTACTTAATTGTCTGCACGATAATATTATTAAAATTTTAATAATATCTATTAAAATTAATAATTATATTATTTTCTTCTTGTATAAGAGGATTATTTTATTTGCTTGAAATAAAAGGATAAATTATTAAATAATTATTCTGGCACGGCTATTGCTTTAATAAAATCACAACTAACAAAGCAAGGGAGAATGACAATGGGTATTTTATCTAGTATTTGCAATATCTGTGAAGCCTTACACTATGGAGCAAAATCTTTAAGCTTAAAAGCTCAGATTGCAAAAGAACAATGCAAAATAAGTTCTGCTATTGCTATTGCTGAACTTAAAAGTGAATGCACTTGCGAGGAGCTTGAAGAAGCTGCAGCATTATTAAGCTATGTAGAAGAAGAGAATCAATCTTACCTCGTACGCAGAAGGAAGAGGTAGATTTTTACCCTGACTGGTAATGTAACCACGGAGGAGTAATACAAAGAAGTGTGAAAAGTGTTCAAATGTTTATGAAAATCTGATTTGTTTCTTTTTTAGCTATCACAACCTCAACCAAGGAGCACACTATGGGCATTCTCTCAAACCTCTTAACCTCACTCGAAAACGCAACCGAAGCAATGGCAGTATCATCTCGCGAAATGGCTCTTAATGCCAAGATCGATGCTGCTAACTCTCTCTCTTCATCAATGAGCAAACTCAAAACCCCTGAGGCAGTTGCAATCTTTGAAATGTTCTCTAAGCAGGATGATGAATTGGACCGAGCTGTTTTGATTTCTAATTACAGAAACCTTAACAATCGGTTGGGGCGCCGATAGGCTTCTAACCCACCTGGTTAAAGTATTACTTTAGCCTGGTGTGGATTTAAAATTGTTTTTAGATGATTTTATAAATGAATATCCTGTCTTAATTTTCAGAGGAGCTGTATATGGGATTTATGTCAATATTGAAAAATGTTTGCACTGCTTTATCAAATGGCATTTCAGCTGTAGCAGATCAATTAGAGGCAGTGAACTACGAGGCAAATATAGATGATGCAAATCGTATTGCAAAGAAGCTTAATGAGCTTCCTTACGAAACCAAGATGAATTTTATTTCAAGAATGCAAAAATGTCATTCAGGTAAGGAGTCCTATATTAATGAACTTAGGAAAGAAAGTGCTAAGAATAAGCAGGATGAATGTATGAGAGCAATATCTATTTACAGGTCATGGGAAGAATCAAGATCCATTAATAGGTTATGGCAAAAAAAGAATTAAATTGTTTTTTGCGCCCCAAATGACAATAACCGACTTCACATAATTGTTTAAGTCGGCAGTATTAGATCTCAAATTAACAGAGAATTTCCTTTAGTTCCATACGCCTACTTATTAAGATCCTGTGCACGTTTGACAGATATTGATTGCAATATTTTTCGATATGGCAGATTTATAATGACGTGTTTAATTCCTTAAATCTTACCACACACTTCTTGCCTTTAAAGGCAATACCATAGCAGTAAACCTTTTCTACACAGAATTTGTTTTCAAGGACACCAGCGTAGTTTTTCTCTTCAATCTGGGACAATGCTCTGTCTGCTGCAGCAGCTAAAGTTCCATCTGTACTTACCTTAAGCTCAATTACAACACCAATCTTTTTAACGGTGTCGGTAAACATGATATCTGCATAACCGTCACCTGACTCACCATTAGAGCTGTAATTTACAATCTTATGTCCCATACAGGAGAAACGACCGTTTAAAAAGGCGTGATAGTAATATTCCTTTTTGGCATTACATGAAAAGTCTCTTACAGATATGTAGGTGTTAAGTGCTTCACTTATGATGTCGCCAAGAGCTTCAGCATCTTTGTTAAAGATTGCATCAACCATCTTTACTGAGGTATCAGTACCAGATGGAGAGGAGGTAAAGTAATCATAGATATTATGCTTAAAGCACTGTCTTACACTCTCATTAGGTATTCTTAAGGATGCAAGGTAATCAGCCTCAGTGTAGGTTGAAAAGTCAGCTACTGTAAGATAGCCTGTGTAAAGAAGCATTGAGTAGAAGTCTTCTGAAGTGTGAGACTTTAAATCCTCATAGGTTACAAAAGGATTGATCCTCTTAACTACACTTCCGCCATCTATGAGGGTCTGAAGAGCCTCTGCATCCTCTGAGGTGATATGTCCTAAGAACTCTTTGATGATGTCATTAGAGCTGGTGTTGACCCAGTGGTTTTCTGGAGTGAGGTTATTTAAATCACCTATATTGAGTGCTGCTGATACAAATTTGATTACATCCCAGGCTGAATAGATTTCACAGTTGTAAAAGTTGTATCCGTCATACCAGTTTTTGACCATCTCCTGAAAATCACTGAGATGGTAGTACTCAAGTATTTGTTGTGTTTCTTCCTGGGTAAAGCCAATACTGTTGTTCAGCTTTTCATTTTTTGAAAGTACTGTGTTTACATCAAGGTTGTTTACACCAGTAAAGATACTTTCCTTTACCACTCTTAAACAGCCAGTCACTACTGATTTATATAAGAATGTATCACCGTCTTTCAGAACAGATAAAAGTCCTCTTACAAGTGGCAGCATCTTCTCATAGTAGCCATAGGCTGAGGCTTTGGATAATGGCACATCATACTCGTCTATAAGCAGGATGACCTGCTTTTGATGGTGTTTGTATAAAAGCTCAGCTAATGTCTTTAATGAGTTTTTGATATTATTTGTATAGGCAGGATCATTTAAAACAATTTTGCTGCTGTAAATGTCATTGAAATTTTCTTTATCAGCCT
>Ga0256405_10007739_pt1 | contig 15866 bp, 16 predicted proteins | sample RumenRJG_02DNA_FD_189096 | JGI IMG/M metagenome (GOLD analysis project Ga0256405, IMG submission 189096) | Bovine rumen microbial communities from Lethbridge, Alberta, Canada - RJG_02 | ecosystem: Host-associated > Mammals > Digestive system > Stomach > Rumen | place: Canada: Alberta... | reverse complement strand
CGTAGTCCGACTCGATGACGTGGTGCAGGTCCTGCATCCGCACCGGCTTCTCCTTCGACAGGTCCTTCCATAGCGAGTTCTCTATGCGGTCGCTCATGCGCTGCCACTCTGCCGGCTTGCTCAGGTCGTCACCGAAGTCCGTCAGCAGGTGTACCTCCGTCTGGTGTGTCACCATGTTGTAGCGCAGCAGCACCCGCTCATCCAGGAATGCCTGGATGTCCTCCACTGTCGCATACACCTCCTGCCAGTTAGGCTTCCGTTCCATGCGCTCCGCCCTCGCCTCCTTCTTTTTCTTTTCCTTCATACATCAGACATCAAACATCAGACATTCTGAAATTCCTCAGTAAGGAATTTCAATCCCTTTTCCGTCCATACAGGATACACGCGGACCTTCTTCTCGCCCAGCAGTGTATAGTATAAGGTATAGCGGTAACGCAGCAGTCCACGGAATGCATACGCTGGCGTCAGCATCCAGATGCCGTCGCTCTTATACAGGATGTCGCGTTCCTTCAGCTCCCGGTATAGCTCCTTCGCCGTCATCCGCAGTTGGCGGGCCACCTGTCCCGTCGTCTTACATCCCATCGTCAGCAGGTTACACTTCGTCAGTGAGCGCACCATCCGCTCCCTCCTGTACTCCTTCTCTTTCTCTGTCATAAGCATTTTGGTTTTCGTTAAAACTTCGTTTTGGTTTTTTTTCGTTCACAAAGCTAGCTTTTTGCACTGTAAAGGTACTAAAAAATGAGGGGATAAAAAAACTTCCGCACCACTAATTAGCAGTGCGGAAGTATTACTAAACCTATACGTTTAGTCTATAGGTTCAAAAAGGTCTTTGACGCGTAAATTAAGGGCGTCGGCTATTTGATGAAGTCGCAGAAGTGATGGTTCCACCCGATGGTTTACAAACTTGCCAACCTGTTGTTCTGACAGATCTAAACGACGGGCTAATTCTCTGTTCGTTACATTTTTTTCTGTAACACTTCATACAGCCGTAGCTGCGACTTGAAATTGTTCTTTTTCATCATTGTCTTAAAATTATTACGTTATTATACATAAAATAGCCTCATGGTCTTTCATTAATTAATGAGAGACATGAGGCTCCAATCTATTTATTCACCTATATATTATGAGAAACTTGCTGATTGGTATTATTTGTGAGATTCGTGTTCGTTATAATACTATTCTAGCCCTGCTTTAGTATGCGTTCTTGTCAGGTATGAATAGCGTTTTGAAGGTGAGCCATACGATACGGATGTCGAGCCAGAGGGTCCAGTGCTCCATATACCAGATGTCGCGCTTCACGCGCTCCTCCATCTGCCACAGCTCCTTCGTCTCCCCACGGTATCCCGTCACCTGCGCCCATCCAGTGATGCCCGGTTTCACGAAGTGACGTACCATGTATTTCGCTATCTGTTTTGAGTACATCTCCGTATGTGCCAGCATGTGCGGTCTCGGCCCTACCACGCTCATGCTACCCATCATCACGTTCCAGAACTGCGGCAGTTCATCGATGTTCGTCTTGCGCATGAAGTTTCCGAAGGGGTATTTCCTCGGATCGTCCTTGGTAGCCTGTAGCCTGTCTGCATCCTTGTTCACATGCATCGAGCGGAATTTATAGCATGTGAAATTCTTACCATCCAGGCCTGTACGCAGCTGTTTGAAGAATAACGGTCCTGGGCTCTGTATCTTGATGATGACGTATATCACTGGGAACAGCAATGCCGTCACCGCCAATGCTATCACTGACACCACGATGTCGAACACCCGCTTAACGGCTTTGTTCACGGAATTTTCCAACGGACTCTCATGTGTCGTGAATATCTCTATATCGTTGATATATTCCCTTTTGAAGTTCAGTCCTATTGACTCCACAGATATCGGTACGTAATAGAATTTCGTCACCTCCCTGTCACACAGATCCGACAGTGCTCTGATGGTTTTACCCTCCATGCGTGACATACAGACATACATCTCGTCAGCAAGCGCCACCTGTTCACTGTCTTTCAGCAAATCCTCTACTTTCCCCAGCCAGGGAATTCTTCCATCTGGCAACTCCTCTTCCGCATAATACCCTTGCATTCTATAGCCCGTTGTCGGGTCTCCGAGCAGTTGCTTATATACTTTCCTTATTTCCGTATCTGAGCCCACAAAGACCACTGTCCGCGTGTTATATCCCAGTCGTCGCATCCTTTTGATGAGCGAACGCTCTATTAGGCGAAGCACAACCAACGACACAAAGAGTACCGTGCCGATTTCCAGCAGCACCATTCCCGATGCCTTCAAATACATCAGGTGTCTCATGGCCACATATGCCATTGCCGTCTGACTCATCGTCACCACGACTATCTTTCTCAGCACATCACCTGCCGACACTATTCGTTCATGGATAATCGTTGGGAATATCCATTCGCTCACCAGCAGCGCCATGTTGCTGACGATGAAGAACGTTCGCAATTGCGACCACTCCCATGTCTTCAACGCCCCATCCTCCTTGCTAAATGCGTACAGTATGGCATTCAGCAAGAAGAAATCGCTGGCTATCACCATCCATTTGATGAGTCTGTTTGTCCTATCGTTTCTTCTCATATCACTTCCACTGATTCACATGCTTGTATCTCTCTGTCATTGTTAGTAGTTCCTTGAACTTACTCAGTCGAGGTTCTTTCATCTCACCAGCATTCATCATTTTTCTGCCACGCTTCAGGAAATGAACCATCAGTTTCTCTTCATCCCGGTATTTCGACGGATTCCTGTGATTTGCCTCAATAAAGCCCATCACCTCCTCATACCTCATCATCCACCGTTCATCTTGTGTCATCCTATTTCAATCTAAAATGGATTCTTGTATAATCCCGTCCTCTGTTTCAATAGAAACCAGAAGAATTTCGGGTCATCCACGAAGTAGCGCTTATACATCCTTCGAGGCTCCTGCAGGAAACGATAAAACCACTCCATATACATTTTTCGCCATATCATCGGCGCACGTTTGATGTTCCCTGCCTCAAAATCGATGGTAGCTCCAAGCGCCATCCAGATATCCACACCAGGCATCTTCGTCTTATGTGCATCAATCCATTTCTCTTGCTTCGGACAGCCTACACCAACGAGTACAACAGTCGCCCCTGACTCATTTATCATCTTGTGGATTGCCCCATTCTCCTCCTGCTTCTTCTCAAATCCATAGGTTGGTGAATAGGCGCCAACCACCATTTCCCTTCCAACTTTACTGTTGATGATGTCCTTTGCCTTGTTTGCAACATCATCCATAGCTCCCAGAAGGAATATCTTGCAATTTTCATCGTATTTATGATACTCATAGAATGCAGGAAAGAAACTACTCCCAGGCACAGCTTCCTTCAGTGGAGTACCCAGCAGCCGCGAGCAAAGCAGTAATATCTTCGAGTCACAGACGCACCATTCCGCCCTACGCACAATGTCGTAATACTCCTTGTCCGTCTGCATCTTCACAATCTGATCCACATTCGGAGTCACCAGCACGCCCTTCTTCAGTTGCGCCAACAACTCTTCCTGCGAGATGTTATCTATTTCTACATTCAGTATCTTTATTCTATTCATTCCATAATGGTTTAATCCACATAGATACCTTTATCTGCAAAGTCTATCATTTCTTTATCTCCTCTGCTGTCACCATAAGCATATAAAAAGTAATCTGAGCGATGTGGTTCTACTTCCAATAGTCGATTCACCTTCTCTTGACCATAACAGTTCTTCGACATGAAGCGACCAGTTATGATACCTTGATTATCAACATCTATCATTGTGCCTAAGACGAGTGAAACCTTATATTTTTCACACCACGGCCTAACCCATTCTTCAATACTGGCACTTATGACATATACAGTGTCTCCACTTTTCAAATGCTTTTCCAGCTTTTTAGCCACCATATCTTTCTTGAAGGAATCAATAGTAGATGAGAAATTCCGTCCTAATTCACAAAACCGTTCATAATCCATTCCTTTAAAAAAATAAGAAAAGATTTTCTCCTTCGCTTTCCAATTAGTGTAGAGGTGTAATTTCATCAGTATCAATATTGGCGAGTAAAGTAGAAATCCCCAGAAGAAAGCCCCTTTTCCACAAGCGAATTTAATGAATTCAAGTAGCGTATCCTTTGTGGTCAATGTACCGTCAAAATCAAATACAGCAATATTCCTCTTCATAGTCGAAAAAACGCACTCATTTATTGCCGTTACGATACATTCTATAGGCTTCTTTTAGCATATCTTCATCATTGTACTTCGGATGCCAGTCTAAGTCTTTTTCAGTCTCACTTATATCGAGAATATACTCTTCGTCAGCTATCATAAATTGCTCCGGATACATAATAGTCAAGCCTAATTTATCCAAAAGACCTAAAATAAACTTGACCATTTTCCCTGGAGTATGAATAACGACGGAATGTGAACCTGCGCTTTTGATGACACCCTTTAGTAGTGCTGTAATATTAGGAGAATCCTTAGATCCCAGATTGTACTCTTTATTGGGAACACCTTTATCTATAGCACAAAGTATAGCATCTACACAATCGAAAACAGAGATCATCTGATAATGGTTCTTGCCATTGCCAATAGTTGGGACAGGTAGGTTCCAATCAATCAGTTTGAAAAGTTTAACCAAGATGCCCAGTCTGCCTGGCCCATTAATCATACGTGGGCGAAAAATGGTAATATTCATACCTTTCTTCCGATATGCGCGACAGATTTCCTCACAAACTTTCTTACTCTGACCATATGGACCGAAAGGATTTTGAGGATGGTTTATATCGACTGGCAAATATTGTGGTTTGCCATAGGTCATGTCTGTCGTAAACATGATATAGTTCATACAACCATTCTGCATGGCCACTTCTAGAATATTTTTAGTAGCTGTAGTATTAGTATCAAAGAAATACTTATACCTGTCACGGGGGACCTTGGTATGATACTGGTTAGCTGCCAAATTAATAATGATATCATCCTTGCTTATCAATAGTTTCCCCAGCTTCTCTTTATCTCGGATATCCAATGAGATAAACTCACATCTTTTATCTATCCGCTCGTCCAATTCTGAAAGTTTGTCTAGGACACATACCTGTTTTCCCTGCTCTATAAGTTTATTGGCCAAGTATCTGCCAACAAAGCCATTTCCGCCAAAAATCAAGTATTTCATTAGCTTCTAGAAATTAAAAACACACCAACACAGATTACCACAATACCCAATATACGAGTCAAAGAAAGATGCTCGTTGAAGGCCATATAGCCTATTACGGCAGCGAAAATATAGCCTATGCTCAGAAAAGGATAGGCAAAACTTACTTCAACCTTTGACAATACAGACATCCACAAAAGGATACTTACGGCATAACTGAGCATAGCGCCCCACAGCCATGGATTTAACAACATAGGGACTATGTTTTGAGCAAAGTTCGTAACTCCAACTGTTCCAACAACCAACATCCCTTTACGAATAAGAAGCTGTGCTATGGCATTAAGCAATACGCTCGCCAAAATCATTAAAATATTATTCATTGTCTATAAGTATAAAATTAAAGCAAACACTGTCACCCATCCGACAAGACAAATTTGTATAAATCGGTCGCTCATCAGGACCTTGGTAGGACTACCACTTTTCACATCCACAATGGTAATCTGCATGTATCTGATGATGCCTGCAAGCACAAAAACAGAGGTAACATATATATAAGAACTATGAAATCGCTCTATAACCTCTGGTGAAACAGTATACATGATGTAACAAACCATCGTGATACTGGCAACGATAGCTATTGCTTGATTCATAAATGTAAGATTATAACGATTCACATTTTTGCGCATCATAACTCCGCTTTCTTCATACATTACCACATCATCCCTGCGTTTGGCAAAAGCCAAAAATAAAGCAAGCAGGAATGTCATCAGCACAATCCAATGCGACAGATATATACCTGTAGCAAAACCACCAGCCATTATTCTTAGAACAAAGCCAACGGCAATAACAAACACGTCAACTATAGCAACCTGCTTCAACTTAACACAATATGTAATGTTCATTAAGATGTAAAAAGCGATAATACCATACAAAGCAAATGATCCCATGCCGATTTTCCAATCATTTAAGAATATTATTGCATATGAAATGATGAAACAAATTATCATTAATACGTAGCCACATGTTTTACTAATAGCACCACAGGCAATGGGTCTTTTACATTTCTTTGGATGTTTACGGTCTGCATCAACATCCCAAATGTCATTAAAACAATAAATACTACTGGCTGCAAAGCAATATGACAGAAACATCAGAACGGAAGGTATAAAGTACTCAATATCAAATAAATGCCTATCGAAGAACAACGGTAAAAAAATAAAACCGTTCTTAAGCCATTGGTGTGGGCGAAGCAATAAAACAATATCTTTCATCTTTCTGCTATATAAAGATTAGACATGACTTTCTTTACAACACCTTCACCTTCCAACTGATTGAGTAGCAAAGTCTCGTTTTCATGAAGTGTAACAACATATAACTTGTCATGTTCTTTTGACAGTCTCTCGATACGTTCTTTAAATTTCGTTTTATTTTCATAAAGCAGTTCTTCATGAAGAGTATACTTATGCATGTTATCCGACAAAATATAGATATCACTAGCAAACTTGCCACCTAACTCTACTCGCTTAAAAGAATAGCCTTTATTCAACCATCGATTTGCAAAAGATGAATGTCCCTCCCAACTACCGGACAAGATATAGTATTCACCTGGTTTTTCAAAAAAATTAATAATGGCATCTATTGAATCTTTTTTTGTATACTTATAATTGTTTATGAACAAAGGATATACAATATTTCCAGAGAAAAGCATATATTCATCTGCTGTCGGAATCAACTGTCCTGCACCAAGACCTAATTGTATTTTAAAATTAGTTTTATTTTCACCAATCAGATGGTATATTGGTCCTAACTTGGATGAAGACCAATCTTCGTTCATCCATTGCTTTGTTTTTAGTGGCATATCGGCTCTTATAGATATCACATTATATAGAACAACAACTGCAATAAATAATGAACGAAGAACAATCCCTCTCGAACCATTCAAGATATCTTTTATCACAGGAGCTGTAAACAATATAACGAAAGGAATAAGATACATAAAGTGTTTCGTAGCTGTACCCTGTCCTCTATATATCCAGTGAATTAAGAGAATTGGAACAAGACCTACAAGAAGAATCACATATTTCTTTTTTTTGAAGGACTTATAAATTCCCCATGGCAATAAAACGACATTAACAAGAGTGTAAAAAGAAAGAATTGTAAACGGCACGACAGCTTGATATCTTTCGTTCTCTGTTTGTGATTTTAAATCAAAAATTGATTTAATAGGATTTGCGGCCAATAGATAACAGCCAACAGTTGTTATGCTAACAGCAACAACACCTATTAGGATACTCGTAAACAAAGGTTTCTTAAGCTTATTGATATAAGTAATACTTTCCTGACCATTATAACATAAAATGCCAAATATAGCAGGATAGACGACCATAATGTCCATTCGAAATAGAGGAGCAATTCCTAATAACATAATAGAGGGGATAATCTTTCTATCCAGTAGAAGTGTAAGCCCAATAATGAAAAGCACTGCAGCTAAGATTGAAGAATTTGGATACATTGCGATTGCAAAACTTTCAGGAATAAGCAGTATTGCAATCAGCAATAACCCCCAATCCATATTAGTGATTTTTTTTACAAAGGCCAAACTCATCATAAAAAATACAATGGCGCTTAATGCAGAGATTAAACAGTATATCTGTTCAACCGAAAGAAATGACAAACATTTTTTTAAACATAACAATGTTATTGTTACCAATGGTTGCATATCATATTGATATGAACATGTTGGTGGAAGTTCCCATGTTCCACTATTATACATGATAGTAACTCCATTGATGATATGCATACTATCTCCTTCATAGCAGATAAGGGGGAAAACTCCAAAGAGCATCCATACTACTACTAGGGAAGACAATAAAATAAAATACTTATTTTTCATAATCAGTATTGGTTTTACATAGAATTCCACCATCAAATCTATCGTTTTAAATCACTATTTTTTGTCATGGCTAAATAAATTTTTCAAATACAACTTTCCATTGGTCGTAGATTTTATCTATTGAGTAGTTCTTGCTCTTTTCGATTGCTGATAAGGCCATTGCGTTCAGTTTGTTTTTATCCTCAATCAGACTCTTTATTCGTTCAGCCATCTCGAAGGCATTAAAACCTTCTTCTGTTTTAGAGACGATAATTCCATCAAAGCCATCCTCTATGATGTCATAAACAGCTGAATAGCTTCCATATACCGCAGGCACGACACCAAAGCTCATGCACTCGGCTAAGACCAAAGGGAATCCCTCAAATTCCGATGTAAGAACAAGTATTGAAGCTCGTTCATAATAGGTTCTTGGAGATTGGAAGCCTTCAAAATTGACATGCTTCAATTCAAGATCACGAACCATGTGCTCTATATTCTCTCTCTCTTCACCATCGCCGACTATGGTCAATTGCCAGTCAGGGAACAGATATTCCAATTGAGCCCAGGTTTCAATCACCCTAAACACACGTTTTTGGGTATAATCGATGCGACCTACATAGATTATCTCTTTCTGTTTCTTTTCTGTATGATACTCAGAGCCATCTATATCTATGGTAATGGGGTTAGTCTGCACCACAAGTTTAGAGGTATTCTCTAGCCAAGTGAACTGCTGGAAATGCGAAACAAAACTGGGTGACAGCACTTCAAACACATCGCTCTTTCTGTAGATATAACGCATAGCATAGCCTGTAACACATCGGAAGGCAAGCTTCTTACACCTAAGGACAGCCTTCTTCAACACATTTCCCGTCTTGGTCAGTTGCGTTTCTACGCTCTGTATGCGTCCATTCTGCAGCGGGTCATTATGATATACCGAGATAACCCTGACCTTTAATCCTCGCTTTGCATCGCAGAGCGTCTTGATAGGAATCAGCGGCAGCCCCCATTGATTGATGACAACATCTATCTTTTTTTCGATTAGCAAATGTCTTAACAATACGATATTCTCTTTCGTCTTGAGATATTTCCCTGCTATGGTTATCTCAACATCCTTTCCAAACCTCTCTATTACTTTTCCACTACGCTTCTCAAAGGCAAACACTGAGACATAATGCCCCTCGCTGATGAATTTATTCGCCAGCACAGCAGTCACCACCTCCAGCCCTCCTATATCAAGAGAACGTAACAGAAATAGGATATTCATATTATAGTGCGAACCAATAGTTATAATCTTGCAAAAAATAGTTATATATTAATCACTTTAGCAGAATCTCCCTCTCACAATATAGGGATTAATCAACGTTGCTTGTAACCCATGTAAAGACTCCAAAGACCTAACCTATAAAGTAATGGTTTTATTTTTGAGACAAGTCCATTAAGTATACTAGTCTTACAATATTTATCCCATAACTGAGGTATCGATACTTCGGCATTCATGTCACTAAAGAAGTCCTCACGCTTTGAGGATTTGGGGGGATTCTGGAAAATCATAATTCCGTCACGCTTTATGATTTTTTCAACATCTGACTCAGCTAAAATGAACTCATTTTTAATTTGTCCGAATACTGCTTCACCTTTTTCTGAATGTACAAATACATTTGTAGCCCCATTTCGTAAAAAAGCCGCTGAAACAGATTTTGCATTCCAACAGTCGAACAATGTCAGGTCACTAAGTCGATGAAGAGTCTTGAAATGACAATCATAACATGATGGGCGAGATATCAAGCCTTGGAAATAGGCGTTAAGCATCAGGTCATCGCTCTTGGTTCCATGGTGTGAACAACTACCATCCTTATATAAAATTGTTGCCGAACTCATATCATATCCAAAATATTTATCACGTGATAACCATGATATGGGTTGACCGCCATGACGACTATTGTGCCAACTCAGATATTTGTTCAACACTTTAGGACTTGGAGTGCCTCTACAAACAAAATCAACCAAAATAAGTTTCTCATACTGCCGATTCCCTAAATATCCAACAAGACCAGCAACCTGACAAGGGGTACCACTAAAAGCGACATACCTGTCACTGTCTAGAAACGATTTGGTCTGTTTGTAGGAGTCGCCTATCAGACTCTGTACATATTTAGATCCCCTGAACTTCATACACCCCTCATAGCTCTCACTATAGGTATGTCTTAAAACCATCCCATCATCGTAAGCTGCCCCAAAAACAACACCACCAAGAGAGATAATATACTTTGACAAAGCTGTATAAAAGCCTCCAGAAGTGCTGTGACGTAATATTTCTCTATCTTTATTCTGAATTACAAAGCTCCCAAGAAGAGGCTTCTCTTCCAACCTCGGCTTCAATAAAGGGCAGACTTTATCACATTTTCCGCATTCTATACAAATACTTCTATCTGCTACAGGATAATGAAATCCTTCATCATCAGAAACCATTTGGATGCAATTCTTGGGACAAGCATTTACACATGCCCAACAACCACAGCACTTAACTTTATCTTTTATCTCAATCATCGCTGTTACAAATCAGATAACGCCTTTTGCAAATAGTCCATTGACGACCTACGCATATCAGCTAATCGGTCATCAACTTTTGAAAAATCTGAATCAAGAATCAAAGCTTCTTCAATAGGTCTAGAAACATTCCATCTTCTCTCTTCTAGGCCTACAACATGTAAGAGATTGTCGATTCGTGTATTAGTACTTTGCTTTGCATTCTCTGCAAATCTGCTGAAAGTAAAGAACCTTTTCTGATATAAAGTAGAAAATACAGAGCAATGGAAAGAATCCGTAAACACATAGGCTGCGTTCCTTATATAATTTAGAAACTCACATGGACCAACATTATATGGTGCCTCGTCTGCAAAAGCATCGTCAGACGGGATGTAATCATCTAATTGTTGCAGTGCAACGATTTTCAACTTTGCTTGAGAACTGAATTTTTTAATATAAATTCTTTGTTCAGGGTTGTTTCCCAAAAGATATACAAAAATATAGTTCCCATCCGTCAGAGATTCCTTCTTCTGTATAGAAAGCCAATCTTCACCTGTGAAAAGCAATGTGGGATCCAATACTATATTTGCCGTTTTCCCCGTTAATTGGTGATATATATCACAGGCACTTTGTTCTCTTAATGCCACATAATCAAAACGATTCATAAACCATTGGTTCTTTTTCACTTGGAACCAAGGAATCTTTTTAACTCCTATACTTGTAGAATACGCTATCTTTCTTATATGATCAGGCACCCAGGAAAGAGTAAAATAGCCATGTTCAACACTATCAGTTCTCCACAATTGATCACTTCCTACAATAAAAGCAGAATATTCACTAGCCATATCTTTTAGCTCAGACCTTGTATTGCACAGCCGTGAAGTATGGAAGTACGTTTGAGCAAACTCATCAAATTTTGCATCACGTAAATCCACGTTATATTTAAATTGCGCATCTTTGCGTTTAGCCCTTTCTATTTTCTTCTTCCCTAACCACATTTTCCAGTCAGAAATCACAACTTTTTTGGCTATATAAAGAAGTTTGTTCTCTGTCATATAGTCACGTGGTTTTTTGCACGCTATCGTCTGATAGGGCAATCCCATTTTTTCAATTATCAACTCTGTTGCATATGCTTGAAGCATACTACCATAATTATGGTGAAAATAGCATGTAACTAGTCCTATAGGTTTCATACAAATGCAAAACTGTGTTATTTCTTTAACATTTTAACCCCCAAAAGTATAATATACAGTGGGATTGACAGTTTGTATTTCATACTTAAATATAAAATCATCTTCAGCTTCCCCAGTTTCCAAAATGGATAATCAGAAAACAAATCAGAATAAGCATCATTTGAGCATCGTGTTTTAAAAACTGACAGTTTCTCTATCAATGTCAAATCATCTCTCTCGAAATCATGGAATAAAGCCCCTCTCAAACTAAGAAATAAGCATCGTTGAAAATGAATCATGTATTTATTAACTGGAAAAACATCGGCCAAAAGACGTTTCACTTCTATCATACTTAAAACTATTCTTTGAAATTTTGCATCCGAATAGGTATGTGTAATAGAATCCTCATTTTCACAATAATGATAATAACATATAGGCAAAAGCCCAATTCTATCCACTTTAGAAAGCAAATTCAAATGGAATAAGAAATCTTCTGAGGCAATTTTTTTTTCATTACCAAACAATAAGTTATGATTTTTAAAAACCTCCAACTTGTATATTGCCTTACAAACACTAACAGAATATTTTACTTCTCTGGGAAATGAAGGTATTGGACCAACCATGTCCAGAAGAAACTGATCAACCTCTTGTCTTCCATAGAAGAACGTCTTCTCTTTTACTTCAAGTTTTTTAAGTTTTGTACCATCAGCCTTATCATAACAAAAACTACCATAACAGATATCTAGATTCCTAGATATTGCCATATCATATAGTTTTTCCAATGCATCTAAATCTAAATAATCATCACTATCAATAAAAGTTATATATTTGCCTATAGCTATTTTAATTCCACTATTTCTTGCTAAGCCAAGGCCACCATTCTTTTTATGAATAACTCTTATGCGTCTATCTATTTTTGCATATTCATCACAAAGTATAGGAGCATCATCTGGAGATTCATCATCTACTAAAATAATCTCAATATCATGTATTGTCTGATTCCTAATTGACTCTACACATCTATTCAGATAATTTCCAGTATTATATACAGGAATAATAACACTAACTAAACACATCAGAATTATTTATTTTTAACAAATTTATTCAATTATAAAAATTGCATTCTAAACATTGTTTACACATACCCTGTCTGTATTTCGCGTTTTCCCTGCGGCCAAACTCAATCTAACACATACACCGTCAACCGGGCTACACTCGACATTGTGTGTGGGTTGCTTAGGCATCATTAAAGGGATATACATAAGCCATGCTCTGAATCTGCTTTTAGAGACCGCCTCATCGTTTTTTAGTATGCTTCGCTCATCAAAGAAAGGTATCATTTATTACAGTTCATACACAAGACGTCAAAATTGACAGTTTACAGACGAGCAACTGTTATATAGCGTCGAACTCAAATCGGGAAGGTAATATTTTCCGATTATTATCTACACCATAAAAACAACATTTTTGATATGTCAGGAAAAAACAAATATTTAACATAATCGTAAACAAAGAAAATTAGAAAAAAAGAAAATAACAATTGTAACCTTGTTTTTATAATTTGATTATTATAAAATAATACTAACGAGATTGGGAAGAACCAAAAATGTTCAAAATTCCCACCAATTCTATTCATTAATTCCAATTTCCTAAATGTAATCATAAATAGGGTGCCAAACACGTATATATTATACAAAGTCAATGCCTCTTGTCTGTGACGACATAAACCAATAGCTTTTTTTCCATAATAGAATAAAGAAGCATGGCCCAAAATCTCGACAATTTGAACAATTGGATTTCTTGTATAGTACTCATCAAAACCTTTAGCGCTAAACCACCGGTCTGAATTATAAACATAACTCAGCATTATTTCGTCATCTCCTGCTACAGTGACTAATACAGGGTTAAGAATGGAAAAATCAAATACATTTGGTAAGACATAAGCGGCAAAAATCAATAAAGGTATACTGATAAATAAAGGGAAAGGCCTCCTTATAAAAATATAAAATAAAACAAAAATTACAACAATAATTAAGTTAGCCTTATGAATTCCACTGATTATCAAAATTAGCAATAAACATAGACTTAAATCTAAGAAATTATGAAGGTTAATCGATTTCTTTATGGATTTAAATCTAATATCAAACATATAATATAAAAATAGAAAAACAAAAGAAAAACCAAGAGATTGACGAATCTGATATTCGTTAAAAATCAGCATTGCTATTAAAAAAGACGGAATTATATATTTTGAATATTTATAGTATCTTCTCAGATATAAGAAGGAACAAATGATGAAAATTGCGGAATAAAAATAAAAGGCCTCATATGCATTTACACCCAATCCTGATAATAATTCATTTAAAAAAGTAAAAAATGGAGTGTCATGATTGTCATTAAAACCATATTTATATACATCAACATAATGATTATAATCATTACCCCTCATGTATCTTGAACCTAATACAAAGGTATATACAATTATCGGTAGAAATGTATAATAAAAATAATCTTTTTTATTCTTTATTGAACAACCGCATGCAACGAATGTCAAAAAAAGAATTAAATTTAAAATCAAATATACAAAATAAATATTTAGAACAGCATTCATCTTTCAGATTATTTCAATAATGTCAATTTCTTCTTTAAAATTGTATTGTCAATTGCAACAATTATACTGAAGAATACTGAAGAATACTTACTAAAAAGACTATTATCACCTTTCTTCAGAATATCACGATAACTCATATTGACAAATTTTGAAATTTTTTCAAATTTATATGGTTTTAAACTCTTTACTTTTAACACTTTGTCAAAAGTGCTATTTCTCATTATATTTAGATGAAACCAGAAAAAGCCGCAAGGATATTTTCTTTTATTGCAAACAAATTTTTCTATTAATGTATATGATTCACTCCGCATTGTATTATATATTTCACATACATATTTCTCGTAGTAAGTCGACTCACTAACAGGAAAAATCATGTGATCTCCCACTCCATTATAAGGAGGTAAGACATTAATAATTGAATTTGTATCACCATAAGGGACTAACCATTGATTATTATCTCTAAAGGTATTCAATCCTGAAAGTAGAATACATTCATCAAAATGAGACACTCGATAAGTTACATATTTTAAATAACATTTCGACAAGAACAATGGCAGTGAATATACAGGTTTAAAGTATTTACAAAACTTCAATTTAACACAAATATATAACCATACAAAACAACCTATAAAAGAATAGACAGAATAATTTATAATTATCTTCTTTTTATAAACGTCACACCAAAATTTTAATCTTTCTTCAAAATATAGTTGATCTGCATCTATTTTAACTGCATATTGATAAGAAACCTTTGATAAAGCAAAATTATAATAGTTTGCCAGTAAATGTGGAGAATCATCAGGAAGACTATTTGCATATGAAAATAACTCTTTAGTTAGTCCAATCCCATAAACTTTATATGGATATTCATAGACTTTTATTTTATGAGGGTATTTTTTGCGTACTTTTTCAATGACTTCTGGGCTATTGTCACAACAATCATTATAGACTATTATTAACTCATCCAGTGCTGTTATACATGATTCAACACATAATTCTATAAAATCAGAATCATTTCTTACACGCATAATTCCAGAAACACCATTTCTTAGTTTTTTGTTTTGCAAGCTAACCTTCATACAAATTTAAATTCAATAATCATTTAACATTTCACTATACATAAAATATACTTTCATACTGAGATTTTACGTTTCAAACATCTGATTTCTATCAGTAAATATGCAAAAATGACGATATGTTCAAGAGGCCACCTTTTGGCACGAAATGAGACTTTAATACTAAATATTGATTGAAAATATGTCTTTTTTCACGCTTACTTATTACAGCTATTGTATTTTAAATGTTATTATTAAATCTTTCAAAACAGCACGAATCTTACACAAAAACGTAATAAATCCGTGAAATCTGCAGTTGTATACTAAATTGGGGGCTTTCCAATATAAAGATTTACAATATCACTAGTGTCCACTAAAAATTAGTGGAATTGTTTGTAAGTTATTAAAATATAGAGTTTTAGAGCGGAAAATTGACGGTGACGATTTGAATTGACTACCTTTGCAATCCAAAAGCAAATCAGTCATTC
>Ga0256405_10007737_pt1 | contig 15879 bp, 17 predicted proteins | sample RumenRJG_02DNA_FD_189096 | JGI IMG/M metagenome (GOLD analysis project Ga0256405, IMG submission 189096) | Bovine rumen microbial communities from Lethbridge, Alberta, Canada - RJG_02 | ecosystem: Host-associated > Mammals > Digestive system > Stomach > Rumen | place: Canada: Alberta... | reverse complement strand
CTCTAACCGAGTCATCTACTAACAGATAGACTTCTATATGCTCTTCCTCATTATTTTCAAATAAGGATGTAAGCATTATTCCTAAATAAGGAACAAAGTTTTTGTCTGTAGCACAAAGGATGTTAATTGTTTCCATAGATATGATATTATTTGTGTTTGCGGATAAATGACATTATTGATCGTCCTGCTGCAGCCATAGGACAAATTACTGCAAGTGGGAATTGAGCAGACATAGGATGTGAAAGATAAAATTTCTCCCAACTTGATGTGGCATATGGTTTAAGCGTGATACATTCATTTTTTGACAATGCCTTGGACAATGCTCTATTCTCTTTAGCCGTGTATTTGCTTAGATTTCTTAATCGCAAGACATCGTGTATATACCGGTATTGGACATCAGTCATAATTATTTCTGCTCCAGCGTTGAGGTTTGTATTATGAGCCATAACAAACTCAATTGTCCTTACCCCCAGATGCAGTCTATCAATAAGAGATGAGGCTGAGGGTTGAAGACTTGTAGATTTCTCATTCCTTTTATACACGTATCCTATTTCCTCTATGTTGCCAATAGACTTAGCATAACTATATAGCTTCAAACAAAAGTCACCATCTTCCCATCGCATATCTTCAACAAAAGATAGATTATTCTCAACAATCACCTTTCGCAGGAAGACACCTTTTGTGGGACCATTAACATCCATGTCTAAATATGTATTTAGAAATTGGAAGCCATCGACTATAATATCACTAGGCATGGCATATTTTACTTCTCTATATGAGCCATCCGTTTTTTCATGCTGCATGCCGTAAAAGCATATATCCAAATTTTCTCTTTGCGCTCTCTCTAAAGCAACTGCAATACCTTTTTTTACAATATCATCAGCATCAATGAAAGCAACATATTTTCCTTTGGCCACTTCTAATCCTCGATTTCGAGCTGCTCCTTGTTTATGGTTCTCGCTTTGACACAGGAGATATATAAACGGATGTTTATCCGTATAGTTTCTTGTAATATCTCTCGTGTTATCTATAGAGCAATCGTCAATAACGATGATCTCGTAGAGAGAATTCTCAATAGGCAACGAAAGGATACTATCTAAACAGCGACCAATATAACTTGCCGCATTGTAAGCTGGAATAATATATGATAATAGGCACTCCATGTTATAAGGATATCATGAGTTTTAGTATGCGTCCTAATGGTGAGCTGGCAAATCGATATGCTTTAAAAAAGCTTTTACGGTTATGTTCTTTCCTGCGAAGCAATAAATACATCAGTCTTGCATTCCGTCCGTGTAACCTACTAAGAGATGGTATGAAGTTCATACAATTATGTTCAATCTCATTAACTTCCTGGTATTGTTTGGCATCAACGCCTAACTGCTCGTACAGAAAGAAGTATCTCATAAGATTAGCAAAGTATAAATCATACACCCCGTCTATATGATTAAACTCCTGGCAAATCATTTGTTTAATCCGTTTCAAGATATCGACGGTAGTGTCTATTGTTTGTTGTCGTTTTTTATCATTGTCCCATAAGGTATCCATTATAGAACCACTCCGTTCATTATAATAGAGGGTGACATCAGATATTGTCGCGACTTTGTTTGTCATTACTTTTGCCCTAAAGTCAGGAATAACATCTTCCATTATCCTATGCACGCAAAACATATCTGATTTCCTTACGAAATCAACAAGAAATAATTTATTCCAATAAGCAACAAGAGGAGTTACTTCGCGATATACATTTAGATATGCCCCTGCCGCGATATGATTGACAACCATATCCGGATAGATGAAAGCTTCCCGCTTGTCTGAATTCTCGTACACTTTCAGCGTGGAGCCAATTGTTATCTCCGCGTCATTTTTTATGCTTGTTTGGTACAATAATGTTAAAGCATTTTTCTCTAACCAATCGTCCGAATCTAAGAATAACAAATACTTTCCCGCAGCATTTTTGATAGCAGTATTGCGAGCCTCGCCAAGTCCCATATTATTATCGTGCTTGATGATACGGATTATATGACCTTTTGGGTGGTCGGTTTGTAATAGGCACACAATAGCCATACTACTATCAGTACCACAATCATCTACCACAAGAATCTCATATGGTAATTGAAAGTCTTGTTCCAACGCAGAACGGAGAGATTTCTCGACGTACTTTTCTACGTTATATACAGGGATGCCTATGGTTATTAGTGTTGTTTCTGAACTGCTATCTTTCATGTTGCTTTCTAGTTACAAACTTATAAATATTCTCGGGAATAAATTTGCACAATATAGGAAGAAAAATGCCGTAACAGCAAATGATTATCCATAGCGTGTAGGGATATGCTTCAGATATTTTATAATACCTTAATAGAAATGCTATAGTTGAAACGATAAGAATATGCGTAACGTATATCACCATTGCATTTTTGCCTACCATTGCCATAAAGCTTGTTGGTAAATGTTGAGCGATGAAACGACACACTTTATTGAACGCAACAATACTACATAACGATACCGGCATCCATAATAGGAAGTTGCCGGCAAGTAGTTTGTTAAACATCATGTCAACCATTGGGAATCCTACAAAACTACATACCAGATACACCAATGCGCAAGGAATAAAAAGCCACCATTTATCTTCATAATCGCGTAAGGCATAGCCCAAAGTGAAGAAAACTAATCCCGTTGTTCCATTAGCCACCCAATATGGCAGTAATCGATAATCCCAACAGAAATACAGATATGCCAATAAATAACCACCAATTACGATAGTAACAATCTTCCACCATCCGTTCTTATCGTCTCTATTAGGCAAGACTAAATTCGCCAAGAAGCGCACACCAAATAGGGTAACCAAAAACCATAATGGCTCGTTTATCGGAATCTTTCCCGTTAAGAACAACCCACGCACGATACTATATGTTGTACTCCGTATAGTTAATGAGTGCTGCAATGCTCCAAAGAACAAGTAGAACAGGTATCCGATAGTAGACCACAAGACAAAAGTAAGCAATAGTTTCCTAGCATCTTTGATAAGTAGTTCTTTCTGTTCGCGCTTTTCAAAGAATTGCCCGGATTTGTAGAAGAACCATGGCATAAAGAAATTCAGATATGGAAAAAGAACACAAGGATTTATAGTCTCGTATTCACTAATAGCATAAGGATTGGAATCTAGAAAACTCCATGAAGTAGGTAGCGCATGATAGATAATCATCCAAAGAATCATTATCCCAGCTCCGACATCAATATGTTGCAACCTATTAGGCATTTTTATTAAATAGCTTATTGTATTTTTTTATTGGCCATCTCCAACAACGGCGAAGGAAGAATAAAATACTTTGGCTTGGTGTTCGTTTATAATCCGTTGAGTTTACAAGCCATGATCCAGAAAAATGGTGAATACAATATGTCTGCTTGGTCACATTTAACTCAAGAGTGTCATAACGTTTGGGACTAAACCAATCTACCGGGAATCGGCAAATCGTATCATCAGCATAGAACCATTGATTAATTGCAAAACAATCTGCGATTTTGTACTTTGCAGATAGATTAGCATTCATTATTCGCGGAAGAGGAATAGTTTGCAAGTCTCCGAAAGCATTAATAAATCTGCGTCCTTTGTAATAATTTAGGCAATCATATATCCAATTCATATGAGGTTCAGCACCGATTATTGCTGCCTCCCAATTACTTGCCGAATTTTCTTTTCCGACGAAATATCTTATAGGTAACAATTCATCGAACGACTTGAGTACTTCGACATCAGAATCAAAATATATACCTCCGTAATAATATAATGCATAAAAACGGATATAGTCTGCAACAAAGGCATACTTTTTTGTGGCGATGGCTTGATCTACCCATTTAGAACCAATGGCATGAGCCTTGGCATAATCCCAAACTACGATCTCATAGTCTGGCAATATTTTTTTCCATGAGTCATAACACTTTTGAATCTTCTCAGGAAATGGATCTCCACTAATCCAACAATAATGAATAACTTTTGGTATCATAATGTCAAATAATGATATATGTTTGAGCGGGTCTATAAATTAAAATAGTTCTTTATTCTTTCACAACTCTTTGCATCGGCATAGTCATGGACTTGCGGCAATAAACGATCTCTCTTTTGTTTGTCCGTGTCAACATCCTGAAGGATATGAGTAATAAATTCCTTAAAGTCATCAATAGTATATATTAATTGACCTGGTAATATTTCTAGGAAATTTTCAAATGGTACTCCGCGAGATTGTTCGTATCTTTTAAAATCATTTGCGATGAATCCCATTGGCTTGTCTAGTAGTAAATAATCTATAAAAACCGACGAGTAATCTGTTATTAGAGCGTCCGTTTTTGCCATCATATCATATAATTGAATGTCCTTGCAGTGCAATTCGTCATCTTGAATAAACCTTATGTTGTCAAATTGCTTTTTAAAGACATCCTTCGCCGCTTGCAAATGATGAATCTTTATAATTAATAAGACATTCATGGAATGACAGAATTGCGAAAACTCTCTTAATAATTTGTCATTTGTTAATAATGGCAAACCGGTTTCAGTGTCAATACAAGTTTCGGATAGCATGGAATTAGATGAAGCACGAAATGTGGGCATCCATATAAATACTTTATTGTATATCTTCCCCTCTAAAAACTGATTACTAGCTCCCGTGGCCTTACATTTAAGAAGAGTATCGTTTCTCGGGAATCCTAATGAAACCACTCTGCTTTCATCAAATCCAAAGAAACTTGCTTGGTTTGATACCGTATGTTTACTACTATTAAGCAGATAATTAAACAGTGGTTTCTCGGGGTAGTTCGTTGATGGATCTTTAGGTTTCTTCATAACCATGCCATGCCACAAACATATATAGTTCTGCCCATCGCGAATATTAATCTGAGTTAAGTTGTGCGTTTCAAGAATGTTTTTTGCTACCGCCAAATAATAGAAGTACCTAAAACGAAACTCCTTTTCAGGCGATATGAAAATAGTATGGGGACGTTTCGTATATGTAGCCGGCTCATTAACAATCCAAATAAAAGTTCTTTTTTTGTCTGTCTGAGTCATCATATATTCGTATAAAGCACGCCCATTATCACAATAATCTCCTTCTGTTCGAAAGATAATAATGTCTTCTCTCAATGGAAGGTGTCTGCATAACTTATAAAAAGTTTTGCTTATCCATCTTGAAGCATTGCGTCCGATTATATGACGACTAATGTAATATAAAATTTCTTCGAATGATTTCTTTCGTAATTTTTCAATCATATTCTTTGATTTTTTAATTCATCCAAAAGCAGTTGTAATTCAAATGGATTATCAATCACAATTCCTTTACCTCCTAACTCAATCATTGGCAACACATCAGTTTGATACCTATCTCCAATAGATAGCATTTCATCGAACTTTACATTATTCTTTACGGCTATCATCTGCATAGCCGATTTCTTATTAAATGGTTTGTCCGTCGTATTATCACTACATACAATGTCTTCAAACAAATGATAATCAATTCCAAGATAAGCTAACGTTTGCAATATGATGGTATAGGAATTACTAGATAATAATACTAACGGACATATCGCATTAAAATTCCTAACGACATTTTCAGTTGTAGCTTTCCTTTTATCTATTTTTGTTACGTCAAATTTTACCTCTCTAAATTGTTTCCACTTCACCATGTCCAATCCTTCACGAGCGAAGAATTCTGTAGCCGATTTAGATTCTGTAGTTATTATTGGATATACATTGTTTTCGTCAAGCAAGCTAACTGCCTCTTCCTTCGACAGATGTTTCTCTTGCATGACAAATCTTACTTGCATATCATAATTGACAGATTGAACATCTCTCAAGTCATATAATGTACCATCTAAATCGAATATTATTAACTTAGGTTGCATTTTATCGTTGTATATTTAGTTTGAGATGCCGATGAATTCTGGAAATTTAGTTTCTATACTTTGTTTACACCACGATGCTAGAAAATAATTATCATTTTTCTGGAATACATAATCATTCATCTTATACACAAAGAAGATAAACAATGCCGCCTTTAGTTCCTGAGCACCTACATATCGGGTGTAATATTCAAACATCTCATTGTACAATTCCTCATTGAATGCAGGTGCAAATTCGCGCAACTCAATCACAAATTGTATAACATATTCAAAAGCTCTCGGTCCAATAGAGCCTCGTGGATCTATAGCCACAACTCTATCACCATCACGGAGTAAATTTCGGCGATGCAGATCACGGTGTAAATAGAACTTCGGTGCATTTTTGAAATACTTATTCCAAATCTCTAAAGCTATTGTTTCCATCTTCTTACGGAACTCGTATTCCCATGTATATCTGTCGGCACAATGAACATATAACTCGAATTCGCTCCACACATCGGGAACAATCGTATCTCCTTGTAATTTTTCAGCAGGAATTAAGTTCTTGTTGATGTTATCAAAGAAGTGTCGCAATTCAATGTTGTCATTATTGAACCGAATCTGGAATCCTGGATGAACAGTTCTTAACACTAACATAAAATGTTGCTCATCGGAGTCTAATAATTCAGCCATCAGCCCCGGATGTGACAACTGATAGAAGACTTGCTCTTTGTGGAAATGGAATGCAGATGGTGTAAACTTGAATACTATATCTCCCAATCGCTCAGAATGAGCTTCATATACGATATTAGCTTCCGTTTGAGCATTAAGTTCATAGTATGTTAGCGCGTACTTATTAACCATCTCTTTCATCGTCTCTTGAACTGAGGCAATCCATATGTCAATATCTGAAGTACCATCTGCAGACAAGTACTTGTTAACCACACTCAATGTTGATTGTTGATCAGGGCGACGTACAATCTCATCGTACATCACCTTTAATAACTTCAAGTCATGCGGATGGGTCAATTTCATAGTATATGGATAGTCGAAACAATAGTATGCATTTGCATCTAATGGCATATTGTGAAAGATATACTTTTTCAAATTCTTAAAGTCATAATTATCCCACAATATTTTAAACCGATAGGCATCTGGCTCCATCACATTGAAGAACTCATCTCTATCTACACGTACTCCGTCGAAACGTTGCAGAGCAGGAGCTAGTTTCCAAGTCGTTAGCACAAAATCATATTCATCCAGATATTTAAAATACTTGTCGTATTGATCACTTGTCGCTAACGGACACACCGCATTCGTGATAATCAACTTATCACAATCGTAGTGCTCATGTACGTACTGGATACCGTGCAGCACAGACTCGGGTCGTGTGCTTCCACCGGCTACTGTCGGAAGGTTATAACGCTTCTGCACAAAATCCACCCAACCCTCATTTGCGACAACTACGATCTCATCCACTGCTTTAGTCTTCCGACACGCATCAATCACATAATCGATAACCATTCGACTATCCATAATGTTGTACTGCTTGGGGCAATCAGTACCAAAGCGAGCTCCAACACCACCAGACATCACAAGGATGACATTATGTACGTATTCTTTCTTCATTTCTATTTATTCTTTCCTTTCCGTTATTATCTCGTGTACGTTATACTGATTAGGTACACGAAGACATAGACAATGGCGAAAGCGATTGTCTTTGAAGATAAGGTTACGGAATTAGCGGTTGGTGGATTAGTGGTGACGAATGCGACCAATAAAAAACGCGGATTCCTTTTGTTGCTTATCCGCTAATTGAGGTCCTGAGAAAACCCGATGATTCGAATAAGCAATGCAGAAACCCACGCTGTGTATATACAAGTGCACACGCATACCTATATGGTACACGCGGGCGTATAGTACACCCGATGGGCATCTACTGCTACTTGTTTTCGAAATCATCAGACTTTTTGAAGTTTCTCAGGTTTCAATTAGTCAAAAACAAGCGTTAGTAAACGCCATTAAATATGTCTGCGCCCTCACCCTGTGACATCCATGCAGACACCCCAGCGTGAGTTTGCGGGTGCAAAGGTACAAAAAAAATATGGATTGGGCAAATTTTGGGGCGGGAAAGTGATAGATTTCTACATTTTGCAGGCAAAATGAGGAAAAAACGGAAGATGAAGATAGAATTTTGTGTGAAAGTGTGAAAGTGTGAAAGAGACGAGCACTGCTGCTCGCCTCTTCCGAATCTCGTGTTTGACATCACGAGCACTGAACAAAATTAGAGTTTCTTCCACTTGGTGTCGGAGAGTTTTTCGATCTTGCCGTTACCACGCCAGCGGTTGAGAACCATGCTGATAGCCGAACCTTTGACGGACTGACCTTTGCGGGCACGAAGCTTGATAAGGTCGGCGTTGGAAAACTCTGCCGGAAGCAATTCGAGCAGCGAGGTTGCAGAACCACGTTCACCGGAGAAGATGTCGAGTGCGCCGGTTAACTCTTGTTCGAGTTGATCGCCCCAGAGTTCCATCTGATTGCGGAACACATATTCAGCAACCCATTCCGCGAACTGACCTACGGTCTTGGTGAACTTGCGGTTTTCGAGCAAGTAACAAAGCATACCTGCACGGAAGCCGATGACACCTGCACGACGACGGAGTGTATCCATAGCGTGAGAGTCTGCGTCAATGGCTTGCTGACGCTTGGCTTCAAGCCAGTTGGCGATGGTCTGACTGAGTTGCGGACAGACGATGGTTCCTTGCTCTGCGTCCAGTTGTCGCGCCCAACGGATAATCTCTGCGCGTTCTGCTTCCGTATATGGAGCAAAGACAGGGATTTCGGTGAAACTGGTGTCTGGCAGTTGTGCAAAGCAAACACGCGTTGCCAAACCATTCTCCAGGTCTTTGAAGAACCGCTTCATGGAGTTGGGTGTGCCAGTCAGGAGCAGGTTATAATAGACCTTGATGTGGGCATTGAACGAAGCATCAGACATGTACGCTTGACCGTATTCTGCGTTGTCAAAAGCCAGACGGTAAATATCACTTTTCTGCGACCAAACTCCGGCTCGTTCGGACTTGACCAACGTGTCCATTTCTTCACCGATACCGATGAGATGTTTGCCCTCGGCATAGGTCAATAGTTGGAGCAACTTGGCGATACTAATGGCTACGCCATTGTTGCGCGGACAAGCGTGCGGATCTTCCGGCTGATTCTTCGAATTCTTGCTCGCTCGCAACTTGTCCTTGTACGCCTGTTCCTTCTCCCGTTCAATCGCGTCCTGCTCGTTAATCGGCGTCAACAGCAGATCCAACGGTTTGCGGATGAAACTCTTACCGGATGCAGCAGGTGCGGTGATACACGAGAAGAACGAGAGCGATTGTTCCTGACGGTCGAGGTACTCGAAACGGATGCGCGTGGCGAGTGTTCCTAAAATCGGAAGACTTGCGATGACCATTGCCGGACGGTAATCTTCGGGAAGACGACGGCAGACGAGTTTGAGCAAACGCGGCAGTTCTGGTAATGCCAAGTCGGTTGATTTAGCCATTGGCGGAATACCGCCAAGAGCAGAACACTCTCTTTCACAAATAGCTATTGCGGACTGGAGCACAGTAGGCAGATAGCCTTTGCGCGGACGACCGATAGCGGAAGCGATGACTTGACGTCTTTCCGGTTCAGAGAGACCGAAAGTCGGGAGCACTTGCAGCAACAGATCGACGTTGAAATCACAGATGTAGCGCATGTAGTTGGCGAGTGTAAAATAAACGGTGTTGCGTTCGCCTTGCTCGGCTCCGTCTGCTGCTCCGATGGAGAGCATGAGTTGCTGCACGATGTCGGCATACGGAATGCCGCGGTAGGTTAACTCAGCGCTATCACGCTGAGCAGTCAACGAACTATCTTCTACATGCGGAGGAAGAGCCGGTAATTCGCGGAGATCAGGACGGTCTTCTTCGGAGAAAAGTCCGGCAGCATATATCCAAAGGATATAATCACGCGGGACAACGTAACTGGCACGTGCCAAATCTTTCGTCACTGCATCATACTCGGTGATGTTGAGTGCGGTTGCCATACGGAGTTGTGCGGCTTCGATGGACTCGCGTTCGAGACGTTCACCGATGATACGGATTCCGTGACCGGAAGCGGTGATGGCTACCAGCACAATGCCGTGCCGGCGTAATGATGACGCGACGAGTTCGTCGCTTAATGGTGACGCGCTTTCAGCGCTAAATGATGAAATGATGTTATTCCACCAATCGCGGGGATTGGCAACATGGTCCACATCGAGCATGGCGAGACCGGATGGGATAGCGTCTGCACTCACGCGTTTATTGTTAACGAACGCACGTGCATGCGGGATGATGATTGGCAGCCGACGTTTGAGCGCTTGTTTGCGGTCGTTGAAGTCGGGTGCTTCCGGGTCGAGTGCTGCGATTTGGTCGCAGATGTTCTTTACTGCGGGACGATCAATGATTTCGTTCCAGATGTCTTCGGTACAAGGCAATGGAAAGCCTTGCGTTACAGATAATTGATAGGTTATCATAACTTTAATTTACGATTTAACGATTTACGATTTACGATTTTAGATTGGACTTTACTGAGTTCCACTTTCCTTTCTGGTGTTTCCAGTTGTAACCTACGGGATGGATTTCCTCGTGATCTTCCGGCCACGGTTTGCGTTCTTTCTTGGCGCGTTTATGGACAGCTGCTTGCATTGCTTTCCATTGTTCTTCCGTGACTTGGAGTTTCTCGATGTTATGCGGATTCCATACGTCGCAATCGACGATGACATCCTGCATAGTGGCTCGGCAATGCGTTTTGAGTGGCACATCGTTCACTCCGCGCACCTGACCTTTCTCCTCGTAGTACGGGCAGGCGCTACTACACTTCGCGCCGCCCTTACGTAATGCGATTAGTTGAACTGACATACGTACTACTTTTTGAGGTTACGGATGGCTTCCACCACTTTCCCCATGTCCATCTCGCAGAGGTTTTCTCCCATCTGGTCAACCTGCGATGCCAGGATGTCGGCGAGATCGCGTCCATCGGCATAGTCGCCATGCGGGATGTACAACTCCAGTTTGATGTGATTGGCATTTGCCGACACTTTGCCGTAACGGCTCTTATCGAGCGTCTGCCAGTGGAGTTCGGGATGAACGGTCTGTTCCCGTGCTCCTCGTTCGGTGAAAGTGAACTTGTCTTCCTCGTTGCGGAAGAGTGTTCCTTTACGGCTGTCCAACACTTGCAAGTCTCCTTGCTTCATCAGCGTGACTAAGTCCACGCACAAATTAATGTTTTTTTTCATAACTGTTAAAAATTTTTACGCTGTGGCAACGTGCCGCAGTCACTGGAACAGTTACAAAAAACGGGACTTAAAATTTTATTATAAAAACAAAAAAATGTGCAAAATAATATTAAAAACGAAGTTAAAAAGTACGGCAGAAACGCTGCCAAACTGTCGCTGACAAGTTGGCAGACGGGCACAAAAAAAGAGAGCCGAAGCTCTCCTTGATTACTGTTTAAAAAGAGTTTTATCCGAACGGTGTTAGTTTTGCTTTCTTACAACTAAGCTGATAGATGGAATAAGTAAACTTTGCAATATGCAAGAACTTATTGTAGAATTTGAGTTCACCTTGATAAGGACAAATCCAGTTCGGGAAAGTTGTATCTTCACTGATTGCAGATTGATGAATCTGGAAGTTTTGTATCTTCGTAGGTTTACATTTCCAATCATCGCCTTGCATCAGTTGCATATACTGATCGAAGTTGTCTATCAATCCTATCTCTTTGGCTAAACGGTAAATGGCATACCACTCGTAGGCGCGTTTTATATTCGATTCAAGCGGTTTATCACAATACGTTTCACGTTGCATCTTCTTCATAGCAGCCACAAACAACTTAATATGTCTGTTCTTGTCGGTGTCCGTTTGAACTTCTTCGGTCGGTTGTGTCGGTGCTTGGTCATCGCCTTTGTTAACGAACGGAAGATAGTCATACGGTTCCACTTCTCCACCATAAATCGTTTCATACCGATCATTCGTTTCCTTGACTAACGGAATCAGCTGCTCCATCAGCGGATTAGAACGCAATTGCTCAACCAGCGCGATACAATATTTCTTGTAGGGATGATTCTCCCAATCGGTTTGATAGCGAGTAAGCTGATAGAGGATAACGAATTGTACAAGGAAGACTATGCGCTTCGTATCTTCCTGAGTTCGTTGGCACGGTTCTTTCGCGCCTTCATTCATATAGGTAGAAAGCAGGAAGAAAAGATTATGCGGTAGCGCATCTATCTCGAATAGGTCATTTTCTGTCTGCACAATCTCTCTGACATGCTGATTGGCTAACTCCCAAATCTCTTCCGGCGTGATGTCATTTACCTGTCGGCATATAGCACTCAACGCACTATAGAGATTTTGGAAGAGTCGGTCTGCTCCAAACTCTTTGTGCCAATCTTTTATTTGTTTTGAAGTGGGTCTATTGTACATACTATTCGTAGTATTGTTTGAACTTATTCAGGAACTCACCTGCCTTTTGGTATGCCGTGAATACTATCTCATCTTCTACCGGTGTATCTGCGGTTGGTCGGAGCACTTTTTGCAATGCGCCATCGGATATTTCCTGCTCTATCGGGTTCATTTCTTTGACGACATGGATAACGCGATGTTCACGCGGTTTGATAAGCACATCCACACCAGTACCGGAGCAGGTGTTGACCAGTTTCTCATTATCTTCATTTTTCTCGAAATACAGTTTCTCGCCTTTGGCAGCTTCCAAACCGAGACGCGTAGCACCATTGCGTGCTTTACCAAATTGCATCAGACCTTCGATATTCTCACTGATCCAATCCTTATTCGGGAACGGGAAGTTGAATTGCAGTCGTTCGATACCATGCACTTTATTGAATTTATCGTAGATGTCCCAGAAGACTTTCGACTGATATTGCGTTTTGACTGATACTTCCAAACCGTAATTCGGTGTGAGCCAATTGGAGAAGTTCTCTTCTAAGATTTTGGCGACGGTATATGGCTTGAATACGGTAGAATTCTTACGAACGGCGATAAACTGCTGTTGTGCACGGTTGTCTATGATGATGTCAAGCCAACGATTGTCCGGGATTTTGTTGTTCTGGAAATCGATAGATTGATTGTACCATCCTTGTTTCTCCATCTGGAATACTATAATGCCGTTGTATTTCCATAGCAATTGTACGCGATAGTGGCGACCGCTATAGACAAACAATTCCGGGAAGTTCTCTTGTTTGAAGAACTCATCAAAATAGTCTTGTTTGTGTGCAAAGATTTCTTCTTTCTCCTCGTCTGTTCGCGTGGGGAACAGCGAATTATCATACGGATCTTGCACCGTTCTAAATTCATACGATAAAATTGTAAATCGAGCCATATAGTATCATGATTTAATTGTTATTTTTTCCGTACTGCGCGAAAATTCGCGCAAAGGTACAAAAAATTTCTGATATATACAAATAAATTGGCAAGAATCGAGCAAATGTATTTTCACATTTTCACAGATTCACATATAAATGTAAGTTGGATTTTGGAGCATAATTAATATAATATAAATATTATTATAATTATGGGAATTTTTTCGAGGTACACGGATGCGTGAAAGTGTGAAAGTGTGAAACTTCCACACATCACGCTGGAGAAAAATACAAAAAAATGAAAAAAAATTGCAAAAAAATTTGGAGAAGGTGGAATGTTTGACGTACCTTTGCATCGTCGTTCGGGAAAGAGGGCAAGATAAGGCAGAAAGATGACGTCTAACCTCTGCTTAACCTCTGCTTAACCGCCCCTACGTTATAATTAACATTATAAACCCTTAAAACCAAACCTAAACAACTATGGCAAAGTATGTTCCTATTGAGATGGTCAAGTCGTATAGCGGCAAGATCTGCGAACACTCCGATGTGTATTTTGCGAAGAAAGGTAATACCCTGTACACGGGTAAGATCTGTAATCCTCGCACCAAACCGTTTAGCGAGCAAGAACTGGCTCGTCAGACGAAGTTCCGTCAGGCGATTGCGGCTGTCAATGCGCTGACCGAAGAGCAGAAGACCGCCTATGCTACTGCGTTCAAGAACCAGAGCAAGTACGGCACGCTGCGCGGATATATGTTCGCACAGGAGTACGCAAAGTTGGGTGCTTAAACCCAGCTTTGCAACCCAAAACTAACTGATTGTTAAACCTTAAAAACCTTAACGAAAATGGCAAAAGTAGTATGGATGGCCGGAATTGAGTATGTTTCCGGCGCATTGTGTAAGTGCGGCAAGAAAGGTCAGCACACGCACGACAAAATGTTGCTTGCGACCCACCGTCGCGCAGCCACCTCCAACCCCGATTGTAACCGATTGTATGTGCGTTCGCAGGTTACACGCAAGACCGCTCCGACCGAGGATGAACTGTTTGCACGCATCCGCTTCTCGACGGTAGCACAGATGGTTCGCACCCGTAGTCGCGACCTGTCGAAGATTACGGCAGACCAGCGTGCGTTCATCGCGCAGAAGGATCTTGCGGGCGGCAAGAAAACGATGAAAGCGTGGTACTGGATGGTCTGCGGCGATGAGTATGACGCTCAGCATCCGCGCGGCTAAGGAAGGAGGTAGGCGATGAAAGCAAGTATTCAGCTCATCACAGCGGCTGTGCTTTCTATCGGCGGATTAGTGCTCTTGTTCTGCGGGGCGTTTATCGCTCCGCAGGGCGAGATTCACGAGAGCCTATTGGTCGGCTTCGGCGAGGTAGCGACATTTGCAGGGGCACTATTCGGGATTGACTACACTTACAAATGGAAGAGTAAGCATGGCAACCATCCACCTGAAGAGAGTTAGCCGAGAGGGCAAGGCAGTACGCGGAATTATGCGCGTGAATGGACGAGACATCGCAACGCTCGAAAATGCGGACTACATCATACCTGTAGGAACTTATCCGGTCTCGGTCACATTCTCACCGCGCTTCAAGCGCATGCTACCCTTAGTGGTGCAAGTTCCCGGACGCAGCGGAATACGCATCCACAGAGGCACAAAGCCGGAGCACAGCAAAGGGTGCATATTGGTAAGTGCAGCCAACGAGCAACAAATCACCGCGAAATGGCTTGTGTTGCAAGCAAGTAATGAACCAATTAAAATCATCATCGAATATGAAAACTGAAAGCGAAGAAAAAGACTGGGTGAAAGTTCTGTACGAAGTCATCCTTAAGATCCTCACGCTGGGTTTCTATCATGTAGAGAAACACCGGAAGAGTTGACGAAAGCGGCAGCAATGCCGCTTTCTTTGTAGATGCCGATTGCCAATCGGCGCAATACGAAGAAGAGCCGGTATCGCTGAATAGCGGAATACCGGAATCCCGACTTTCACACTTTCTTAGCCGCGAGGGCACGATTAGGTGAAAGTTCCACTTTCACATTTTCACACTTTCACGCAACATTGTATGTTGATGGATGATGCAAACGAAATGAAACGTCATGTGCGCGCAACGCGCAAAGGATAAGGATAAGGATAAGGATAAGGAATCACCGAAATGAAATGAAAATGGAAAGAAAAGGGAATCAAAGCAATCAAAGACAAAGCAATCCAAATCAAAGCAATCAAAGACAACGAAAAATAGGGGAAACGAAAGGCAAATCGACATCAACGAAAAGGAGTGACTCCAACGAGCCACTCCTTAACATTATACGCGCATACGCGCAGGGATTACCAAGCGGTACCCAGCATACGCAGGTAGCTCTTGTAACGCCACTGAGCGTTCTCCTGGGCGGCGGCGAAGAGCTCGTCTGCCTCTTTCGGGAATTGCTTTGCTACAGAAGCGAAACGAACCTCACCCTTGAGGTAGTCTTGGAACTTATCCCACTGCGGCTCTTTGGAGTCGAGCGAGAACGGGTTCTTGCCTTCTGCCTCGAGCTGCGGGTTGTAACGCCAGAGGTGCCAGTAACCGCACTCAACAGCTTTGGCTTCTTCGGCTTGCGATTTACCCATACCGGCTTTCAGACCGTGGTTGATA
>Ga0256405_10007735_pt1 | contig 15885 bp, 11 predicted proteins | sample RumenRJG_02DNA_FD_189096 | JGI IMG/M metagenome (GOLD analysis project Ga0256405, IMG submission 189096) | Bovine rumen microbial communities from Lethbridge, Alberta, Canada - RJG_02 | ecosystem: Host-associated > Mammals > Digestive system > Stomach > Rumen | place: Canada: Alberta... | reverse complement strand
TGTAAGGCCGTGACGTTTTCACGAGAGCCGCCGCTCTCCCCGGCTATCAGTTCACATGGCCCGGCAAGCGCAATGCCATTCGTTAGGCTAGGTTTTTTTGGTTTTTTCTTTGCGGTTTGGTGGAAAATGTGTAACTTTGCAGCGTAATAGAGAGAATCAAGTCTGCCGCTGCAAACATTAATAATTAAAATCTGTCTATGAGAAGAAGTCTTACTATGAGTCTGTTGTTGTGGTGCTCGTTGCTGCTGTGCCGGGTGGCAAGAGCCGACGGCGTGACGCACGTGGCGTTTAGTGAGACGTTTGACGTCAACACTGGCAAGGGAGGACGCGATGGCGTTTACAGCGGCAGTAATGTTACGTCGGGCGATGTCGCCTATGTTCAGGAAGGATGGACGGGCAACAAGTCCAACAATAATGTGTATGGTAGCTACCAGTGCCTGCGTTTTGGTAAGTCCAATGGTAATGGTACGTGTACGAAGCCTGAGATTATATTAATAGGTGCGACCAAGACGGCCACGCTGACTTATAACGCAGCGGGGTGGGGAGATAGCAACAGCAACACGCTGACCGATGCCTGCACGTTCTGGCCCAATACCACCGAGGAGGCCGTGATGACGGTCACGGTGGTTCCTGCCGACGGCACCGAGACGCGTCTGGCCATCAGCGCCGATGCCAATGCCCGCGTGTTGCACGGCTATAATAATAAGGTGTATCTGCGCGACAATTCAGGAACCATCTGCTTCGACTTCGGCACGACGGCAGTGTTCAATCCAGCCCCTGTCCACAACCAGCACGTTGCCGGATGGATCGTGGGCCGTAAGCAGACGGAGAACGGACTGCCGAAGCTGGTGGCTACGGGCAACACCACGACCGACTACCTGGCGATGGCCGCCCCGGTGACAGAGGCCGCCACGGAGCCCGCCGCCATCAACGCCGACGCTGACGGCCACTTCGCACTGAGCGGCAACGTGGGCGACTGGGTGAGCGTCAGTGGTGGCAGGATAGCAGTGTCATCGATGGTCAGCAACCAGTTCGGCATACAGGACTATACCGAGGTCTACGATGGTGCCTTGGTAGACGTGTCGGCCATTGTGACGGCCAATAACCAGCTGGCACCGGTGACGTACGACGGCATCACCTACTCCGTAGAGTGGGACAACGCCAAGATTGCCAACCGCTGGACGTGCTACCAGCTGCACGCGGGGAACACGCTGGCCGAGACAGGCCGCCACGACGACTTCAAGGCCGACGAGGAGGTGGATGTGGAGGCGACGGTCGACCTGGACTTCTGGAATTTGACAAAGAAGAATTAGGAGTAAAGACAAATGTTCAATAGACTTGGGCTGCTTTTAATGTTAATTGCCGCTTTGACGGTGTCGTCGTGCGGTAGTAGGCGTGCAGGATTTTTCCACACAGAGGAGCAGGCGGTGACGGTCAGTCCGCTGGCCAAGCAGTTGGGCTTCTCAAAGGACCGGCCGCTGGTGATGGGTATGAACACCAGCTATGCGCCGCTGCAGTATGTCGATGATAAAGGTACGCCCAGCGGCTATGACGTGGAGTTCACCAAGGTGCTGATGCGCCGCATGGGCATCCCCTTCGCCTTCTCGCCGAACCACTGGGACAAGATGTCGCCCGGCGTCATCGAGGGCAAGTACGATTTAGGAATGCTGGTCTACTCGGCTTATCGCAAGGAGCTGACGAACTACTCCAACGCCGTCTTCAGGATGTACTACCAGATAGTCTATCGCAAGAAAGACTATACCGAATTTGACTTCCGCCACCTGAAAGGCCGGCGGATAGCCTATATGAAGTCGCGCCCCATAGGAATGATGCTGAAGAAGGAAGGCGCCGTCGGCGACAGCATTACCGACCTGCGCCAAGCCTTCCTCGACCTGGCTAAAGGGCGGTATGACGGACTTATCTGCTACCGTTTCCAGGCAAAGTATGATTTGGAGCAGTTAGGACTCACCGACCAGCTGCAGGCCGACGAACTGTCGCTCGAACCCCGTGAGTATTGCTATGCCAGCCACGACTCGCTGCTCATCATGGCCATCAATGACGAGTTGCGGAAGATGGAAGCAGAAGGCATCATCGACGCGGTCTACGGGCAGGACGTCGTCGCGTCGTTCGGCGTCAGCGAGATTCCCGTCTGGGTGTGGGTGCTGCTGGCCCTGCTGACGTTTGTGTTCCTAGTCGTGTTCAGCGTCAACCGCTACCGTCTGAGTCGCCACCTGCAAATAGTCCATAAGCGGTTGCAGATAGCCTACAGACAGATGGAGGAGAAGAACGTCGCCCTGCAGGCAGCCAACATACGGGCCGAGGAGTCGACGCGTATGAAGACGGCCTTCATCAAGCAAATCTCCCACGAGATACGCACGCCGCTGAACATCCTCAGCGGTTTTACCCAGATACTGGCAACGCCAGACAGCCGACTGTCGGAGGCAGAGCGCGCTGAGGCTTCCAGGCAGGTGGTGGAGAGTACGGCACGTATTACAGGACTTGTGAACAAGATGCTCGAGTTGTCGGACATCAGCAGCAATACGGTGCTGAATCGCGACGAGGAGGTCACGGCGCAGTATGTGGCCAGTCTGGCGGTGATGACCTCGGGCGTGGAGAAAGCCGAGCATATAGACTTCGACCTGCGCTGTGAAGCAGGTGCCGACCAGCCGTTTAAGACCCATCTCAGCTCTGTCGTCCGCGTCGTGGAGCTGTTGCTCGACAATGCCATCAAATTCACCCATCCGCCAGAGGCCTATATGACCAAACTGAAGGTGACGAGAAAGGAGCGCGTGACGCTTTCGGCAGGCTATGAGAACGGTGTGGTGCGCTTTGTGGTGGAAGACACGGGCATCGGCATACCTGAGAAAGAGGCCGAGCACATTTTCGACGAGTTTGTACAGTTGGACGAGTATTATGACGGTACAGGCATCGGTCTGGCTGTCGCTCGCTCACTGGCCCGCCGTCTGGACGGCGATGTCGTGCTTGACACCAGCTACACGAACGGTGCCCGCTTTGTGGTCACGCTGGCAGGATGAGCCGTGCGCAGAAATACCGGTGTGAGTTTGTTTTTTTTAGTGTTTTTTTGGTGTATATAAAAAAAATGCGTACCTTTGCAGCCGTTTTGGTGATGACGGGGTGTTCCACTCCGACATAAAAGGGAATCAGGTGAGAGTCCTGAGCAGTACCCGCTACTGTCATCCCCTTGTGAAAAGTCCGAACAAAACCACTGGCGCGTGCCGGGAAGGTGGGCTTTTTGGGGAGAGCCAGGAAACCTGCCAGAGCAGTATTACCGCCCACGTGTCTCGGGAATAAGGCGCGATGAGGTGCGAAAAAAGACGAAGTCCGTTAGAATGAGACAACTGCTTACCATTGCGGTTTGCTTGCTGTGTATGGCTGTGAACGGCCAGACGCGGAAGCCGAAGAAGAGCCACATGCGCGACAGCGTGGCCCTGAGCGACGTGACCGTTACAGGAAAGTCGAAGACGCAGAAGCTGCGCGAGAGCGTGCTGTCGGTGAACGCCATCGACGTGCGCTCTATGGCGAGCACGCTGAGCACGCTGAGCAACCTCGTCGACCGTACTGCCGGTGTGAAAATCCGCGAGGAGGGTGGGGTAGGCTCCGACTTCGACCTGAGCATCAATGGCATGTCGGGCAACTCCGTGCGCTATTTCCTCGACGGCGTACCCTTGGACACGAAGGGGTCGAACGTGACGTTAGCCAACCTGCCCGTCAACCTTGTCGACCATATAGAAATATATAAAGGTGTAGTGCCAACCTTTCTGAGCAGCGACGCCTTAGGCGGCGCAGTGAATATTGTGACCACACGCAGGAAGCAGAACTACTTGGACGTGTCGTACGGCACGGGGTCGTACCATACGCACAAGGCCGATCTCAATGGTCAATGGACCATGGCCAATGGCCTGATTATCCGTCCCTCGTTTGGTTATAACTATTCGAAGAACGACTATATGATGCACGGCGTTGAAGTGTGGGACGACGCTTCAAGGAAGTATGTCGAGACCGACCGTCGCCGTTTCCACGACGCCTACCAGTCGCTGATGGGACAGTTGGAGGCGGGCTTCACCGACAAGCCGTGGGCCGACGCCCTGCTGTTTGCCCTGTCGTATGCCAAGACCGACAAGGAGATACAGACGTCGCAGGTGCAGACCAAGGTCGTAGGCATGGCCGAGCGTGAGGCCGATGCCTGGAGCCTGTCGGCCACCTACAAGAAGCAGCACCTGCTGCAGGAGCGTCTTGACCTGTCGGCATCGGTGTCGCACACATGGGACCACTCCGTGACCACTGACACCGCCTACCGCAAGTACGACTGGAACGGCGACTACATCAAGAGTTCGCGCAACGAGCTCAACGGGCGTGGCCGTATGCTGCGCCACTACAAACGGCCGTTGACCGTGGCTCGTGCCGACGTCAACTACCATCTTGCCGATGAGCACCTGCTGAACCTGAACTATGCCCTGAACCGTACGGGCAACGACCGCTGGGACGAGGTGGACGCCAGCTTTGAACCTTCCAACGACGTGTTGGCGAAGCATATCGTCGGGCTGGCCTACAACCAGTCGCTGGCCGGCGGACGGCTGAACAACACCTTCTTCGTGAAAGACTACGTGAACCACGTCACCATCGAGCAGACGGACATTCCCACGGTGACGGGCTCGCGCGAGGTGCAGGGGGCGACGACAACCAACTACTGGGGCTACGGCTTGGGAACACGGTTCCAGCTGCTGCCCGTGCTGGCTGTGAAGGCCAACTACGAGCACAGTGTACGCCTGCCCTTGGCCCGCGAGCTTTTAGGCAACGGCACCACCATCTATGCCAATACCGCCTTGAAGCCCGAAGAGAGCGACAACCTGAATGCCGGCGTCTTCGGCACGTGGCTGTCGGGCGACCATACGTTGAGCTACGAGGTGAACGGCTTCCTGCGCTTTGTCGACAACTACATCCAGCCGCAGGTTTCGGAAAAGGAGGGAACGTTGCAGTATGTCAACCAGCCTGCCGTCCACATCAAGGGCTTGGAGGGCGAGTTGCGCTACGACTGGAGCCACCGCCTGCAGGTAGTGGGCAACATGAGCTGGCAGGACGCCCGCGACCGCCAGCAGTATAAGACTGACGGCAAGCCCTCGGTCACCTATAACAACCACGTGCCCAACCGTCCCTGGCTCTTCGCCTCGGTGGCTGCCCACTACGCTTTTAACCATCTAGTGCAGCAGTCCGACCGTCTGCAGATAGGTGCCGACTACCAGTGGGTACACTGGTTCTACCTGTCGTGGGAAGGGTATGGCTCCCTCGACACCAAGGCCCGCATCCCCGAGAAGAACATCGTCGGCGCCAACGTCTGCTACTCGTGGCAGGACGGCCGCTACAACGTGTCGCTCGACTGCGAGAACCTGCTCGATGCCACCGTCTATGACAACTACAAGCTGCAGAAACCCGGGCGGTCGCTGTTTCTGAAATTCAGAGTGCTGATACATTAAACATTAAACATTAAAGATTAAACATTAAACATTAAAGATTAAACATTAAAGATTAAACATTAAAGATTAAAGATTAAACATTAAACATTATAATTAACAATTAAAAAATGAAAAAGTATCTGTTAAGTTTTGCAGTCCTGATGATGGGCATGGCCCTGACGACTGCCTGTTCGAGTGACGACGACGACAACCAGCAGCCTGCTGCCCCCGTCGTTGAGACCATCACCCCGTATCACTTCGACCTCACCGTCACCGTCGGCAAGCAGGGCGGTATGGGCCGCGACGTCACCACCATCATGCAGACCCGCGACTCGCTGAATGCCGGTTCAGAGGTGACCTTCCAGGGCGTCGGTGCCGAGATCAATGCCGACTACACGATGGAGGCCATCTACCGTGGCAAGTACTACTACCAGGTGCCCGTCTCCGGCGACCGCTTCCTGAAGTTCCAGTTTAAGGACAACCACGTGGTGAAGGTTCAGGAGCAGCCCTTCGCTCAGAACACCTACAACATTCGCCAGTACACCCACGCCTGGATCAACGACTCGACGCTCATCATCATGGCCGCCAACGGCGACAAGAACGCCGTCATCTGGACGAAGCTGAACACCAACGACATGCGCATCCTCAGCGAGGGAACGCTCAACCTCGAACTCGGTGAGTGGGACGCCTTCACCAGCAGCGGCATCCTGGCCTACTGCGAGAGCGACAACAAGCTCTTCTACTTCTATTATAAGAAGAAGGGCTCAGGCCGTAAGGCTACCAACGAGAAGTTCTTCCACGTAGCCGTCCTCAATGCCACGACGATGGCTGTAGAGTCTGACGTCATCAACTCTGAGGCCAACGAGATGGCCGGTTCGGCCTACGGCGAACTGCTGCAGCAGATCACCTTCTTCGACGAGCAGGGCAACCTCTACCTCGTCTGCTTCAACGACGAGGACAGTAAGGAGATGGGCCGTCTGCTGCGCATCAAGAAGGGTCAGACCAACTTCGAGGCCGGCTACAACGGATTCCCCAACGCCGACGGCAAGCTGCTCACCGTCCAGTACCTGGGCAACGGAAAGGTCTTCTGCTACTCGCGTCACGACGACACCGAGCTGGGCACCGCCATCGACAGCTATGCCCACTACTACAGCGTCGTCGACCTGAATGCCAAGACCCGCACCCGCATGGCCTTCGGCGGTCAGGACATTGCCTACAGCAGCGGCCGCTTCTCGCAGCGCTCAGCCGTCGACAGCAAGCGCGGCAAGGTCTTCTTCGGCGTCAATACCGAGACAGCCCAGCCTCAGATTTACGTCTACGACATTGCCACTGGCAGCGTCAGCGAGGGTGTGAAGATTCAGGAGGGCTACTACTTCGAGCAGATCCGTCTGCTTGAGGGCGACTCATATACCGTCGTGAGATGAGAAAAGTGTATTATATAAGTTGTTTTTGGGTGTTCCTGTGTGCGGCTGTGTGCCGCGCACAGGACATTCCTTCTGAGCGGGCCCTGCTGATGGTACACTTCGGCACCACCTACGACGACACCCGCCAGAAGACCATCGATGCCATCAACCAGAAAGCGCGTGAGCAGTTTCCCAAGATGGCCGTCCGTGAAGCCTATACCTCGCGCATCGTCATGAAGCGCTTGGCACAGCGTGGCGTTGTGAAAGACACGCCTGTAGAAGCCATGCTCCGCTTGCGTGGCGAGGGCTATAAGACGCTGGTTGTACAGCCGACGTTCGTCATCGACGGCAAGGAGATGGCCGAGCTGCGCCGCGACGTGGACCGTCTGCGCCCCTTTTTCGACAGCATCACCGTCAGCACGCCGCTGCTCTATGGCGTCGAGGACTGCCAGCGAGTCTGCGACGTCCTGGTGGCCCGCCATCAGGCCGACGCCAAGAAGCGCGAGCACGTGCTCTTCGTCGGTCACGGCACCGAAGGCCCTGCCACCGCCCTTTACAGTCAGCTTGACTACCAGTTGCGTGCCAGTGGCCACGAGAACTATCATGTAGCCACCATCGAGGGCTATCCCACGCTGGAGACCGCTACAGCCCAGATGAAGGCCGCGAAGGGTCGCCGGGTGACGCTCGTCCCCCTGCTCTTCGTGGCCGGCGACCATGCCTCCAACGACATTGCCGTAGAGTGGAAGGCCGCACTCGAGAAGCAGGGATTCGCGGTCAGCGTCTGTTTGGAGGGCTTGGGCGAGGTCGCCGGCATCCAGCAATTGTATATCGAAAAGATTCAGTAAGTGAAGCGCACTTTTTCTCTTATTGCTATTGTGGCCATTCTGGCGGCAGGCGGCTATGCTGTCTACCGCCAGTTTATGGCTCCTACGCGCATCCTCGTCGTCAACGCCCTGGAGGCACAGCAGGCCGACTTCGTGCTGAACAACGACTCACGGCATATTGACGTCGATTGCGTCGATGCCGATGAGATGGAGCGTCTCGACGGCTATGACGCCATCATCTTCTATGCCCGCCGCATCTTCCTCACCGACGAGCAGATGGCCGAGGTGCAGCGAGTGGCACGCCGGGGCGTACCCGTCTTCACCAAGACGCTGCGCTCCAGCGACTTCGTTGAGAACCACAACCTCTCCGACGCCCAGATTGACACACTGAAGCAGTATTTTGAGAACGACAACCGCCAGAACTACCGCAACGGACTGCGCTACCTGCGTCATATCGCTACGCCCCGACGATGGGGCGACCAGCAGGTAGAGCCGCCCGTAGAGGTGCCGCGGAACATGTTCTACCACCGGCAGTACGGCCAGTACTTCAAGACCGCCGACGAACTGACGGCCTACCTGCGTCATCAGGGACTCTACCATGAGGACGGTCCGGCTGTGGCCTTCGTCTCGGGCATCACCTTCCCGATGGAGGGCAACCGCGAACACGTCGACACGCTGATTACCATGCTCACCCGGCGAGGCATGAATGTCTATCCGCTGACAGGCATGGGCAAGCTGCGCGACCGTATGCTGCGACAGTTGCAGCCCGACGCCGTCGTCTATCTGCCTATGGGACGTATCGGCAACGACACACTCATACAATGGATGCAGGAGAAGAATGTCGCCCTCTTCACACCCTTCCCCATTTCGGCGTCACATAGCGAATGGCTTGATGAACATATCCCGATGTCAAGCGGCTCGAAGAATGCCCGTATCGTCATCCCGGAGATAGACGGCGGCATGGCGCCTTACTGCATCGGCACACAGAACACCGATGCCAAGGGCTACTACCGCTATACGGCAGAAGTGGAACGCTGTGAGGCACTGGCCGACCACGTCGGCCGCTACCTGGCGCTGCGTACCAAGCCCAACCGTGATAAACACATCGCCATAGGCTATTTCCGCCGTCCGGGGAAGGACGCCCTGCTGGCCAGCGGCATGGAGGTCGTCCCGTCGATGTATAACTTCCTGCTCCGACTTCGTCAGGAGGGCTACCGTCTGGACGGACTCCCCGCGACGGTCGATGCCTTTGCCCACGACGTCCATGAGGCGGCCGACCATCCGTTGTGGACGACACGCAACGTCTACGAGGAGTGGACCCGGCAGGTGATTCCTGCTGCTAAGTATGCTGAGGTGACAGCTCGCTACGGCACGCCACCCGACAGCATCCCCATGACGGCCGTGCGCTATGGCAACGTGCTGCTCTTCTTGCAGCCTCGTCCAGCCCTGGGCGACGATGACTTCCGCTTCGTCCACGGCGTCGATGTGGCACCGCCTCACTCCTATCTCGCACCTTATCTGTATATGCAACGTGAGTTCCGGGCCGATGCCCTCGTCCACTTCGGCACCCACGGCAACCTGGAGTTCACCCCGGGGCGCGATGCTGCCATGCGGCGCGACGACTGGAGCCAGCAGCTGATAGGCCCCACGCCCCACTTCTACTTCTACACCACCGGCAATATCGGCGAGGCTGTTATTGCCAAGCGCCGCTCACATGCCGTCATCATGACCTATCTGACGCCGCCATACGCTGAGAGTGGTATGCGCCAGAAGTACAACCAGCTGCATCAGGATATTCACAAGGCTTTGAACGGACAGGCGATGCCGAGTGTTAAACAGCGCATCGTGGCCGAAGGGCTGCACCGGGCGTTAGGCATTGACAGCATCCCCGGCAAGGCGCTTACCCGCGACGAGCTGGAGCGCATAGACACACATATCGAGGAGCTGATGGATGAGCGTATGCAGGGCGCCTACTACATATTGGGACAACCCTATACCGAAGAACAGCTGCGGCAGACGTGCCGCGCCATCAGTGATGACCCTGCCCAGTGGCCGCGCCTGCGCCAGCTGCTGTTGGCATCGACACAGGCCGAGATGGATAATATGGTGCGTGCCCTCAGTGGGGGCACCGTGGCACCAGCCCCCGGTGGCGACCCCGTGATGAACGACAACGTGCTGCCGACAGGCCGCAATATGTTCAGCATCAACCCCGACAATACCCCCGACCCGCAGGCGTGGGAAGACGGACGGCGGCTGGCCGAGCAGACGCTGGACGCATACCGCAGGAAGCACGACGGACAGTGGCCACGCAAGGTGAGCTATACCTTCTGGGCGGGCGAGTTCATTGCCTCGGGTGGCGCCACCATCGCCCAGGCTCTCTGGATGTTAGGCGTAGAACCGGTGCGCGACAGCCAGGGACGCATCGGCCAGCTGCGCCTCGTGCCGGCAGCGGTGTTAGGCCGTCCACGTATCAATGTGGTGGTGCAGGTCAGCGGACAACTGCGAGATATTGCCGACTCACGTCTGAAGCTCATCACAGAGGCCATTCAGATGGCTTCTGCCGCTGAAGGCGACTCCAACTTCGTGCATGAGGGGACGCTGGCACAGGAGCGAGAGCTGATAGAGCGCGGCGTCAGTCCTCAGCAGGCTCGCGAACTGGCTACGCTCCGCGTATTCGGTCCTGTCAACAACGGCTATTCCACGGGCATGATGAACTTCATAGAGCGCAGTGAGAAGTGGCAGTCGGCCGACGAGCTGACCGACCAGTACCTGAATAATATGTGTGCCGCTTACGGTGACGAACGGCACTGGGGAATGATGCAGAAGGAACTCTTTGCCGCTGCCCTGCAACAGACCGACGTGCTGGTGCAGCCTCGCCAGAGTAATACCTGGGGACCGCTGTCGCTCGACCATGTCTATGAGTTTACGGGCGGACTGTCGATGGTGGTCCGGCGGCTGACGGGACGCGAACCCGACGCCCTGATGGCCGACTACCGTAATCCCCGCCGCCGTCGTATGCAGGGACTCAAGGAGGCTATCGATATTGAGGCACGGACAACCATCTTGAACCCCAACTTCATCCGTGAGCGCATGAAGGGCGACGAGGGCACGGCACAGATGTTTGGCGAGGTGTTCCGCAATATCTTCGGATGGAATGTCACCCGTCCGTCAGCCCTTGACCCGAAACTCTATGACGACCTCTACCGGCTCTACGTCGATGATGCCGAAGGGCTGGGCGTCCGTCAGTTCCTTGAACAGAAGAATCCTGCTGCCTACCAGTCGATGACCGAGACGATGCTTGAGAGTGCACGGAAGGGATATTGGAAACCCTCTGACGTACAGCTCGCGCAGATGAAGCAGCTGAACACGCGCCTGACGGCGCAGACGGCCAGCGACCGTCAGGCCTTGGTATTGGAGAAGCAGGGTGGGGCGGCGACTGCTGAAGAGTCGGCATCCGTCTCGTCTGCCGCTACCACGATAGCTGTTGTGGTCATCGTGCTGTTGCTCTCTGCGCTTGTTGTCTGGATGCGACGTAGGAAATAAGTGATGAGTATTCTTGTCTTGCTAATTGTGCTTCAGTCGGTGCTGAGGTTGAGCCTGTGGCGCAGCCGCTGGCTGAGAGCATGCTATGGCTTTGCCGTAGGGGGCGTTGCATACGCCTGCCTTGACACTGCCCTCTCGCTGTCGAAACCGCAGGTTGCCGCGTGGCTGGCTGACAAGAGCGTATTGCAGGACGTCGCCGTCCTTTGTCTTGCCGATGCCCTGCTATTACGGTGGCGCCATTATCCGGGATTGCTGATGCTGCCAGCGGCCTTCTTCCTGCTCACGCAGTTCCTCTTCCGGGCTACAGGCGTCGACTTCCATCTGGTCGCAATACTCACCGCCATTGCCCTGAGCCTTGCGTTACCAGTGGTGGCGCAGCTGTTCTCGTGGGCATTGCCCCGTAGCGACGACCGCCGTGTGCTCCATCTGCTGCTGACCGTCGTTGTCTGCCTCGCGGCGCTGGCACTGTCGTCGTTCACTCAGCTGCCCTTGACGTTCCAAACGAATCAAAACATTATTATGCAATACATTTCACAAACACTGTTCGGGATAGCTAATATGCTGCTCATACCCGACATTCTCCTCCTGTTGGTATTCTTTGTCAGGGCACTCGTCCTGATGGTGTCTACCTACCGCCAGTATGCCGTAAGGCGGCGCAATGGCCATGGCACGCTCTATGCCAAGTACCGCGACCAGCTCTACGCCCAGTCGCCCGATGAGGCTTACGCCGACTTCGTGGCCACCCAGTTTGAGGCTGAGGCAGCCAAGGACATCAACCTCTCGCGACTGCTCACCAAGTTGGGACCCGTCCTCGGACTTATCGGCACGCTCATCTCCATGTCGCCGGCGTTGGTAGGTCTCTCTACGGGCGACATCTCGGGCATGGCCTACAATATGCAGGTCGTGTTCTCGGCCACCGTCGTGGGCCTCGTCATCTCTGTCGTCGGACTGTTCACCCAGCAGTTGAAGTCGCGCTGGTATGCCAAAGACTTAGGCCGTCTCGACTATGTCTCACGTCTTTATGTAGAGCGTCATGAGAAGGAAGCGCAGAAGCACTCTGCTGACCGACGACGACGGCGACCCGTTGACCGTCGTTGTCAATCTGTTTGATGTGGCAATGGTCTTTGCCGTCGCCCTGATGGTGGCTATGGTGATGCATATCAACATGACGGAGGTCTTCTCCGACGAGGATTTTACCATCGTCAAGAATCCCGGTAAGGAGGATATGCAGATTATCCGCAGGCAGGGCAAGCGTATCGAGACCTACAAGGCCAACGGCCAGAAGCAGGATAGTGGCCAGAAGGGGCGCCGTCTCGGCACCGCCTACCAGTTGGAGGACGGTCAGATCATCTATGTGCCCGACGAATAATACCACTCGGCCGTTCGTGAAATGTAGATAAATTCAAATATATTTTGCATTTCTCTCGTTTTTCCGTAACTTTGCACCCGCAATGAGATATTTCGTGACTTTCAGCTATGACGGGACACGCTATCACGGATGGCAGATACAGCCCAATGGCGACTCGGTACAGGCACAGTTGCAACGCGCTCTTTCGCTGTTGTTGCGTTGTGATATTATTGTGACAGGAGCAGGACGTACGGATGCTGGCGTTCACGCCCGTATGATGGTGGCTCACTTTGACTACAATGCAGAGGTTGACGGTCGTCAGCTGGCTTACAAACTGAACAAGCTGCTGCCACGCGACATCGCTGTCTCGAAAGTGGAACGTGTTGCCGACGACCTTCATGCACGCTTCTCGGCCACCAGCCGGATGTATCGCTACTATCTGCATACGGCAAAGAATCCGTTTTTAAGTAATACTTCATGCGAAATTCATTATCCGTTGAATTTCAGTGATATGAATGAGGCAGCTAAAGTGTTGTTTGAATATGAGGATTTCGGGGCTTTCTGCAAGGCGCATGCCGACGTGAAGACCACGCTGTGCCACGTGACGGTGGCCGAGTGGCATCAGACCAGCCCGACGACTTGGTACTTCGAGATACGTGCCAACCGCTTCCTGCGTAACATGGTTCGCGCTGTTGTCGGTACACTTGTCGACGTAGGTCGCGGGCGGGTTTCCTTGGCGGACTTTAGAAAGATTATAGAAGGAAAAAAACGAACAGAAGCTGGCGAGTCGATGCCAGCCCATGCGCTGTTCTTAGAGGATATAACATATTAGAAAATGTGGTTGGTTTTAGCCTTCGTGTCGGCAGCACTGTTAGGGTGTTACGACTCGTTTAAGAAAGAAGCTTTGAAGGATAATGCGGTCATTCCCGTACTATTTCTCAACACGCTGTTCTCGTCGCTAATTTTTCTGCCGTTTATCGTTCTGAGCAGTACGACGACCGTGCTCGACGGCACCATCCTGCACGTCGGCTCGGGCGGCTGGGAGGTACATAAGTATGTCGTCCTGAAGGCATTTATTGTACTCTCCTCGTGGGTTTTGGGCTATTTTGGTATGAAGCACCTGCCGCTGACCATTGTAGGCCCCATCAATGCCACACGGCCTGTGATGGTACTCATCGGTGCCCTGCTGGTCTTCGGCGAACGGCTGAATGTCTGGCAGTGGGTCGGCGTGATGCTGGCCGTAGCCTCGTTTTTCATGCTGAGCCGTTCTGGACGTAAGGAGGGTATCGACTTCAAGCACGACCGTTGGATTTATATGGTTGTCGGTTCGGCAGCCCTTGGAGCTGTCAGCGGACTCTACGACAAGTACCTGATGGCACCGGCCAGCGAGGGCGGGGTAGGACTCGACCGTATGCTGGTGCAGTCGTGGTACAACATCTACCAATGCGGTATGATGCTGGCGATGCTCCTCCTCCTCTGGTGGCCCAAGCACAAGGACACGACGCCGTTTCATTGGGCGTGGTCTATCGTGGGTGTCAGCATCTTCCTGTCGACGGCCGACTTTATGTACTTCTATTCACTGTCGCTGCCGGCGGCAATGATTAGTATTGTGTCGATGGTGCGTCGCGGGTCTGTTGTGGTCAGCTTCCTCTTCGGGGCCATGATTTTCCGTGAGAAAAACCTGAAAGCCAAAGCCTTCGACCTGGCACTGGTACTTCTCGGTATGGTGTTCCTCTATATCGGGTCGAAGTAAAATAGACCGTTTATAAATAAAAATGTTGTTAAATGCTCGTCGGTTTCCGATTTTCTTTGTAACTTTGCCGCTGGTTTATGAAGCATATATCAGATGAAAGATAGTGTAAAGACAGCTGTGGAGCGGATTCTCGACAGCTTCTTGGAAATGAACAATCATCGTAAGACGCCTGAGCGTTATGCCATCTTGCGTGCCATTTACGACACCAACGGGCATTTCACGCTGGACGAGTTGGGTGATAAAATGACAAAGGTGTACAAGTTCCCCGTGAGCCGTGCTACACTGTACAATACGCTAAACCTCTTTATGGAGCTGCGGTTGGTCATACGTCATCGTTTCCAGGGTACGACGAAATATGAGGCGTGCTACGACAACAATTCGCACTGCCACCAGATGTGTACCGTCTGTGGCAAGGTGACGGAGGTCAGGGCGCCCGAGATAGCCGATGCCATCAACGAGCTGCACTTGAAGCGTTTCCGTAAAGACGGATTTACACTCTACATCTATGGTATCTGCTCCACCTGTCAGGCAAAGATTACACGGCAGAAGAATTTAAGAAAGACAACAAAAACAGATATAAACGACAATGAACCAAGGTAAAGTTGACGTCCTGCTGGGACTACAGTGGGGCGACGAGGGAAAAGGAAAGGTGGTAGACGTGCTGACCCCCAAGTATGATGTGATAGCCCGCTTCCAGGGAGGTCCCAATGCTGGACACACCCTGGAGTTCGAAGGGCAGAAATACGTGCTGCGCTCCATCCCCTCTGGCATTTTCCAGGGTGGCAAGGTGAACATCATCGGCAACGGCGTGGTGCTGGCCCCAGACCTCTTCATGGACGAGGCTAAGGCACTTGAGGCCAGCGGCCATGAGCTGAGAAGCCGTCTGCACATCTCGAAGAAGGCGCATCTCATCATGCCTACCCACCGTGTGCTTGATGCTGCCTACGAAGCACAGAAAGGTAAGAACAAGGTAGGAACCACCGGCAAGGGCATCGGTCCGACATACACCGACAAGGTGAGCCGCAATGGTCTGCGCGTGGGCGACATTCTCGAGAACTTCCCCGAGAAATATGCTGCCGCCAAAGCCCGCCACGAGGCTATTCTGAAGTCGCTCAACTTCGACTACGACATCGCAGAGGTCGAGAAGAAGTGGCTCGAGGGTATCGAGTATCTGCGCCAGTTCCCCATCGTCGACTCCGAGCACGAGATTAACCGCATCCTCAAGAGCGGCAAGTCGGTGCTCTGCGAAGGTGCTCAGGGCACGATGCTCGACGTCGACTTCGGCAGCTATCCTTTCGTGACCTCCTCGAACACCATCTGTGCCGGAGCCTGCACGGGCTTGGGCATCGGCCCCAACAAGATTGGCGACGTCTTCGGCATCATGAAGGCGTACTGCACGCGTGTCGGTGCCGGTCCATTCCCCACGGAACTCTTCGACGAGACGGGCAAGAAGATTCGTGACCTCGGCCACGAGTACGGCGCCGTCACGGGTCGTGAGCGCCGCTGTGGCTGGATTGACCTCGTAGCACTGAAATATTCTATT
>Ga0256405_10007733_pt1 | contig 15888 bp, 11 predicted proteins | sample RumenRJG_02DNA_FD_189096 | JGI IMG/M metagenome (GOLD analysis project Ga0256405, IMG submission 189096) | Bovine rumen microbial communities from Lethbridge, Alberta, Canada - RJG_02 | ecosystem: Host-associated > Mammals > Digestive system > Stomach > Rumen | place: Canada: Alberta... | reverse complement strand
TTATGATGGAAGATAAGTTTGTAGAGGATTTAAGTATTATGAACTTTGATTCGGAAGTGAAAAAACCGCCATGGCTGTGAAGACTTGAAAAGACTTTTTTAAAAGTCTTTTCACAAAAATGGTTTACAATCGTTTTTTGGTTAATTAAAGCATCCATCATGGTTTAATGATAGTTGACAATTAGCTGAAAAACTGAAAAGACCATGATTTCAGGATAATAGGGGCGACATTTAAAAGTCCCCATCATCTTGAAAAAAAACAGTCTTTTCAAATATGAAAGTTTATAAGAAGCCTTCTTTAACTGATTAAATCCTTTAAAATGCTTTTTGAAAAGACCATGCGAAAAGTTTTCATGGTCTTTATAAATTCAGCGATTGTTATGAAATCTATAAGACAGCAAATAATCGAAGCCAAAAAGGAAAAACGAGAAATGGAAGAGGAATTGTGGTTTGTGGATTACTGCAACAACTGCAAGACAGGACTTGCATTTAAAAATGATGTGGCCTGTCATCACCCATATTACTGCTGGCATGAAGGCGAATCAGCTATTGTACAATCTGCAATTGTTGGAATAGATGAGTATCGACGATTAAATGGACACATTACAGCACAAATGTATGAAGAATATAAACGATTAAGAAAAAGACAACGGCAATTAATATGGTACGGCAGAAGAAAATTACTGAGAGACTAATTATTAATTCCATCATCTTTTCCAATTTCAATGCCCATATTTTCTCGAACCCGGTCCTATTTGTTCCATATCCAAAAAATTCCACCAAACAAATGAATATAAAAGCTTGTCTATGCCCATAAACATTGTTTTCGCACTGATTTGAAGTACAAATACTGAATTATGTTTCGTTTAATCTATCAATACCTAATTACATCATGTTTTTATAATTACTAATATAAAACTATCAATATCATATATTGAACTTAATACATGATTAAATATTTATAATATAACTAATTTAATTTTTATATCCATATTCAAACTCATATGAATCTCAAATGTGGATATTACCCTTTAATTATTTAGTTATCAATACTCCTGTTGTGAAACATGAGTCATGTTTTTTCATGAATTTACCCTCAAATACATCATTTGATTCAAGATTTCATCATCATATGATGCAAAAAATTGGAATTTTCAAAAAGTAGCTATTAGAAATCAAGTGGAAATATGAATCATCAAATAGCTAATTTTCAACACTACATCATAGCTACCATCAGTTGCAATTATAGCTATCTTAAAAAGTTAGATGTTAGATTACCCGAATTTATAAAAATTGAAAACCATTGATAATATATGAGCCGTTGTCGGATAAAAAAAAGTAGATATAGATTTAATTGAAATGATGATTCATAATTTTTATGTTGTTGATTTTAAATTAAATTTCATTACCTCTATTTTTAATTAAATAAGCAGAATTGTAAAAGTTCATTAGGAAAAATTATTGTCTATTAATAAAATTCAAAACCCACTTAAATTAATTATTTTAAAAAATAAATGATTTAAATTCCTTAAAATTAATATGTTGAAAATGAGCCAACATACCAACCACCATTTTAATTAAAAATAAAGTACATAATTTTAATAGATTAACACTAATTATCGAGAATATTTATGAAGTATTTTATTTAATCAAATGAAAAATAACGGCTCATGAATGTGAGCCATTAGATGTAATAGACATATGCATTTTTAACTTTCTTCTTATACACCAAATCTTTTTTGGATAAATCAAGCAAATCACGTTTACCGGTAGCCAGAGATATGTCAAATAATTCTGCATAACTTTTATGTGTAAATTCTATCTTTTCAACATTCATTTTTTCCAATGCAGAAATTTGGCGTTCATTTAACTGTAAACCATTAAAGTTAACATGTTTAACCAAATTTTTAGGAAGTATAAGTTTGCCGTTAGGACCTTTAAGAATGACCTGGAAATAACCATCATTTATAAATTCAGGCTCAGGTAAATTAAATTCATCCATTTCACGCCTCATTCTTGTGATTCCAGTGCCAATGTGCTCCATATACTTTGTCTTTTCAAATATGCCACAAATATTCTTGTTTCTATGTCTTGGAGTGATTTTGACACCTAAAGTTTCAACTGTTAGTGGAAATGGTAAGTTTCCAGGGCTTGCAATTTCAATGCGGTCATCATATATGTAAAATGTGATGCATCCTCCTGTTAATGTATAGTCCCTGTGGGCAATTGCATTAATGAATGCTTCACGAACTGCTTCTTCAGGATATTCAGCTAACGGAACCCTTTCCCATCCTTTAACTGTTCCTCCTAAGCGAGTGTTTCTACTGAAGAAATTATTAAAATCATCAATTAATTTGAAGAAGGATTCCCGTGAGAACAATTTGTCAATGATATCATAAGCTTCAATTCCATTGAACCTTACCATCTTGATTTCATGTTCAATATCAAATTTGGTAATGTCTTTTGCAAAAAACAGTGCCCCTGCCTTATTCAAATGAAAGGTGCCAGTGTAATCGATCTTACCTGCATCAATATACTCTAAAATTTTGTCCAATTCACGAACACCGAATAAATCCTTGATTTTGGATTCTCTCAAAGCATCTTTGAACAGTTCAACTGCTTCTGGGTCAACATCATCGATTGTGGAATCCAATAATATTTCACTGTCAAAGTCCTTACTTTCCAATTTGGCGTTAATGAACTTTCTGAGAACTCTTTTCACTTCTCTTAGCAAATCTTCTTTAGTTGTAAAGTTTTTATATTTATTTAAATCTCTGGCTCTTTTGCGAAATGCTTTTGATCTTTCATCCCTATCTTCACATTTCTTAACGAAGAAATAATAATCATGTTTTTTTGAACTATATGCATTGAATTCATATTCTGTTGCTGAAACATCATCTTTATAGATATTACCATAGTGCTGGCCAATCAAACCTATATAAATATCAGATTCTTCAACAGCACCAATGAAGACCTCATCGGAAGGTAGCGAACTTCCAGAATCTATTTCAAAAACAAACAACTCAACAGTTTCACTAAAAAAAGAATCCTTTTTTAATTCTTCATAGAGAAATTTCCTTTCCTCAGAAAATTCCGTTTGATTACTGCTGATAAAAACTTTTACAACCATGAGTATAACTATAATCCCTATACAATATAAAATTTGGCTTTTTAAAAAAGCAAGATTGATGTAAACTTGTAAATCTGTGTTATAAAGCATAGGACCAAAATATTTATCCATTAAATCTTAAAAATTAAAAATAAAAGAAAAATGAGTGAGTTAACCTCATCAAAAAAATAACTTGCTTAATTTCAATGTTTTAATTACCATCAGATTCATCAAAAATGTAATAATCATTTATTCCAAAGTCATTCACTATAGGAACAAATATATTATGCACTTCATTATCAACCTGATTTTTATCCTTAATTGCAACACCAGCAGGATCAAGAATGTTTCTTTCAGTAATAGTAGTATCAAAATCACCCGGTTTAGTAGCCATTTCTTGACCTTCAACATTAGTGAATGTAACAAAATACACAATAGGGCTAGAAATACCTAACTCACTGTACACTTCTAAACTTTCAGTAACAAATTCTTTAAATTTAATTTTGGGATTACTAACATTAACTTTTCCTCGATTCTCATATTTTATAACTACTTCAAAAATGCCGTTTTTAAATAGTCTATTATGAGATGATGTTCCTTCACCATGTAAACCTTCAAAATCCAAACTAAATGAACCGATTAAGAATTGTTTATTATTTAAAGAAGTCATTGCTTTTTTATAATCAATGCGAGACCTTAAAAATGCGTCGATAGGTATAGCATGAAATATAACATAATGTATACTCTTATCTTCACAACCGAATTTTTGAACTCTTTTGCATCTATAATTATTAATCCCATCCTGCAATTCAATATATACATCATAAATAATCTTCATGTCCTTAAAGTCCATAGAATCAACTTTACAATCAAATTGTTCTTCCATCATGTTTTTAATATCGTTTAAATCTAAATTGTTTATTACATTTGTATTATACATTGTTTCACCATATTATATTAATTATTTATTTTTAAAAATTCATCAATCATGAGCTAATGAAAACAACCAACAACAAGTAACACTATAAATCCATCACCCTTTTAGCTACATATTCTTGAGCCGCTAAAGTAACCATATCCTTGAAGTTTTCAAACTTAGTGTTTGCTTTAATAAAAGCATTTAGTTCTTCATTCAAATACAACTCTTCAGCAGTTGTTTCAGTTAACTCTAATCCAGATTTATCAATCATATCATCATAACTTCTAAATGTGGTGTTTGTTCGTATAAATTCAGTAGTCAATATATCACTTAACTTGTAAGTGTTTGTTCCAGATACTTCTTCAATATTCTTTTGTAACTTATCAAAAAATCGCATAATATCACCTTTTGATATATAAAGCAATGGTTTTCACCATAAAGTGATTATTATATTCTTCTTTATCTAAAATGATTTTTAAAATCATATTTACAGTTTTTATCTAATTTAATATACGTAATGGGTCAGGTTGTTGGTCATTCTACATTAACTACATTACAATAACCAATATCTATGTTTTTGTATATAAAGTCTTTTATTTTAAAAAACTATACTAATTTTAAAAAAAATTAAATAAAAAAGAAGCATACTACTATAATTGATTAAAAATTATGTGATTTTAGTAATCATTCTAATAATTAAGTTATATAATACTGATTAAATTTCATTTACAATACATGATTATTTTAAAAATTAAACGGCAATATATCACTAACTGATTTTAAATCAATATGTTAAATATTTTAGATAACCTGCTGAAATTAGCATAAATAACTTCAATAATTATACAAATACCATATAACTGGAGAAATAGAAAATAAAAATAAAATTTTTAAAAAATATTATAAAGGCTTTGAGATAACTTTCACCCTGCCCTTTACAATCTTATAATCGTATCTTCGATAGAGTGAGATGTTGCTCATTGCCTTGATGTATTCAAACTTCAGAAAGTCAGGATTGTCCTTGTAATATGCCTGTCTTGTCTTGTTCTTGCCACGGCCGTGAAGCATGTCAACGCTGTCCATTGCCAGCAAATCCCCTTCAAAAGAGCCCGGGGTCAGATATGTTGAGTTGAACTTCCTTAGCATATGAGGGCGAAGCCTTGCATATCCACCGACCTCACCAAAGCTGAGATAATCATTCAGCTGTTTAAACTTGTGATTTACATGGTTCAGATTATATTTCAAAAGGGGAGTGTCCAAGTCAAAGTCTTCATGTTTTATCTTGATTCTGGCAACTCTCTGCACGCATTCGGGATTGAGGAAGGTGTAGTAGGGCTTATCAGTCTTTTGCCTGACTAGCTTGCAGGTGCACACCACGTTGTTGTTTCTGGCCAAGTACTTTAAAGCGTCATGGAAATTGTCCTTTTTGTGATAGGCCCTTGTTCCTTCAAATAGTGTTCTGTTTGTCATGGTTTTGGCTTCACACCTGCTTGCGCCTGATGATATGATAACCATAATCCACATCTTCAAGTCATCATCTGCAAACTGCATTGCAAGTCTCAACTCATCCTTTGTCGGTAAATCGGCGAAGCTTATCAAATCGTTTTTGCTGACATACTTGCTGCTGAGCGGTGGTATGAATGGTATTGTTACCCTGTTGTAGTGGTAGAATGTCTTGATTTTTGAAATAGAGTCTGTGATTGTGTTTCCGATATGGTTTTTGATGAGATAATCCCTGAATGTGATTATCCTGTCGTATATGCTTAATCTGTTTTCGGGAGTGTGGTTTTCCTGTTCGATTATTGCTTCAGCCAACAGGTCGCAAAGACTCATGTTGTGGAATGCTGTGTATTTGTTGAATACGGTCCTGTATGATTTTTTAGATCCGACGCTATGGCCTGACCTTAAGTGAAAATCTTCAATTAAATCCTGGTCTGTAGTGTAATACATTTTCTATAACCTCTTTTTTATTTCGATAGATTAAACAAATCTCCTATAAAAATCCATTTCGTAATCTTTTAGTTATCCACCAAGTATATATAAGTTATGTTACTGAACGGGAACCATGACTGGAAATAAGTATCGTGATGCTTGAAGAAAGAAGGAGTAATTATAATTATGATTAGTGATGTAGCTATTTTAATTGATTGGATTTTCAATTAAATTGGTTTTGAGTATAAAAATAGTATTTTTGAAATGGTTAATCTACATGAAAAAATAAAAAAAGTTGAGGAATGTGAAATTCCCCATTTATTTTTTGAATTTTATAGTTTTCTTGACTTTGTCTTTGCCGTAGATGACCTGGTAGGCGTATTTCTTGTTTGTCTTGAGCTTTTTGTAGACACTGTTTTTGATGGTGAATGTTGCAACACCCTTCTTGTTTGTTTTAACCTTATATGTTTTCTTGTTGAATTTTAAGGTTACTTTTTTGTTTTTAATGTATTTGCCGTTGACCTTTTTCAAAGTGACTTTAATTTTAACGGTTTTTGCTGACTTTTTGGCGTTGACATTTTTGGCTGTTATGATACTTTTAACTGTGACTTTCTTGGTAACTGTAAGATTGGCGTAGGTTGCCTTTACAGTGTAGGTTTTAGGAGCCAGACTGATTTTAATTGAAGCATAACCGTTCTTGTCAGTTGTTTTACTGTAAGTCTTGCCGTTAATAGTAATCTTAACACTTTTATTTGCCAACGGTTGGCCATCACTGGTCAAACGAACTTTGAAGTACTTGCCTGAAGTGTATAGCATGTTAAGATTAGACCCTGTCAATTTGATGACTGGAACATGCTCTTTTACAACAACACAGGACTTTGATATTGGTGAGTATTTAGCATCACCTGAATAGGTAACTGTAATGTTGTGAGAACCTTCTGCTAATTCAGGAATATTTACAGTTGCCTTACCGTTTGAAAGGCTTTGAGTGTATGGAACACCGTCAACAGTAACTGTCAATGTACCTGTAGCATCATCTGGCAGTGAAATACTGTACTCAGTAGACTCACCTTCCGGAGTTGTAATTGTCCCATTAGTCACCGGCACGTTGACTTTCAATACATTGAAGCTAGTTGTGCTTTCACAACCGTTGAATTTATCATCACCCAAGTATTTAACGACCACAGCATAAGTTCCAACTCGTAAACCCTCAACTTGGAAGTTAACGACTCCATTACTTATATTTTCAGCGTATTCCTTATTGTCTAGAGTTATTGTTACATTTCCAGTTGCCTTAAAAGTAATTTCAATAGTAATTACGGCAGTTTCATCAACATTAATATCACTGACATTAACTGACAATTGAGAGTCGAATTTAGGAACATCAACAATGCTGCTTTTAAGAATAGGTGAATATTTGCTATCCCCTGAATAAGTAACTGTAATGTTGTGTGAACCTGGAGTCAACTCTGGAATGTTAACGGTTGCCTTACCGTTTATCAGACTTTGAGTATGGTTAACACCATCAACAGTAACAGTTAAAGTACCTGTAGCATCACCCGGAAGTGAAATGCCGTACTCAGTAGAATCACTTTCAGGAATTGAGATTGTCTCATTAGTCACCGGCAGGATGACTTTTAAAACATTGAAGCTAGTTGTGTTTTTACATGACATGTAATTGTCATCACCAGCGTAGAAAACAACAACAGAATAACTGCCAGAAGTTAAATTTAAAACAGCTAAACTGCCTGTGCTGTTTTTAATTCCTACTGTGTAATTTTTATTGTTAACATTAACAACTACACAACCAGTTTTAATTGGTGTTAATGTAACATTAATTACAGCAGTTTCACCTACATAAATGTCGCTTGCACTTACAGATACATCACTGAAAAGCTTATCGATACTGATGAATGTGTCATCGAATGTTATGCCTTCGTATTTAGCATCACCAGAGTAACTTACAGATGCAGTGTAATTTCCAGGAGCCAACTCACTAAGTACAATCTGACCAACACCATCAACAACTTCTTTTGTATAATTCTTATTGTTTAAAGACACTGTTAATGTACCAACAGCATCCAAAGGCAAGCTAATAACATAAACAACACCGTTAGTAACAGTCAATACGTTTTTATCAAGTTTAACCTTTGATACTGTGAACTTAATTGAACTTTCACAATCATTGAAATTAATGCCAGTAAACTTAAGAGTGACCTCATAAGTACCATAAGTTAAATTGCCGATTGCAATATTGCCTGTACCGTTAATGATTGTTGTTGAATATGTTTTATTGTTAATGCTCAATGATACATTACCTTTTGTGTTTTCAGGCATTGAAACATTTATGATTTCAACATCACCAACATTAATATCTGATGATTTGACAGATAAATTTGTGTTAAGCATTGAAATGCTTACTTTACCTTCAACTGTTGCATTTCCATACTTATCATCACCAAGATATGTGAAAGTGTATGTGTAGCTTCCAGCATCCAGATTGGAGAAAGTGAAAACTTTTTGAGAAATATCTTTTGAAATAGATTCATTGTTAAACAAAAGATTTACCTTACCAGTCACATCACTGACTGCATTAATGTTAAATACCAAATCCTCACCATAACTAATGTTTTCCACATTAACTGAAACATTAGGATTCAATTTTTTGACAGTGAAATTGGATGAAACACTTTGGCTAGCAAATCTTAAATCACCACCATAAGTTACTTCAATGGAGTAACAATCAGTTTTTAAACCAGAGAAAGTTTTAGTAATAACGCCCTGACTGTTAACTGATTCAGTGAATGTTTCATTATTAACAGTGATTGTTAAAGTGTTTAAGATTTGATTATCTACCGTTACAGTGACTGTTGCTGTTTCGCCATAGAAAATATCCTCTGCAGCAATGTTAATCTCAGGAGATTGTAATGGAGCATAACCTAAAGCAACAATACCATTTTCTGTTGTTATGTAGATTATACCATCTTTATCCATTACAGGATTTCCAATGACCCTACTTGCAATATTGGACTTCCATAATATGTTACCATCAACATCCATTGCATAAAAGACATCCCCTGAAGCAAAGTATAAATTACTGTTGGAGTCAATTAAAATGCCTGAAGTGACTTTTAAATCAGATACTTTAGACTCATAACCATCAATAAGATCATATCTGTATAATACTCCTTTAGCATTAACATGATACAAACCTTGCTCATTGTCCAAAGCAAGAGCAGTTCCAACACCACCAGTTACTCTTGTTTTCCATACTTGAGCACCTGCACCATTATATGCAACAATAGCGTTTGATAAAATTGAATAAACGATATTGCCTTCACCAATAACAGGTCGAACCCCTTGGAAATTACCTGACTTAATAGATATAGTTTCAAGAGTTTTTGCATTGATGATTCTAAGCCTATTGTCTGAAATAATAACAATCATATCCTCATTGAATGTTGGAGAACATAAAGGCTTGGTATTTCCAATTGTAACTAGAGTTGGATCTCCACCATTCGCCCACAATTTATATGGAATGACAGTGAGTTTGTAATCTTCAGAAGTGTATTGATATTCACTTACAATGTATAAAGTTGCACTATCACCAACTACAGGTGCAAATAAACTTGAACCCTGATAAATATTAGATTCGCCCCATCTCTCACCAGTAGTCTGATTAATGAAGTATAATGTATCACCAGATTTCGGAGCAATAATTACATCCCGACTAATACTAATTCCTGAGAGATTACCATCAGCAACAGTTGATGTAAAATACCATAACTGACTAGTCTTGTTAAATCCATAAATACCTGATTGAGTATTGAAGTAAATATTACCCAAGCTATCAATGACAATTCCTCCGACAATGGTTTCATTAACTGGAATAGTAAACAAGACATTACCATTTACATTTGTATCATGATCAGATTTTTGAGTGTTTTGTGTGTTTGCACCGGAATTTGGCCAAATTGCTTGGGATAGTCACTAACTTCAAATGAAGTGGATTTAGATACTGTATGATAATTATTACCATTATAAGTTGCAGTGTATGTATAATTTCCTATTTCCAAATCTGAAATAACATATGAAACTACACCAGATAATGGAATATTTAATACATCATCCCCAATGGTAAAAGTACCAACGGTTTTTTGAGGAACCTGAATATTAATTTCGCCGTTCTGACCAATTTTAATATCAATAGAGGAAATATTAAACACTAAATCGGCTTTATTAACCGTGAAAGTAGTTTCCTTTGTTAAATTAAAGTAAGTGTTATCACCAGTGCAGAAAATGCTGATGTTTTTATTCGCACCTGCATCAACACCATAAAGTTTGACTTCTCCGCTGCCACTAACAACATCAGATGAATTAACAACTCCATCAACTGTTACAATAACCTGACCGGATGCATCATTATTTAAAGTAACTTTCACTATAGCCACTTCACCATAAGTAATATCTTTAACTTCAATATTCATTGTAGCATTTAAATTATCTACTTCAATGAATTTAGAAGACATACTTTCTTTATAGTTGCTATCACCATTATAAACAGCTTTAATTAAATAATCTCCACGTTTAATATTTTTGATTACATGAGTAGCTGTGGAATTATTCATATTTAAAACAATGTCATCATCATTTATTGACAATGTGACATTACCTGTTGTTCCGGCATTAGTTGTGATGGTTAATGTTAAATCCTCTCCAACTTCAATATTACCAATGTTTAAATTGGTGAGTGATTCGTATTTATTAACGTTTACTGTAGTGTAGATTATTTGAGGAGAATATTTCCTATCACCGGAATAGTTAACGCAAACAGTATAACAATCAGGTATTAAATCTTTAAATGTTAAAGCAAGATTACTGTTATCTATTACAATATTTTGTGTTTTATCACCTACATTTGCAGTTAAATTACCGGAAACATCTTTTGGAAGTTTAACCTGAATAGTTACATCTTCAAAAAACATAACATCCTTTGCAACAACTCCAACATTAGGATTTGATTTTAAAAACACAAATTCTTTACATATGCTGAAATCATTATAACTGGCAGTTAAAAATCCATCTTCAAAGGCGGTTAAAGTATAAACAACATTAGAATTGATACTTGTAACATTTTCACTAGAAAGACCATTTACTGTATTTATGATTAATTTGATTTCTGGCAATCCAGTGTATTTAGAACCATTTAGGTAAAATCCAAATTTGACATTGGATTTTTGATTATTCTCTAAACTATCCTTGTCACAGGTGACATTTAATGTTAAAACATGATTTATATTTAAATTAGGAATAGAGTTGCCCCACCAGTTATAATCAAGATTTATATTAGATGTATTTCCAGCAATAACTTGTGAATTATTTAACAAGATGGAATTAACAATATTGGCAACACCATTATTGTAAACAATAGAACCCTTAGTATTGATAAAAATAGATTTAGAAATATCTGTATTTTTAGCATCAAAAATATTAGAAACACGGTTATTTTCAAATACGCAATTTGAAATAGCTAAATTGCCATTATTATGTTTAATGAAAGTATATGTGTTTAGATTATTAATTTTCAAATTTTTTAAAGTGAAACTATTGCCATTAACAATAAATGAAGTGGCATTGCTTAAAGTTGCGCCGAATTCGCCTTTAATAGTAACATCATAATCTACCTGAATATTTTCCTCAGAATAATCGCCATCTAAAAGAATAATATTTTGACAATTCCTAGCTAATTCTAAAGCTCTTGAAATACTATTTACAGGATTATCTCTTGTTGCTCCATTGTTATTATCATTACCTTTATTTTTTGAAACAAAAATATATTCACGAGTACTGGTAACCGTCCACTCATTAGACTTCTTATTTGAAATAGTCGGAATAACATAAACACTACAAATATCCAAATCACCAAAATCAACTGAAAAAACCTTACTATCTACTGTCTTAACATATTTATTATTTACATAAACATCATAGGAAGTTTTATCTAAAATATCAGAATCATAATAATTAGGATTAGTTAATTTAGCAACGATTTCAAATGTAGCATTATTCCTACCCACATTAATTTTATTAAGAGTTAAAGTAGAAAATTCAATTGAATTTCCAAGATACTTATTATTAGAAATATCTAATATTGTACCATCCACTCTTACATTTAAAACATCACCCACACGAGTATGATTAATAAAATAGGGTGCTAGAAAATTCATACATGAAACTAGCATAAACCACTATTTATTTCACCAACTACAATTCATAACTTCACCAATTTTAATGGGGTTGGCTAATTTTTAATTATTAAAAAAATAGGGTCATGATAAATCATAAAATTTATTAATAATGAGTTACATATATTTATTTGTGATTCAAAATGCAACCAGGATTAAATTATGACAAACACGACCCTAGATTTATTCTATTAGGCAAAGTATTTAAATTTATCGAAAACGAAAAAGTAAAAGACATATACAATCGTAATGGTATTAAAAATCGTTCAAAATTTGTTATTTATTTAAAAATATTTTTTATGCACATATTTTTTAATTATAGAATTTCTGATGTTGTTAGTGAGTTAAATAGGTCTTCTAAGCTTAGAAAATTTGCAGGAATTTCAGAAGTTCCTGATGAATCTCAAGTTTATGAGTATTTAAGCCGGTATAACCCTGAAATCTATTGTAATATTGTCAATTCAATACTCAAAAAGTTCTTTAAACCACGTAAAAGAAGAAAAGATGTTTATATTACTGATGCAACACCTGTCGAATGTGATATCAACATTTTAAGGAAATATATCTCACCAGAACATTTGAAAAAATTAAGATTAAAATTCGGTTATTCAAACTCCAAAGGCTATTTTGTAGGCTACAAAGTGACAATGGTTCTAGAAAAGAATACACGAACACCAGTTTCCATTTTAATACATCCTGGCGCACCTAACGATTCCAAAATTTTTGACGAAGTTTTAAAAGAACTCAAAAGAAGAAGCCTAATCAAACCAAAAGACCTAATCTACTTCGACCGAGGTTATTTCTCCTATGAAAACTATAAAATCGGAATTAACAAATACAAAATCATCCCTGTAATATTTCCCAAAGAAATATTCAAAATAAACAAATTCCAAGATCAAATGTCCTACTCCTTAATGATTTACAAGAATAAAAAAGAGATCAAAGAGAATAAAAAATTAACAAAACACCTGCAGAAGTTATTAATCATAAAACTCGAAAATTGGAAAGAATACAAACCAACAAGAGGAATAATAGAAGATTTCTTTAAAGCAGCCAAAGGAGCATTCGGATTAGGAAAATTCCACAGTTTCACAGACAAATCCATGTACAAAAACATCTACCTATGCTTATTATTAACTGCAATAGTTGTACAAACAGGATTCAAAACAAAAACACAACTACAACAACTAGCAGAAGGAAAAATAGAATTCCAACCACCAAAAAAGAAAAACACAAAAAACAAGAAAAATACCAAAGAAACCAAACAAAAATCCAAAACCCCATCAAAAACAGGGCAACAAGAACTAAAAATTGAAGAAAAACAAACTCCTACAACGCTAGATTTCTTTCAATAAATCTAGCACCCTATGAATAAATTATGCAAATTGCAAACATTTGATTAAGATTAAAAATAAACATGAGATTGTGATATGTATGAATGAATTTTTATCGAGTTATTTTTTTTGATTTTTTTGGGCGTTTTTGTCAAAAGCCCCACGTCGAAAGGTTTCATTATTCATTGGTATTCGATGGCTTGCCAAGTCATATCAAAGTTTTTCTCAAAAATAAAATCAATATTATCATCTGCAAATGTTAACCAAAACTCTTGAATTCCCATATACATTGTAAACAATGATTCGGTAATGTTTTCAGTTGAAAAGTCTTTCCGGATTTCATTTTGCCTTTTACCGTCTTCAACAAGACCGGTTAAAAATATTTTAAGATCATTCAGTGTCTGTGAAATTATCCTGTTAACCTCATCTTCAAGGTATCCTGTTGCGGTTAAAAGAAGTATCACGCTGCCATAATTGATTTTTTCATCGATGCTTTCAATTTCCACACCGTCTATGAAATGATGTAAAATGTAAAACAATGTGTCATGGATTTTCTTTCTTGAAGAGCCTTCATGGGGAATTTTATCAAAGTCGATTTTAATATAATCCACCATATACTTTTGCAAAATTGCTTCAAATAGCTCATTTTTATCTGAAAAATAATAATATATGCCTCCGGTTGTCATTTTTGTAGCATTTCGGATTTCACTGATTGAAATATCAATTGTGCCTTTATCCAATATTAATTTCAATGTTTTTTCAACAATCAAGTCTTTAGTGTTCATATAACCACAGCATATCTTTTCATAATTAATTATTCTCTGAATTTTATCTTTTCCCATTCCAACTCGAAATTACTTTCAAAGTCTGAAACCATATCATCGATAAAATATAATTCCCATTTATATTCAATTCCAATAAACAGGATAATCAATGACTCTGCAATGTCTTCGGCTGATATGTCCTGGCGGATTTGACTATTTTTTTGACCTTCTTTAACAATTTCTGTGAAAAAATCTTTTAATTCTTTTAGAACACTATGGTAACACTCCCAGAAATTTTCATAACTTGCTATGTTTGGGGTCAAAACATCCAATATGATTCTGTAGTCTATTTCCTCTTCAATAGTTTTAATCTCGATTCCTGTTTGATACTGTTTGAAAATTTCAACTATGGTATCATGGATTTTCTCTTTTGCATTTCCATTTATCGGCTTGAGTTTATCCGCATTTATTTTAACATAGTTTATAAAGTATCTTTCAATAATCTCATTATATATCTGTTTTTTGTTTGGAAAATAATGGTATATTCCGCCGGTTGCAATTCCGGTGGCCTCGCTGATTTCCCTAATTGAAAGGAGGGAGTTTTGCTTTTCAATCATTAATTTTAAAGTCTTTTCTAAAATTAATTCCTTAGTGTCCATACATCTGATTATTTATATTTTATTGTTATTAAATGATGTAGAAAATGAACGTTCGGTAATGTTGGAAATCTTATTACGGGACAAATGTTCTGTTATATTATAAAATTATAATTAAACTATGTCTTATTCGATTATTAAGCAACAAAAATTTTAGTATTTACAAATTAAATAAAAATAAGCATTTCTGCAAAGCCTTCATTTTTTAAAATCATTCTTTTGTGAATTTTTCCAGGGACTCTCCCTTGAAATGGAACAGTTTCCAATCTTTTAATTCAGCACCTATTTTTAAGTAAAAATCAATGCTTGGCTTATTCCATGATAGGCATGTCCATTCCATTCTTCCATAGTCTCTTTCAAGAGCAATTCTTCCAAGTTCCTTTAGAAGTGCTTTTCCATAACCGTTTCCACGATATTCCGGTTCAATAAACAGGTCCTCAAGGTGCATGTTCACGTTTCCGATATATGTGGAGAAGCTCAGGAAGTACAGTGCAAAACCAATCACTTCACCTTCAAGAAGTGCAAATATCACTTCTGCCTGCTTTTCATCAAAGATCCATTTTTCAATGTCGCTTTCACTGGCAATAACCTCGTCAAGACGGTGCTCATAATCTGCAAGTTTTTTAATGTATTCAAGAATCAATGGTGAATCATTTCTTTCAGCTATCTTAAATGTTATGTTTTTCATGAAAATAGTTATGAGTATAAATGAGTAATATGGTTTATGTTTTTTTAATTTTTAACATTATTCAATTTTAAAAGGTTAATCTTTTAAATCATTAAATAAACTATATTAAATAGGGGTTAGTATGAAAAACGAAAAAACAAAAATCCGAGAGGAACAGTTAATTCAGATGGTGTCTTCATTCTGTGATGATAAACTTGATGATGATTATAAACAGTTAAGCATCAATCTGGTTGAAAAAATGG
>Ga0256405_10007729_pt1 | contig 15892 bp, 12 predicted proteins | sample RumenRJG_02DNA_FD_189096 | JGI IMG/M metagenome (GOLD analysis project Ga0256405, IMG submission 189096) | Bovine rumen microbial communities from Lethbridge, Alberta, Canada - RJG_02 | ecosystem: Host-associated > Mammals > Digestive system > Stomach > Rumen | place: Canada: Alberta... | reverse complement strand
CGTCTCTCCATGGAAAGGAATATCAGCCTCGAGCTCCAGTTAAGGCTCGTGGAGGAAAAGATAGCCTCCGACCAGCTGATAGCCTCCCTCGCCTCAATACAGAATAGCAACACCATCATACAGAACAGGATAGTCGAGAGCTACATGGTCGGATTGTCCCAGGACAATGACATAATCGTGGAGCTTTTCCCTGAGAATGAGAAGAATCCCGCCGCCATCAATTATTTCACGAGGATGGTGTCAGAAGGGACTGTGATCGCCGAAGGCACCCGCTTCCATTACCACAGGGATCAGGGCGGAAACAACTTCTACACAGGCAATTTCGCCTACTACAACCAAGGTAAAGGCGTCACCATGATGCTTCTCACGGTCTCCCCGAAGTCCAATCGGGAGGACAGGGGCTACGCCAGGATCCTGGGTTATTCCGCACCAGGCGACGTGCTGCTTCCGGCCAGATACTCTTACGCCAAGTACTCCTTCGACAAGCTGGTCTCGTACAAGGGCAATTACGCCTATCCCACCCTCCTTGACGAGCAGCGCAAGGAGGAGATCCTCCGAGCAGACGGAGGATATGTCCGGATGAGCGGATTCACCCACTTCATCAACAACATCTCGGACGATGACCTTATCCTTATCTCCAGGCAGAAGACTGAGGATTTCTACTATTTCGTGGCTTTCCTCTTCCTGACTCTCGTCTTGTACTTCTTCCTCACTTTCATCGCCTTGTTCCGGGAAAAGAGGGTAGTCCAGGAAAAGAATTACTACAAGTCCAGGATCAACGCCGCCATGATGGTCGCCCTGGTGATGACCCTTATCGGATTGGCCGCCGTTAGTGTTCTGTTCGTGTACCGGAGGAACAACGCCAATCTGAAGTACTCCATGGCGGAGAAGACGAACTCGATCCAGACTCTTCTCGAGGCAAGGTGCAGGTTCGCCAGGAATTACACGGATCTCAATACCCAGGAGGCGTCCGCCGCCCTCGAAGATGTGAGCAACACCATGAAGTGTGACATAACTCTTTACACCACAAGCGGCAAGGAGTTCAAGTCCACGACCCCGGAGGTATTCGACAGGATGCTGCTCGGGACAAGAATGAACCAGGACGCGTACAAGAACATCATCTACAACAACAGGAGATACCACATCGGAAAGGAACGGGTCGGTACCTCGGAGACATATTTCCTATACGCCCCCGTGTTCAACAGCCAGGGAAAAATGATCGCGATCATGGGAGCGCCTTTCACCGACGAGAGCTTCGATTTCAAGTCAGAGGCGGTTCTCCACTCGATCACGATCGTGACTGTATTCATGATCCTCCTGCTTCTGGCGCGCCTTGTCATGGGCCGTGCCGTGGACAAGATGTTCAAGCCGATCACAGAGGTCGGGCGGAAGATGAACGAGGTGGACATCAACAACCTTGAATATATTGTTTACGAGAGGGACGACGAGGTCTCGAGTCTGGTCCGGGCATATAATCTGATGGTCCATGACCTGTACAACTCAACCAAGCAGCTGACACAGGCCGAGAGAGACAAGGCCTGGGCCACTATGGCGCGCCAAGTCGCCCATGAGATAAAGAACCCTCTCACCCCTATCAAACTCCAGATCCAGAGGCTTATAAGGATGAAGAGCAGGGGCGACGAGGCCTGGACAGACCGTTTCGACGAGATCTCCAAAGAGGTCCTCGCCCAGATCGACCTGCTGGCCGACACCGCCAACGAGTTCTCCACCTTCGCCAAGCTCTACACCGAGGAACCTGTCGAGCTAGACCTTGACAAAATGTTAAAAGAGCAGATCGACCTCTTCGACAGCAGGGAGGATATCACCTTCTCTTACATGGGCCTGGAGGGAGCGAAGGCCATCGGACCGAAACCGCAGCTTACCCGTGTGTTCGTCAACCTCATCAGCAACTCGGTGCAGGCCATTGAGAACGCCAGGGGCGAGACCCGGGACAATGGCGAAGAACCAGCTCAGGGTCAAATACTTATTTCACTAAGGCTATCCAATAAGGAAGGCTATTACGACATCGTCTTCGAGGATAACGGTCCTGGAGTCAGCGACGAGAACCGCTCCAAACTCTTCACTCCCAACTTCACGACAAAAAGTAACGGCACAGGACTGGGATTGTCCATATGCCGTAACATAGTCGAGAAATGCAATGGGGAGATATTCTACTCCAAGTCATTCTCCCTCAAGGGAGCCTGCTTTACAGTGAGATACCCGAGGGGCTGATCAGAGTTCCGTCGAGAACTCTTCCAGAGACTTCCTGACGGAATGTCTCTCAGAAGGCTCCGCATGAGAGGAAGGATGACCTATGGCGAAAAGGGAGGATATCACGTAACCCTCCGTCTCCGGGAAAGCCTCCCTGACCTTAGCGGGATCGAAAGACCCCACCCATGTGCAACCGAGATCCAGGTCAGCGGCGGCAAGGATGATGTGAGTTCCCACTATGGAGGCGTCAGTCTCAGCCCAATTGAAACCATCACAGGCCCTGGTCGCGGCATCTGGGCTCCTGTAGCCCACCATGATCACGACCGGAGCGTCGAACATGGTGTGGATGGGACGGATGCGGGAAAGAGCTTCCTCGCTTGTCAGCGCCCACACATGGACGGGCTGCTGGTTCTTGGCGCTCGGAGCCAGACGGGCTGCCTCCAGAATCTTGGCCAGCTTGACAGAAGAGACAGGATGATGATTGAATGACCTGCAAGAGAATCGTTTAGCCGCCAGCTCCAGGAAAGTATTGGATCCATGATGTTTGTCGATACGGTACTGAACGTCGGCGAAAGCGGCGCGGTGATGGATTCTGGATATATCTCCCAGACGGCTGAGTATTCTTTTCTTCATGATTATAAATGATCTTTTCTCTGCAATATAACAAAAAAAACCGGAAAATAAAAGCTATCTTTATGTCCACAAACCATAACCAATCATGAAAACGGGCAAAATCACATTAATCGTGGCAGCGCTGGCCGCTTGCTTTCTCTGCTCATGCGAGAAGAAGCCTCTGACAATGAGGCTTTTGTACTGGAATATACAGAATGGAATGTGGGACGGCCAGAATGACAACTACAACCGCTTCGTGGATTTCGTCAAGGCTCAGGATCCGGACATCTGTGTCTGGTGCGAGGCCCAAAGCATCTGGCTGACCGACTCCGACAAGGCCATGCCAAAAGAAGACCGCTACCTGGTGGAAGGCTGGGGCGAACTCGCTGCCCGTTACGGCCACAAGTACTGGGGGATCGGCGGTTACAGGGACAATTATCCCCAGGTCATAACATCCAAATATCCAATTACCTACGTCGATAAGATCACCGGCGAGGAACCAGACAGGATCGTGGCGCACGGAGCCGGCTGGGCCACCGTCGAGTTCAATGGCAAGACTGTCAACATCGTGACCCTCCACACTTGGCCGCAGGCTTACGCCCCTGGGGTCGAAGACAGGGAGGCATCAAAGGCCGATCACGGAGGGGACAAGTACAGGGCGATGGAGATGGAATATATCTGCGAGCACACGATCGGCACCGTTCCTGAGGCAAAGGACCAGCTTTGGATGATGATGGGAGATTTCAACGCCCGCTCAAGGGTGGATAATGAGAAATATAACTACCCTGATGACGACCCCAGGCTTCTGGTCCACGATTATATCCTCGGAAACACTCCTTACATAGATGTGATTAAGGAGAAACATCCCGGAGAGTTCATCCCCACCGTCGGCAGCAAGAGTTCCAGGATCGACTTTGTTTATTGCACGAAGCCGCTTTACGACCGGATAACTTCCGCCGAGGTCATCTGGGACGGCTACACTACCCCGGTCAGGGATCCGCAAGAGCTTTCAAACTTCTGGCGGCCTTCTGATCATCTTCCGATAATGATAGACTTTAATATGAGATAATTTCCTGATTATGAAAAAGTTCTTTATCCTATTGACGGCTCTTTGCCTTGTCGCGAATGTAGAGGCCGATGCGGCCAAGAAGAAGGCGAAACATGTGGTAATGATAGGTATTGACGGATGGGCGGCCGAGGCGGTCCGGAAGATTCCGGCATCGGATCTTCCCAACATCCATTACCTTATGGATAACGGAAGCTGGACTCTGGCTAAACGCTCGGTAATGCCCTCAGCGTCAGCGATCAACTGGACCTCCATGTTCAATGGTCTCCCCACGGAGATGCACGGCTTCGACAAGTGGAACTCCCTTAAAGGCACGATTCCATCCACCTCTGACAACGGTAACGGCATCCCGCCGACGATATTCACGATCCTGCGCCAGCAAAGACCCAATGCCGAGATCGGCTGCGTCTATGACTGGGACTGCATCGGCATCCTCGCCGACACCCTGGCGCTTGACTACAACTATTTCATCAAGACCTACCGAGGCAAGGAGACAATGATTCCCACCGAGGAATACACCAAGATTGCCACCGAGTACATCAAGACCAAGAAGCCCGACTTCTTCACCTTCTATTACGGAGCCCTGGACAACGCCGGCCACACTTACGGCTGGTACGGTCCCGAGTACATTGAGTGCCTGAAGGGTCTCGACCGCGGAGTCGGCATGGTCATCCAGGCCCTTAAGGACGCAGGAATATTCGAGGACACGATCATCATCATGTCCTCCGACCACGGCGGAAAGGACAAGGGTCATGGTGGCTTCACGATGCTGGAGCTTGAGACCCCGTTCATCGTGTTCGGAAAGAAAGTGAAGAAAGGTTTCGAGTTCCCCGAGCCGATGATGCAGTACGACACCGCGGCTACAATAGCTTATATCCTCGGCCTCCAGATCCCCGACGACTGGAGAGGAAGACCTTTAAAGCAGATATTCAAGTAGTTCCGGGAACCGCTTCTTCAAGTGCTTTTCAGATTCCCGACTCTGATGCCTTGGACAAAGCCTCTTTTTGGATCTTGATGAAATCAGGATCCGAAGGGGAATGGCCTTTCATATAGACCAGTGTCGCTCCCTGCTTAAGAAGCTCATTCTGCAAGGTGGGAATGTCCACTCTCTGGACGGTGGTCCCTTCATCTATAGCGAGGGCAGCCGCGGTTCCGGCGGCCTGCCCGAGAGCCATCCAGCAAGGTTCCATTCTCAATGTCGAGAAGCCTGTATGAGAACCTGACACCGGGACTGGGAATAGCAAGTTGGAGACATTCTTGGGAACAATAACGCCATAGGGCACATTGTATGGAACGGTAGGATATGACAAGAATCCTTCAAGGTGGATCCGGCCAGGTTCACGCTTATGATGCGCATGGGAATCCAAAGCGTAATGGCTGGCTGTTATAGCGTCTCTGTGTAAAGGTCCCCGGTCGGTAGGAAGCTCGGCATCATTGGCGGTAAAGAAATACATTCCCTCGAATCTTCTCCCTTCCCTCACATATACCTGACGTGGGAAATTATCGTTATCCGTGTACTCATCCGCCGCGAATCCCCATCCTTTGACCTCCTCGCGGAAACTCGCCGGGACAGCCTCATCATTAGCCGCAAACCAGAACAGTCCTTCAGTGTATTCCCTGAGCCTCTTGGCGAAAGCGTCCCTCCATTCCCACGAAGCTGTCGGCCATTGCCAGTTCTCTTCCGGCAAGTCCGTGGATATGAAAGCCATATGCTGGTTATTGGCGTCGGTCTTGCCATTGGGCAGGGTTACCATATTCGTGATTTTAGCTACTCCCCAACGATCGTCAGGAATCATGGTACGCCCCCCGGAGAGAATGGCCTTCTTATTCTCTTCCCTTTGCTTATCAGTTACTTCCAAAGTTGCCACACCTGTGTGGTAGCCATAAAGGATGTCATCGATAAGAGAGACATATTCCTCCCTATCGTAATTGTCGGGCTTACGGAAAGGAACCATGTTATCCTTGTTTCTTGTGAGACAGAGGCGGTAATTATAAGCCTGGATGGTGTTGTCACCCTCATAGGTTGTTCCTTCTCCAACAGGGCCTCGCCAGTATTTGTAAACTTTGCCTGCTATTGGCTCATTGAACTCATCCTTCCCCTCACGCCCGATCTTGAAGGGTACTCCCGCAGCCGCGGCCAGGTCTCCCTCGTAAGTGGCATCCACAAACACTTTGCCCTTGAATACCTCTTTTTTTCCCGTCACACGATCCAGGATCCTGATCGACTTGATCCTTGTGCCATCCATCTCGATGTTTGAGGGCTCGCTGTCAAACTGCCTCATGGTCAGCACGGTAACATTTGGACATTCCGAAAGCATCTCGGAAAAGATCCTTGCGGCCACGCTCGGCTCGAAATGATAGCCCGAAGAGCAGTCTTTAACTTGCTGGGAATCAGGACCATACTCTTTCACATAGTAGTCCTTGACCCGGTTCACGAACTCAAGGAACAATCCGGTCGTCGCGCCACGGGTAGCGATGTCTGTCGCTCCCAGGCCGTTGGCGGGCAAGCCTCCCACGACCTTTGTCCTCTCTAAAACAAGCACTGACTTCCCCATCCGGGAAGCGGATATCGCGGTCATTACACCGCCCGGGGTGCCACCAACCACGACCACATCGTATTTCTTGGTACACGAGACCATTGAAGTCGTCAGGACCACCAAAGAGACGACCGAAAAGAAAAGAGTTCTCATAAATCCGTTAAAATGTATGTTGATTGATAGTCTGGAGAGGATTATTACGGACAGGTGGTGACCGGATTGGAGCAGAGTCTGTCGGACTCAATCCAGCCCGTAAGCTTGCCCCACTTGACCTTTACCCAGGAGGCGTCACTGGCCATATCGACAGGACGGACAAGCGCCTCCGCTTCCTCTATCTTGCCGACAACCTTGGAAGTCTTTGAGGGAGACTCGTACAGTGGCTCGGAGGTGCCGTCATAATTACGGATTCCGATTCCCAGGACTGAATAATGAACCCAGGCCTCGCTACCGTCCTCGGAAAGCTCGATTTCATCTCCCTCAACTGTAGTCACACATTCAGAGAGAATCCTCCACCAGCCATCGGAGGCGTCATAAACGTCCAGCATATAGTCATCGTCGGGCCTGAGGGTGAAAAGAATCTCTCCACCTGGAGATCTACGGATATTAGTCGGGCTGTCATCGACGATGAAGCAAGGGATGGCTGGAATAATATTCGCCTCCAGTATGAATCCTCCCTCGCCGTCGTACCGGAGTGCTGAAGGTGATGTCGTATGATATATCCAAGTCTCGATGTCCTTACCTTCCCTCGGAAGCAGGAAGGTCGAGAACGGGGCATCCATATCATAAAAACTATTGTCGAGATCCGGCTCCAGGCGTCCGGAATCGGGATTGTACTTGTAGAGCATCAAAAGGGCGTCCTTGTCTTCATAGACATTGAACATATTGACTGCCACTAGTTTCCAGCCGTCTTTCAGGTTCCAGAAGCACATCTCCATCCTCACGGTTCCGTCGCTGACGAACTGAAGGGCGCAGTAGCCATTTTGGCGGTCAAGGATAAACTCGTACACATCCTCGTTCACCCGCCCGGGATTGTCCAGTTGGGCCTTGATCTCGTCTGTAAGGTCATTGCCTTTGTAAACACTGGTGAACGCTTGAGCGAACTCGGCTATGCCAATCCGGCCCTTAACTTGCGGAACCTAAAGCGAGGCCTTTGGCCATTCTTCACGGATCTGGGGGATTGTCAGTTCCTGGGCCCCAGCGGCCAGCATGCCCGAAAGCAGCGTGACAATAACAAGGATAAGTTTCTTCATGACGGTCGTTACTATTGTGATTATGACAAATATAGCAAAATATTCAGATCCTTCGCTACGCTCAGGATGACAAGGGAGCGCTCAGGATGACAAGGGAGCGCTCAGGATGACAGGATACGGATTGCGGCGAGGCGGAGATTCGCTTTGGCGATGTCGGGCTTGATGGCCTCGGAGATTGGGATGCCATCCGGAGTGATCTGGATAGCGGCGGCGAAGCCTGCGGCGAGCAGGCTGTCACGGTCCTTTACCCTGCCGGAGAGCAGAAAAACAGGAATTCCCTCGCTTCTTCTAAGGACACCCATAGGAACCTTTCCGGAAAGGGTCTGGAAATCAGAAGTCCCTTCGCCAGTTATAATGAGGTCAGCATCAACTATTTCCTTATCGAATCCGACAACGTCAAGCACAGTTTCTATCCCAGGAACCAGCTCCGCGCCAAGGTAGGCATGAAGCGCGCCGCCAAGGCCACCGGCGGCACCGGCCCCAGGGATCATCGAGACTTCTACGCCTGTCTGGGACAGTATTCTTTCAGCCTGAAGTTCCATCCTCTTCTCCAGCATCTCAACCATCTGTGGATCAGCGCCTTTCTGCGGGCCGAAGACCCTCGCGGCCCCATCGTGGCCTAAGAAAGGATTGTCCACATCGCAAAGGGCCTTTATCTTGACTCCGGAGGCGATATTCCTAAGACCTGGGACGCTCATCATTCCCTCTCCCCCATCGCAAGTGGCAGAACCGCCTAATCCGATTAGGAGCTCTTCACATCCGCTTTGTATAGCCGCCACGATCAACTCGCCGACTCCCACGCTGGTGGCGATAAGCGGATTTCTCCTTTCCTTCGGCACAAGATTCAATCCGCAAGCCGAAGCCACATCCAGGATCGCGGTCTTCCCCACTCTCCCGAACCGAGCCTCTACGGTTTCTCCCACCGGCCCGGTGACCTTTACCGGAACCAATTCACCTCCAAGGGATTCCGTCAATATTCCAGCCATTCCTTCTCCCCCGTCGGAGAGAGGAATCAGCTTGACCTCCGCATCCGGAATGACTGAATATAATCCCTCGGCTATAGCGGAAGCGACCTCTCCAGCATCCAAACACTCCTTGAAAGAATCAGGAGCTACGACGACCTTCATATATTCAAGATTCCAGCAAGGCCATGAAACCGAGCAACGCTCCCCAATGGTAGAAGGTGTCGCAACTGCTGCGGTCTCCTCCCTCTCCGGTTATCGCATTCCAGTTCTCGTAGATATAGCCTTTCTCATTCCATCCCATCAGCATCAGCCTCACGGATTTGTCGATAAAAGCCTTGCGGACCGACTCGTCGGGATAATTTCTCAGACCGAGGTAAACCAGGAAGTTGGTGGGGCCCCAGATTCGTCCCCGCCAATAATCCTGCTGCTGGAAAGCCGGGTCATTCCTGGGACTCATCGGTATAACCCACTCTCCCCAGAACTCATTCTCGTTCAGCAGGTGTTCCTCGACGATTCGTCTGGACTGCTCCTTCGTCGCCGCATCCGCTAACAACACATAGAAATTAGTGGCGGAAGTACGGCGGTTGAATTCACCTGTCTCGGTGTTGATGTTGTAGAACATCCCGTCTTCCTCACACCAGAAGCGCTGGATGTTCTTGCGGAAGAACTCAGCCCTTTTCCGCAATTCCTTGGCATCCTGCTTGTGTCCCAGTTCCTTGGCGATGAGGGCGAGGTACTCGCAGTCCATAACATACATCGAGGTCAGGCCCACATCCTGAAGGTTCAGCTGGCCGGTCTCCGGATTGATCTTTACCCCATCGTACATTGAGGAATTGTCAAGGCCGCTTTCCAAAATAGCGTGGTTGGTGCTGCCGGTCCCACGCTCTCCAAGGCGAATACGTTTGACATTACTTCCCCAGCAAAGGAGTCCATCGGTTTGACGGGCCTCGGTCCACCACCTGTTCCAGGTCAGCAATCTGGGGTACAACAGTTCCAGAAGCCATTTCTCCTTGAACTGATTGTAAATATTCCACACAGCCAATGACCCGACAGGAGGCTGGGAACAGTCAGCGGTCAAACTGTTGTGATCGCTGCGGGACTTGGGTACGAAACCGCACTGATCCACGGACTTGGTCAACTCCACGACATTGCTGTACGCCAGTTCCCGGCTTACCTTGGAAGCCATGAATGACGCGAAATAAGTGTCCCAATCGAAAAGGACATATCCGCCATAATCCTGGACTATGCTCCAGCGGAGGTTCCAGTTCCTGCTCACAGGTGTCACCACGATGTCATCTCCCGGGTCGTAAATAGTGTCCCAGCTAAGGATGCTGTGGATGGCCCTGTAAAGTTCCTTGTTCTGGCAGTAAGAGGCGCAGACTTCCTCCTCGAACACCCGTTTCTTCTCATTGAGAATCTTCTCCGCCTCATTCACATTGAGGGGATCACCAGTGTAGATGAGAATAGGGCTTCCAGACTTGCAGAAATAGCTTCCATCCTGAAAACAAAGGCCTTCACCTAAGATCCCGCCAGCCATGCTGACATGCTTGTCCCTGGTCTCGAAACGGAAGGATGATTTCTCGTCAAGAGTCAGCCTGTCCCTACCGGTGATGCTGTTAGCGTTCGGCCACGCATATTCAGGCTTGATCCTGATCATTCCGTTCTTGTCGGTGTTCTCCCCGGTCGGGGTGACGAGCATGACAAGCCTGTCACCTTCTGAAGTGGAGCGCAACTTGACGGAAATCCCGTGCCAGGTGGCATCCACCTCTGAATATGAATTATCGAACATATGGTCATAAGGATGGACATAGGCGGCATCCTGTCTCGGATTTCCGGCCCTGAGGTCTTCAACCACCTCTCCTTTGGCATCGACCAGTGCCAGTTTCACGGAGAATGCTTCCGGAAGGTATAGCTGGGTGAACATGCTTCGTGTGTCCCAGGTATTCCATCCTGTCCTCAGGCTGTCAAGCATCCTGTAATAATTCCGGACCGGTTCCAGGTCGCCACTTCTTGTTTTAGCGCCGGCTACCGGCATGATGGCACAGAGCAATAGTGTCAGGAAGAAAGTCTTTTTCATGAATTATCAGCAGTGTTGTTTCAGTGTATTACAAAAATACTATTTTTCATGGAAATACATCTCTCGGGCAAGGTCTATTTTTAGGCCCGGGACCTTGCCCGGTGAATCGGCCTCTGACATGGCTGGGAGTCCGATCAGATAGGCAAGGTCAAGCACCTTCTTTTAGACCTTGCCCCAAAAATGGAGAAAAAGACCAGCGTTTTTGCTGTTCTCTCCGCTGAAAATCTTATCTTAGCGAAAACAATTAACTGCTACTTGGATTATGAAAAAGATTCTTGAAGTTCTCCGTTACGGAAATGGTGACATCATTTTCAAAACAGATGTCGATCCACTTAAAAGCCCTGATGAGATCAACAACATCCTGATTCAGACAATGATATCCATGGCGACAAAGCTTTGGGGCGGCAACGAGCAGGCGGTCCTTGCCATGATCAGAGTGATGGCCATCGCAGATCTGGCTCTCAGTGTCAATCGCAAAGAGATGGTCCGCTGGCTCGACAGGGAGTCCGAAAACCTGCACAAGGCATTTCAGGATGCGAATGCTGCTTTTCAAAAAGATGGAGGCAAAATCATGACATTCGGCCCTGGAGTCATGCCTCCAAAGACAAAAAGCTGAACATGAAACGGACTGTTCTCAGAGAGATGCCTGACGGCAGCGTCAGGTATGTCCAGCCATATCATGTGAGCATGGAAGGGCAGGAAACGGTTGTCTTGTGTCGGGATGACGAGGACTACGACGCCATGGTCAAAATCATCTGTGTCTGTGCTAGAAGGAAGAACGTGATAGTCATCATCTATGCTGTCGTGTCTAATCACAGCCACGTCGCGATCCTTGCCCTTCGTCAAGAAGATGCCGACGCTTTCGGAGAAGAGATCAAAAGGATGTATTCCATGTGGTTCAGCAGGAAGTACGGCAGGACCGGGATCATGAGAAAGGTTGATGTCAAGGCCCTGCTTCTGGATAATGACTGGTACACCCGTAACGCCTTGGCATATGTACCAAGAAACGCCCTGGATAATGGATGTAATGTTAGTGAATATCCCTGGTCTGGGTATAAGGCAATGTTCTCAAACGCACAGTATGCTGGTTCTTCCGCAAAGAAAATCGCTGATATGACCAAAAATGAGATAAGGACTGTCATGCACACGGGAGACAAATTGACTGATGTCCGATGGTTTGCCGATGAAGAAGGCCGGTTAATTCCGAAAAGCATCTGCGACTTCGAGTACCTGGAGCAAGCCTTTGAGCATGACCAGGCGTATTTCCTGAAAACAATCGGTGGCCAAAATTCAGCCGAGATGAAACACAAACTCGTCGAGGCTCCACGCCACATGCTGACAGACAATGAGTTCCTGAAGATTGCCGAGGAGACTACCCAGCGGTGGTTTTCCTCTCCCATTGACCAAATCTCAATAGACAGGAAAATGCGTTTGATTCCCTATTTGTTCAGAACGGTCAAAACCACTGTGCACCAGCTCTCAAGGGTTTTCGGTCTTTCCCGGGAGGAGGTTTCCCGCATTCTTGGCCGACCTTGCCCGGGAGAGCATCGCAGGGCCCCCCAATGAATGGAAGGCCCGGCAGGGATACGAAAAGAGCATCGCCATCGCCGAAATCGGAGCGGAGCGACAACAGGGGGTTTGGGGGGAACGCCCCCCAATGAATGGAAGGCCCGAAAGGGACTACAAGTAAAGCCAGGCTAACTGCCTGGCTTTACTTGTAGTCCCTAGTGGAATCGAACCACTATTTAAGGTTTAGGAAACCTCCGTTCTATCCGTTGAACTAAGGGACCAGCTAAATCTCTCGAAAAACTACTCGACGTTCTTCTCGATGATCTGACGACCTCTGTAGTACCCGCACTCAGGGCAGACGTGATGATACATCACTGTGGCGCCACAGTTGGGGCAGGTGGCCAGGGTCGGGACCTTAGCGACGTCATGAGTCCTTCTCTTGTCCCTTCTCGCTTTGGAGACCTTGTGTTTCGGATGTGCCATAATTAATATTCTTTAAATTTTTATCATTTCATTCCAAGAAGGTCCCCTAGCCCCGCAAACGGGGTCGAAGAATCCTTCTGAACAAGTTCCTCTTCATCTTCAGAACTCAGAAACCTCACTGTCTCGGGGTCGCACTCCCCATCCTCATGGACTCTTTGCACCGGAAGCGACAGGCAGATGTAGTCGTACACGGTCTGGCTAAGGTCCAGGTCGGTGTCAGTCACCGGCAACACGACAATCTCACGCTCCCCTTCAGCCTCTCCTGCCATGTCCGGATCACCGAACTTGACGCTGAGAGCGAACCCTGTCGAAACCGGCAGCCTCAAATCCCCGAGACACCTGTCGCAAGTCACAGTGACATCACCTTGGATCCCGCAATCCACACCGATAAAACGATTGGATTTCTCGATCACAATCCTGACATCAAGGCCCGCGGCCAGGATCTCTGAATTCCCAAAACGCTCAAAGAACTCTTTCCCGACGCTCCTGAAGAACTCTGTCTTCCCTTGCGCCAACCCGTTCAGAGGAACTATAAAATCATCTTTCATCGCTTCGCCAAACAGATTAAGGGATGCAAAGGTATAAAAAAAATTCCTTAATAAAAACTTTTCTGGAATAGTTTTCTATTCTTCGTCTCCACCATTGCCCGCGCGCTTGCGGTCCATGGGGTCAAGAAGCACCTTGCGGATCCTCATGTGGTGAGGTGTAACCTCCACAAGCTCATCCTCCCTGATGTATTCCAGCATCTCCTCCAGGGACATCTTTATGGCCGGAGGAAGGATGATTTTCTCATCCGAGCCCGCGGCGCGGACATTGGTGAGCTTCTTGGTCTTGCAGATATTGATATTCAAATCACGCTCTCTTGTGTGCTCGCCCACTACCTGTCCGCAATAGATCTCCTCGCCCGGCTCCACGAAGAACTTGCCCCTGTCCAGAAGCTTGTTCATCGAGTAAGCGATCGCGTCACCTGTCTCCAAAGAAACGAGCGATCCGTTGGTACGGTTGTCGATCTCGCCTTTGAAAGGTTGATATTCCTTATACCTGTGAGCCATTATCGCCTCGCCCTGGGTGGCTGTCAGAAGGTTGCTCCTGAGTCCCATAAGACCTCGAGTCGGGATGTCAAACTGGAGCAGGGTCCTGTCTCCGCGGGGTTCCATGTGGATAAGGGCGCCCTTACGGCGGGTAGCGAGCTCGATGGCCGTTCCGACAAAATTCTCAGGAACCTCAATGGAGAGATCCTCGATCGGCTCGCAGCGCTGCCCGTTGATGGTCTTGTCCAAGACCTTGGGCTGGCCGACCTGAAGCTCGAAGCCCTCGCGGCGCATCTCCTCGATCAACACTGAGAGATGGAGCACACCTCGACCATAGACGATGAAAGAGTCGGCGTTGAGGCCCGGTTTGACCTTAAGGGCCAGATTCTTCTCGAGTTCCTTGTCCAGACGCTCCTTTATGTGCCTGGAAGTCACGAACTTCCCGTCTTTTCCGAAGAAAGGTGAGTTATTGATCGTGAAGAGCATGCTCATGGTAGGCTCGTCGATGGAGATCGGAGGCAAAGCCTCGGGATTGTTAAGGTCAGCGATGGTGTCACCAATCTCAAAACCATCGATTCCAACTACAGCGCAGATGTCTCCGCAACGGACCTCATCGACATTGGACTTGCCAAGACCGTCAAAGACCATCAGCTGCTTGACTTTATGCTTCTCGACAATATCATACCTCTTGCAAAGGCTCACCTGCTCTCCGGTGTGGAGGACGCCCCTTGTGACCTTACCGACAGCGATCCTGCCGACATAGGGGGAATATTCAAGCGAAGTGACCTGCATCTGGACGGTTCCCTCAACCATCTTGGGAGCCGGAACCACCTCAAGGATAGCGTCCAACAGAGGAGTGATGTCCGAAGTGGGAGTTCTCCAGTCCTCCGACATCCAGCCTTGCTTGGCGCTTCCGAATATGGTCTTGAAATCGAGCTGATCGTCATCGGCGTCGAGGGCGCACATCAGGTCAAAGACCTCCTCCTGTACCTCGTCCGGGCGGCAATTGGGCTTGTCCACCTTGTTGACAACTACTATCGGCTTCTTGCCGAGCTGAAGGGCCTTGTGAAGCACGAAACGGGTCTGGGGCATGCAGCCTTCGAAGGCGTCTACAAGGAGAAGCACACCGTCCGCCATATTCAGAACCCTTTCGACCTCACCTCCGAAATCGCTATGGCCTGGAGTGTCTATAATGTTGATTTTAACGCCTTTATATGTGACGGACACATTCTTGGCAAGGATGGTTATACCTCTTTCCCTCTCGATGTCATTGTTGTCGAGAATGAGCTGGCCGAGGTTCTCGGGCTGACGCACCAAGTTGGCCTGATAGATCATCCTGTCCACGAGCGTCGTCTTGCCGTGATCGACATGCGCGATGAGCGCTATATTCCTAATTTCCTGCATATTCCTAAAAAAATCCTGCGAATTTACTGAATTTCGCAGGATTATGAAAAAAAAAGATTCTTCGCTACGGCCAGATTCTTCGCTTCGCTCAGAATGACAGGAGGTCAAGCGATCAAAGCGTTGACAGCGTTACTGACCTTGTCAAAACCGAAACTCGAGAGGATGCGGTCCATGCGGGCGGCGATCTCACTGTTGCAGAGATTGCCTATGGAGCCCTCGTGAGTGTGGTTCAAGTTGCCGGAATATTCGAAAGAGCCATCAGCGATTGAGGCTGCCACCTGACGGTAGGCGTCCCGGAACGGAACTCCCTCACTCACAAGGTCGTTGACCTTCTCCACACTGAATGCCAGCTTGTACTTGGGGTCAGACATGACATCTGTCTTGACCTCCATTCCCTTGACCGCGTATTCAACGATGTCAAGGCAAGAATCCATCTCGTCAAAGATCGGGAAAAAGACTTCTTTAAGAATCTGCATGTCCCGGAAATATCCGGAAGGGAGATTCCCGGTGATAAGACGGATGTCGTTCAGAACGCCGCAGATCTTGTTGCAGCGGGCGCGGACCAGCTCGAACACATCCGGATTCTTCTTATGGGGCATAATGCTGGAGCCGGTAGTCAAAGCGTCCGGAAGTTTCACAAAACCAAAGTTTTGGCTCGAATACATGCAACCGTCAAAAGCTAGCCGGCCTACAGTCTCAGCGACAGAGGAATAGGCGAAAGCCACAGCCCTTTCCATCTTGCCCCTT